>Ga0164313_10003039_pt1 | contig 14949 bp, 10 predicted proteins | sample GuaBasSedimGuay4_FD_113735 | JGI IMG/M metagenome (GOLD analysis project Ga0164313, IMG submission 113735) | Subseafloor sediment microbial communities from Guaymas Basin, Gulf of California, Mexico - Guay4, Core 4569-4, 0-3 cm | ecosystem: Environmental > Aquatic > Marine > Hydrothermal vents... | reverse complement strand
GCCAAAGCACATGCACCAGGGACAACATCGTGAAAAAAAAGGGCGACTGGGCCTTCTTTTGCGCGCCCTTCTGCCGGCGTTGGCAGTAATAATCCTCGGGTCCCAGCCTGTATCAGCCCTGGTTTCCTTCGATTTCGAGACACCCTACCTGGTCCAACCCACGCGGCAGGTCTGGGATTTTTGCATTGTTCCGCACGCGGGCGAGTACCACGTTTTCTATCACACGGTTCCCCAGCAGAATCTCCACCCGGCCAATGCGGATACCATCTGGCACGCGGTTTCGACCGACCTTCGCCGGTGGGATATCCGCGGCCCGGTTTTGACCAGTGGGCCGGATTGGTGGGACGAGGTTGCCCTCTGGGCTCCCGATGTTGTTTTTGACGACCAATCGGGCCGGTGGGCCATGCTCTACACAGGCATCGCCACGGGAATGGTGCAGCGGCCCTGCCTCGCCTGGTCCGATGATCTCGATACCTGGGAAAAAAGCCCCGCCAACCCGGTTTTCGAACCGGATTCCGTCACTTATTTCTGGTCGCCCTCGGAAGCCTGGAGTTCGTTCCGCGACCCGTTCATTTTCCACGACGGCCAGGAGTGGAACATGCTCTCCACGGCGCATCTGCGGATCGGCGGGGTGCCGGGTTACCGCCGCGGCATCGTCCACCGGGCGGTTTCCAACGATCTGGAGAGCTGGCAGGACGCTGGGGTATTTTACGAACACGACGGCACGTCCGGCCGCAGCAACGCCCTGGAAAGCGTGCAGTACATCGTGCGCGACGGTTGGCACCATCTCTTTTTCACGGAGCAGGATCCCGCGATCGACCACCATCCCACCAGCCACATGGTTGCTGCCGATCCGGCGGGCTGGACCATGGCCGGCCTGACCATCGTCGATGCCGGCTGGGCGCCGGAAATAAAACCGTTCATCGGGGGAACCGGAGCGGACATTTTCGCCCGCCTGGCCAAGGACCAGGATCCGCGCGACGACACCTGGTTCGTGACCGCCAAATTCGATACCGTTCGCTTCGATCCGGGCGGGCAGGCGCCGGTGGTCGTGCCGGTGGATCCTCTCGGACCCGAGTGGCCCACACGCACCGGCTCTGTTGGCAATGCGGCCCCTACTTTCGGCGACAACCCCGCCTTGCGCGGCGATCCGGTCATGAACATCGAGGGTCACGGCTGGTTTTCCAGCGCCGAGAACTACGGCGGACCACTGAGCCTCAACAACCAGCCGGGCGCCGCCCTGGGCGATACGGCCACCGGTCGCCTTGAGTCGTTGCCGTTTGTGGTCACCACGGGCTTTTTCCGGTTGTTGCTGGCCGGGGGTGATTTTCCCGCAACCTGCTACCTGGGTTTGGTCGATGACGCTTCAGGCCTGCTTTTGACCAGCATTGCCCCGGGCGGCGAACCTGTTCTGGTCCAAAAGTTCTGGGATACGCGGGATTACATCGGGCTCACGGTGCGAATGGTGGTCGTGGATGAAGAATCAGGTCTCGGCGGCTGGATCGCCGTGGACGCCATCGAGGAGTTCGCGGGTGCATCGCCGGTGGTGGAATCAGGTGACGGGACCAATAGGGAAATCCCGGTCTCCCCGGTAACCGGCCTCGCCGCCTATCCGAACCCCTTCAACAGCGGGACGGTGATCCGTTTTGAAGTTGGCGGATCCGGGCTTGTGAAGGTGGACATATTCGATCTGGCAGGGCGGATGGTGTGGCGCTCAGCGGAAATCCAAACCGCGGGCGGCGAAGTCCGGGTGACCTGGAACGCGCGGGACACCGGCGGCCGTAACCTGCCCAGCGGCTCCTACTTCCTCCGGGTGATCCATGACGGAATTCCCGTGGCCGGGGACCATATCACGCTGATAAAATGATCCACCCCGTTTGACGGCGATACCGCACACGCCTAATGTAATATGGAAGACGGAATGATGAACAAATCGCCCACAGGGGGAGGCGGTCATGGGAATCATCGAAACCGTTTTGGGTCCGCGTTCGAAGCGCGATGTTCGCTTGCCTTATACCTACGAGGCCTGGGTCGACATTCTGGACGGTCATGGGCGTGAGCCCGTTTACGACCACTATTTTTCCAGCACAATCTGCGGTTTGATCGCCTACCTGGACAAGAAGGAATTGTCCCCGGGTGACGTGCAGCTATTCGGCGTATACCGCGGCCGCCAAACCAGATTGATCACTGATTTGTTTACCACGGCGGATGGAAGCTGGCTGAAAAGGCCTGAGTTGTGCCGCATCCTGGAAAAGTATTACGAAGAAACGCGTGAAGAGCCTTACCGGGGGCATGTGGAACATGGTATGTGTTCCTTCGAAGACCGGAATCGCGAGGGTCTGGGGCCGGCCTGGTAATGGCGGATCGGAGGGTCAGCGCGCCAGCGTGATCTTCCCCTGCAATTGCCAGCTTGAATCGCCGCCGTCGTCGGCGGCCTGACCCCGGCAGGTGACCCGGTAGAGGTAGGTTCCGGAGGGCGCGGCACGGCCCTCGGAGTCCATTCCGGTCCACAGGAACTCCCTTGGTCCGGCCTCGGCTGTGGCCCGTTGCTCGGACAGGATCCTGCGCCCCTGCACGTCGAAGATCTCCACCAGGTCCTGTGTGGCCATGGCGGCTTCCCAGCGGAAAAGGCAACGTGGGTTGAAGGGGTTGGGGTAGGCCGGGTACAGCCGGACCGGAGCCTTGACCAGGTCGTCATTCGCCGCGGGCCGGGATTTGGCTACGGCCATGTCGTGCAGCAACCACCGTTCGGGATCCATATAGACCCTCGTGACGTCGGTACCCAGATTGATCACGAATTCCTGGTCCAGCTGATCGCTCATGACCGTCACCACGGTATCGAGCCCCGCTCCCACCAGAAGGAATTCCACCGGAACAGTATAAGGCTGGCTGCCCAGCAGCAGATCGGGGACCTGCACCTGGCTCAGTTGGATCGTGAACTGGTTGGTCCCGTCCTGCCAGTCGTTGTTCCAGGCCATATCAAACACGGGGTAGGTCGTCCGGTAGAGCCACTGGTCGAAGAACCACTGCAGGTCCTGGCCGGAGACATCTTCGCAGGCTTGCCTGAAATCATCGGAATGGGCGTTGCCGAAGCGAAGCTGGGGGTTGTTCAGGTAGGCGGTCAGGGAGGCGAAAAAGTCTTCATCTCCCAATTGGCGCCGCAGCATGTGCAGGACCCAGGCGCCCTTGTGGTAGGCGATGGTGCGGAAATAATAGGGCGCGTAAGACGATGCCGATCCCCTGATCAGCGAATCATCCGGGTAGCCGTGACCCCAATCGTGCTGATTCATGAAACTGATCAACCCGGATGATCCCCACTTGTGTTCCGCCCACAGGGCCTCGGCATAGGTCGCGAAACCTTCGTTGAGCCAGATGTGGGTCCAGTCCACGGGGGTGATCAGGTCGCCGAACCACATATGGGAAAGCTCGTGCAGCAGGACCGTTTCGAACTGGCCGTCCCCGGTGATGAGTATGTTGCCGTAGGTCACCGCGGTGGGGTGTTCCATGGCCTGGTCCCACTGGCAAAGCACCATGCCGTAGGGCTGGTTCGTGAAGGGATAGGGGCCAAAGAGGTCGCCGCAAAAATCCAGCATTTCCGGCAGGATGGCAAAATCCGCCCGGGCCTGATCCACGAGTTCGGGAAAAACGAAATGTGTCAGTTCAATCTGTCCCGCGCTGCCGGAGTAGGTCTCGTTCAGTTCCGTGTATTCGGCAACCGCTAAACTGACCAGGTAGGTCGAGATGGGCAGCGGTTCCTCCCAGGTGAAAACCAGGCCGTTCTTTCCCTTGAAATTCCCGTTCGAGACCGCGGTCACGCCCTCGGGAACGGAAATGTTGGTCAGGACGGTGGCTTTATCCCGGGGATCGTCCTTGCAGGGCCACCAGGTCCGGGCGCTCCAGGGTTCACTGACGGTGGCGACCACGGGTTTGCCCGCGTCAGTGACATCAACGTTATAGCCGAACAGGCCATCGGGTTCGGGTTTGCCCCAAAACTGGACCACTACCCGGCCCACTTGCCAGGGCTCGATGGGTGTCACTAACCGGGCGGTAATCTTGTTGTCCCGGTGGACGTAGGCCACATGCGCGTTATAGGGATAATTGATGCTCATGCCCGAGACGACCATCTTGTCGGAATAGTCCAGAACAACCCGGTTCACAGGCTGAGCCTGGGCCTGGAAGATGATGGTGACCGATCCGGCGATCCATCCATAATTCGGATTGATCTGCAGATTCAAATTGTAATTGAGAACATTAAAAAGGTCCTGAAGGGGATCGGGAACCGGCATGCCTGTGGTCGCGAGGACATCCATTTCATCGGCGGGACTTTTTCCCTCGATCAGGGAAACCTGAGGCCAGGCTTCGGGCATGGGGCCATCTGTAGGTATACCGAGGGGCGCCTGGGCCAAAAGGGAAGCGGGGCCCAACAGCACAAAAACCAGCACCGCCCACAGGCGAAGCTGAGTCAAAAACTGGAAGGGCGAAACCAGTTGCTGATTCATTTTATCAATTATCCCAGAGTAGAATTTTGTTGCCGTCCACGGATGATTAGTGAGCGAAATATACCACATGGGGATGAAAAAATCTCCCCAAAATTCGTTTCAATCAAAAGAAATAAGCGTAAATCAATTAAAATCAGTCGGTTTTAGGTGTCAGATCGGCTACACGACCCAGTCCCCATTTGGTGGAAAAGGCCTCGATTCGGCTCTTTTCCGCCCCGGAATAGCCAAGATCCCCGATTTCCAGATTGCAGGGGGCCTCGCGGTCCAGGTCCACCAGCTTCCAGCTGAGCAAGGCGTTGGCGCGGTCGTTTTCCAGCTTTTTCCGCAGGCCTTTTGCTCCGCGCACCTTCAGGGATTCCACCCGTTCGAGGTTGTCATAGATGGCTTCCAGGTTGGGGAATTCCGCCAAAAGGGCCGTGGCGGCCTTGGGTCCCACTCCGCGAACGCCTGGGATATTGTCCGCCGCGTCGCCCGTAAGGGCCAGAAAATCGATGATCTGGGTAGCCCGGACGCCCATCCGGTCCGGCACCCCGGCCTCGTCCCACCATTCGTTCCTGGCCAGATTGTAGATCCTGACCCCGGGCTCCAGCAGCTGGGCCAGATCCTTGTCGCCGGTCACGATGACAACCTCGTGGTTTTTTTCACGCAGTTGCCCGGTCAACGTGGCAATCAGGTCGTCGGCTTCGAACCCGGGCGTCATGGCGGTGGCGAATCCCATCTTTTCCACCAGTTCCCGGCACAGGTCGAACTGGGGAACGAGTTCTTCGGGGGGAGCCCCGCGGTTGGCCTTGTAGGCGGGATAAAGATCACTGCGAAAGGTCTTGGCCCTCGCGTCGAAGCAGCACGCCGCCATGGAGGGTTGGAAATCGCCCAGGAATTTTTGCAGGGTCATCCCCAGGCCGAATACGGCGTTGATGGGGGTTCCGTCCGGGGCCGACATGCTGCGCATGCCGAAAAAACTCCGGAAGACATAGGCCATGGTATCGATGAGGTAGACGGTTTGCGGCATTAAAATCCCTGGGTCTTTGGTGGATCGCAATATCGGGCTCGATGTGTATTCTACCTCAATCGCGGGCATTTATAAGGCAAAAACCAACGAACATCCTGGGAAAAACAACTTAAACGATTAAAATGTGCCGACCACACCGGCGTTCCCCGCATGGGCTGGAATTAAATTGTCCGTTAACCTGAATTACCTTGATCGGATCCATGCCGCGGTGATGTCCATCCCGCCCGGCAGGGTGGCCACCTACGGACAGGTCGCCGAAGAGGCCGGGCTTCCGCGCAGGGCCCGCCTGGTGGGAACCGCCCTGAAAAACCTGACTGCCGACAGCGGTGTGCCCTGGCACCGGGTGGTCAATGCCCGGGGGGAGATCAGTGATCGTCCCCGGCCCGACGCCGTCACCGAGCAACGGCTCCTTCTGGAGGATGAAGGAGTCGTTTTCCGGGGGAACGGCCGCATCGATCTTTCGGTTTTCGGATGGCAGGTCTGACAAGCATTCCCTATCTTTGAGGCTCCTGAAACCAAACCTGCTCCACGATTGGAAAATTGATGATAAGCGGCCGCTTCCTGTTGATGATGGCCCAGCTTTGGCTGGTCCTGGGTTCTCTCAGTCTCGTCTATGCCAGTGTGCGCCTGTTTCGTCGGGGCCTGGACGTCGGAATGTCCATCACCCACCTGTACTGGCTTGTCCCCGTGGCCATCCTGGCCGGCGCTTTCAAGGCGCGGATGGTGATGCGCAAGCGTATGCGCGCGAACATCGCCCGCCTTTCGAGTTCCACCGGAAAACTCTGGCCCTGGCAGATCTATCCGCCCCAGCTTCTGGCTTTCATCATCTCGATGGTGATCCTGATGAACATTCTGCGGCGTGTCTTTGCGGACAACGGCCTCGGCCTCGGTTGCCTTGGCGGGGTGGACCTGGCGGTGGCGGTGGCGTTGGCGGTGGCGTCCCTTGAGTATCGGCGACCAGCCCCAATGGTGTAAGATGCTCCATGTTAATCCCGCCCATTAACCGGAACTTCGGAGGAAACGAAAATGACCAGGACCGGACGGCTTCTTGACGGGACCGCCGTTGCCGCGGCGCTTGTTGTGTCTCTGTCGCTTATGACGGCCATTCCGCTATTCGCCCAGGAACAGGAATCCAACCGGACCGAGGTGGAGGAGGCCCTCACCACCGCCACGGTGGCAAACGTGGGGGAAAAAGGCGCCGAGATCCTGGACCGTCTGTCCACCGCCCTGACCGAAGGCAAGCGGTATCGGGAAATGCTGACCAATGCCAGCGCCGAAGACAGTCTTGTTCTCCGGCTTCAGCTGGCCGGTGCCCGGGACCGGTTCCTGAACGTGCTGGGTGAGTTGGCTGAGGCCATCGTCCAGGCCCAGGACGACGAGACCCAGGTGGAACTGCGGGACAGGGGAGAGCTGGTCTATGACGCGGTCACGCCCCAGATATGGGCCCTCATCGGGCAGCTCAGGGTGGAGATCGACGGCATCCGGGCGGGACGGCCCGAGACTGCTCCGGCGGACCTGTCCGCCCTGGAGGCCAGCCTGGCCCGGTTGACCGAGAGATTGGATTTTTTCTATACCAATGGATGGGAACATATCCAGAAGATGGAAGCCTTTGGTTTGGAAACGGCCGGGGCCAGGGAAACCCTGGAGGCTCTTCTGTTCGAAAGAGCCGACGAGGTGTCGGGAAGGTTGGATCTGGCCTCGCTGCGCATTTCCGAACTGCGTTCCCGGTTGAACGACCTGCCTGGAGATTCCGATCTTACCGCCGGGTTGGTTGCCGCCGGGATGAATCTCAAAAACAACCTCAAGAGCCAGGATAAGGTTCTGGGCATCATGGATGCCATGGAACTGCCGACCGGGCGGTATCGGGACCAACTGGTGACCATGACCAACGATCTGGCCTCCGGACTACTCGACGTCCAGGTGGCTTCACGAATCATCGGTCGGGCCTGGGTCAGTGTAAAAAAGTGGCTTTCGGAAAACGGCCCCTCTTTTGCGGTTCAGATTTTCCTGTTCCTGGTCATTGTGTTTGGGGGCCGCCTGCTGTCCCGTCCGATCAGTCGCGCGGTTGAAAAAAGCCTCCATAGGGCCAACCTGAACATGTCGTTTCTTCTGAAACGCATGATCGTCACCTTTACGAAAAACGCCATCGTTGTCCTGGCCCTGGTATTTGGCCTGGCCCAGCTCGGCCTCAGCCTGGGCCCCCTGCTCGCCGGTTTCGGTGTCATCGGTTTCATCCTGGGTTTTGCGATGCAGGACAGCTTGTCTAATCTGGCGGCCGGCATGATGATCCTTATCAATCGGCCCTATGACGTGGGAGACCTGGTGGAAATAAGCGGGGTGTTCGGCAAGGTCGAAAACATGAGCATGGTTTCCACGAGCATACTGACCCTGGACAACCAGAAGCTGGTGGTTCCGAACAGCAAGATCTGGGGAGACGTCATCAAGAACGTCACCGACCAGAGGGTGCGCCGGGTGGACATGACCTTCGGCATTTCCTATACCGACGACATTCCCCATGCCGAAGAAGTGCTCAAGGACATCCTTGCCCAACATGACAAGATTTTGGATGATCCCGAGCCCATGGTGCGGCTCCATACTTTGAACGAGTCTTCGGTGGATTTCGTGGTGCGGCCCTGGGTCAAGACCGACGACTACTGGGACATCTACTGGGATGTCACCCGTGCCGTGAAGATGCGTTTCGATGAAGAGGGTATCTCGATTCCCTTCCCGCAGCAGGATATGCACATCTACGAGGAGCGCAAGTTGCCGGAGGGGAAGCCTCACCAGGCTGATTCCACCGAGAATCAGCCCCCGGTGGCGAAGACGGGCCAGGATGAACCCGGTGGGAGCGAATCCGAATAGCAGGGATTTGACCAGGCCGCGGGTTGCGGCCGATCAACCCCGGGAGTTCCTGATCTCCTGTTCCTCATGGCGTTCCTGGGCCTCGATGGAAAGCGAAGCGATGGGGCGGGCCTCCAGCCGGGCCAGGCCGATGGGATTTCCGGTCTCGGAGCAGAACCCGTAGGTTCCGTTTTCGACCCTTTCGAGGGCCTGGTCGATCTTGCCGACCAATTTCCGTTCGCGGTCCCGGGTGCGGAGTTCCAGTACGTTGTCGGTTTCCGCCGAAGCCATGTCCGCGAAGTCGGAACCGGCGCGATCGCCTTTTTCCAGGTGATTGCGGGTTTCCCTGTATTCTTCCAGCAATTCATTGCGCCAGGCGGTAAGCTTCCTGCGGAAGTATTCCCGCTGGTTCTCATTCATGAATTTTTCTTTTTTCCCGGGCCGGTAGTTTTCTGGCAATTCAACATCCATTGTCAATTCCTCCGGATGAACGTTCGGGTTTTGGCTGGCGGAATATAAAGACGGAAACGCCCCGGCGCAATGACCGGGGCGTTTTTTTTTGGATGAAACCGAGGTCCTGGGACTGTCGGCTATTTGAGCAGGGTCATTTTTTTCTGGTGGACCAGACCCTCTGCCTCCAGGCGGTACATGTATATTCCCGCAGCCGCGGCGCGGCCCGAGTTGTCCCTGCCATCCCAGTCGACCCGATACTGTCCGGCAGCCCGGGTTCCGTTAACCAGGGTGCGCACCAGGTGCCCCTGGACATCGTATACCTGCAGCCTTACCTGCCCGGAGCCCTTCAGGCTGAACGAGATGGTCGTCTTGGGGTTGAAGGGGTTGGGGAAGTTCTGTCCCAGGGCTCGGGCCACCGGAATGTCACCCACGGCCGAAACGGAATCATAGGTGATGTCAATGTTGTCGATAGCCCAGCCCCAGGAATCGACTGCGCCATCGGCAAACATGCGAAACCGCAGCAGGATCACCTCGCCGCTGGCGAAATCCTGGGTCAGGTCGAAGGTCCGGGTCCGGAACATGTTGGCATTGCCGCTGTTGTTGTTGTCGTAGGCATCCAGCCATACGGCATCGTCCCGGGCATCCCAGCCGTCGGAAAGGGGAATCCAGTTGACCCCGTCGACAGAGGCTTCGACGATCACGAAGTCCCAGAAATCACTGTCCCCGTACACCGAACCGGATTCTCCGGGTTCGATGATCGCCACCTCCTCGAAGCTCAACTGGCTACTGGTACCGATCTCGATCGGCTGCAGCAGTTTGGCCACCGGCGCCGAGCTGTTGGCGTAGGGATGATTGGTGTGAAGGGCTCCATCGCTGAATCCGCTCGGGACCGCCCACAGGAAGCCGGATTTTTCGAAATCATCGGCGTCGGCGTCGAATTCGAAGATGTTGGTGTATTCCAGGACCGGAGAGGCCAGGGCCGTTACATCCAGCTGACGCGTGATGGAGTCATGGGGTGTGCCGTCCTTGAAACCCCGCGCGTAGGCGGTCACTGTTCCGCTGGCCAGCACGGGCAGGCTCAACATTTCGATCTGTCTGCGCGTGTTGGGGCCATAGGTGATTTCAAGGGCACCATCCACCCAGACCTGGGTCGAATCGTAGGCCGAGCGCAGGTTGAAATCCATTTCCAGGTCGCCACTGGGGGACTGCACCATGGAATCGAACAGCGGATTGAAGGTCAGGTTGTTCTCCAGTTCGGGAATGGTGGCCGACCAGATGCCGCGGCCGTGGGTGCCGATGACCATCTCGTCCTCGATGGCGTTCAGGAACCACACACCCACCGAAGGAAAGCCGTTGGCGGCCAGACCCCAGGTGGTGCCGCCGTCCAGTGACTCGATCAGGCCGATTTCCGAACCTACCCAGATGTGATTGGGGTCGTTGGGCCAGACCACCAGGTCGTAGACCGCCACGTCGGGGAAGCCGTTGGTACTGACACTGCCGGTGCCGAAGCCGCTGATGTCGTTCCAGGTCGCGCCCTGGTTGGTTGTCTTGAGGATCTTCGGCCGTTCGGCGAACGAGAACAGGACGTAGGCGGTGTTGGCTTCCGTCGGGTGCGTCGCCAACCCGGAAATCAGGCCCATGGTGGCGTCGGTGTATACGGTGGTGCCCGTGAACGAAGCGCCGCCGTCGGTCGATACGCTGATTTTTCCGTCATCATTCATGCGTGATCCGGCCCAGACGATGTCGGGGTCGGCCTTGGACACGCGCACATCCATGAAGGAACTCAAGGGACCCCAATCGGCGGGGTCGATGGTGGCCAGGTTCCAGGAGGCGCCGAAGTCGGTCGAACGCCACACACCTGAAGAGCCCACGGCAAACACGTGGTCAGGGCGTTTCCAGCTCTTGCCGATCTTTGTCACGAAGGGGGCGGCGCTGCTGCCGGTGTCACTCAGGCCGTTGATGGCCGAAGCCCAGGTGGCCCCGCCGTCGGTCGATCGCTGCAATCCGTTGAACTGATAACCGCCCATGATTTTCTGGGGATCATCGAAGTGCCAGGATGTCTCGTATCCGTCTCCGCCGATCTGGTGTATCCACTCCGAATTGGCGTTGGAGTTTTCGGGCGACCTCCAGGTTCCGTTGTCCTGGGTGCCGCCGATGTAGACGCTGGCCCCGGGCCTTTTGTCCACGCCGTAGAACTGGGTGGTAACCATGCCGTTGGTGGGTATGCTGAAGTTCGATACTTCGCTGCTCGTCCGGGTGAGGCCTCCGTCGTTCGTGCCCAACAGGTACCAGCCGCCGCCCGAAGGCTCGACAATGGCCAGGAAGTGGTGGTCGGGGTGCGGGAACCAGTAGCTGGCCAACGGGGTGGTGGTGCGGGTGGTAGATCCCACGAAGTCCAGCACGATGCTGACAAGCTCAGGTCCGCCCGCGTAGACGATCGTCGGGTCGGTGGGATGGCAGATGATCGTATTGTCGTACCAACCCTGCCCGCCGAGCCAGTTGACCGCCGCGCCGTCCTCGAAGGTCTGATTCCAGGTAGACCCTCCATCCCAGGTAACCCAGAGTTCCGCGCCCGAGGCGCCTTCGGCTGAAACGTACAGGTAATCCGAATTGACCGGGGAAATGGCCATCTCGAAGCGTCCGGAAAAATCCGTGATTCCGTTGTTGATGGCCGTCCAGGTGGCTCCGGTGTCGGTGGACTTCAGGATTCCCCCACCATCGACGGCGGCGTACTGGATACTGAAATCGTTGGGGTCCGCCAAAAGCTGGGTGATGCGGGGCCCCGCCTCGGTGTGGGCCGAAGTCCAGGTGGCTCCTCCGTCAAAGGAACGGAAAATATGGGATTCGGCGGTGACCGAGGTCTTGTAACGGCCCACGGTGGTCGAGACGATTACCGAATCCGGGTCACTGGGTGAAATCAGGATGCGCGACACATTGTTGAACAGCGGATCGTTGATGGTGCTGATAATCGGAGCCCAGGTTTCGCCCCGGTCGAGCGACTTGAGGATGCCGTTGCCGTTCATGGTGTCGATGTTGTAGTAGCTTTCGCCGGTACCGGCGTAGATCACGTTGTTGTCCGAGGCCGACATGGCGAGGGACTGGACGGCCAGGGTGGGCATGTCGTCGGTGAGTTCACGCCAGTTGGTACCCGCGTCATCGGTTTTCCAGACGCCGCCGCCGACGCTGGCGATGTACCAGGTGTCGCCGGTCGGGTCGATCGGGTCCACGACGATCCCACGGGCGCGGCCGGCCACGTTGCCGGGGCCGCGCTGGTTCCAGACCAGGGCCTTGTCCGCGTAACTGATCGAACGCGGGGCTTTGGCTATTTCACGGAATCGGTAGCCCGGCTCGTACTCGGGCACCGTGCGGTCGCTGGGCACCCGCATATCGTGGAGCATCTGGGCGAACTCGTCGGGGAATCCCGGCTGGGGCTGGTCTTGCCGCCAGGCCTCCAGGCGGTCCAGTTTCAGCTGCAGCTTGAAGGCGCGGTCCGAACCGTGCTCGGCGTGCAGCAGCGCCTTTTCGAGCTGAACCTGTTTCTGATCGGCCCAGGGCGCGGATTTCAGATCGTTTTCCGAAGGGACGGACATCAACAAGCCGGTGGCGATGGCCGCGGCTACCACGGTCAGCATGAAGGGGCGATTCATGAAAACTCCTCTGGGGGACTTCCGGGTAATTAAGGGCGAACCCCGGCATCGGCCGGTTTTGCTATAAGTTTATCATGATTGATGTTTGATGACAATATGCGTGAAGTTCGCTCCGGATCTTATCCTGAGTTTGGCCAGGATAAGATCCGGGGACTAAAGGACTTGCGATGTGGTCGACCCTATTTTCGGGCGCCTTTGACCATGGTCAGAAGGTCGTCTTCCATGGCCCGGGCGGTGGCCGCGGGGCCGGTCAGCTTGAAGAACACGCTGCCCTGGGGACCTTCGATGACCACTCCGACCAGACGGTAACCAGGCAGGATTTCTCCCCCTCCGCCCATGGGGCGCCCCCCGCCGGATTTATAGCTGCCGTCCAATGAGACGATATGGCCGGCCATGCCATCGGCGGTAAAGGAACTCCGCTCTGCCTGGGCGGCGGGATCGCCCCCGTCAGGAAGGGTGATCTGGCCGATCCAACGCTGAAGGTTGGCTTCCACCCCGCCACCGGACTCGGGTCCGAAGTAGAAGACGTTGACTTCGCCTGCGGCCGCGTCACCTTCGACGGGATCCAGGCGGAACTGGGCCTGGCGCATGCCATCGGAGCCGAGATCATTCCAGGTGCCGGGCGCCTTGAAAGTCACCCCGGCAATGGTGGTGCCGCCCGTTGTGGGATGGTCTGTTTCATCGTGCCGGGTATTCGGGGGTGCGTCAGCCGCGCTCTGGACGGGTTTGGGCTGCTCTGCCTTCTTTTCGTCGTCGCCGCATCCGGCAAAGGCGAAAAGAACGACAATTGCAGTTCCGACCAGGATTCGTGACCTCGCGGTTTTGATTTTGGTATTCATGGGCGAAATGATAATCGACCCCGCACCGTGTCACAACCCTTGGATGAGATATCAACCCTCAAGCCAACACCGTCTCCAGCCCGGAGGCGAAGTAACGCTCGTTGATGATATGCATCTCGTCCCGTAATCCGTTGTCATCGAGGTCGGCCAGCCGGGCCCGAAGGTCAGGGGCGATTTTCAGGAATAAGTTCAGCAGATCGGGGTCGAAATGTTGGCCGCGCCCTTCTTTGAGGATTTCCAGGACACGCTCCAGAGGCAGGGCATCCTTGTACGGCCGTTTCGAACTGAGGGCGTCGAAGACATCGGCAATGGCAAAGATCCGTGCCGCTTTGGGAATCATATCGCCCGGCATCCGGGAAGGGTACCCGTCACCACCGAACTTTTCATGATGTGACCCGACGATGGCCAGGGCGTCTTTCAACCAGCGGGCCCGCCCCACGATATCCAAACCGTGGTGCACATGGGTCTTCATTATTTCATATTCATCTTCGGTCAATTTTCCGGGTTTCAGAAGGACCTCGTCGCGAATCCCTATCTTGCCGATGTCATGCAGAAAGGCACCCTTGATGAGGCCCTGCATGGACTTCACCGACAGCCCCACCATTTCCGCCAGGCGCACCGAATAGATGGTGACCCGGTAGTTGTGGGCGTCGGTGTCTCCGTCCCTTTTGGCGATGGCGCAGCCCAGGGCTTCCATCATTTCGAGGTTGGCCTCCAGCAGATCGGAGGAATACCCGGCCAGGTTGCGGGCCATGCGCAGGACCACGGGGTAATAAAGGGCGGAGATGGCCAGAACCACGAGAATCACCAGACCCACCGCCGTCAGTGGCTCGTTGACCATCTGGTCGGCTGACTTGGGGGACAGCAGATAGATCCCGGTAAACCAGGCGGCGAGTTTGCGGTCCATCCCGGCGATGGGCACCACGACCCTGACGGCGGCCTGTCCGTCGACCTTGATCAGGGAACTGATATCCCGGCCCAATTCCGGGCGCTGGGAGCGGTCCATTCCCACCAGGATTTCCGCGGACTTGTTCTGATCAAAATTAGTGTCACTGAAAGCAAAGAAGTCGCCTACGCCGTCATAGAAAACCCCGTAGATGAACTTCCCGCCGCTGCGGTCGAAATCCATTTCACCGACGGCATTGACGGCGTCGGCCACGGCTTTTTCCCGTGCGACGCCTTTTTCGCGCAAAATCCCGAACTGGGCGCGGATGACGGCCAACCGGTCCAGGGCCACGAATACCGCGCGGTCCCTGGCATGATTGCGCATCTGGACCCAGGTTGTGCCCCCAATCAAAAGGGATATTCCCAGGGCCACCAGGACCAGGCGTCTCAGGAGGATTCGATTGACAAAGGTGTGCAGGGGATAGCGTTGTTTCATTATTCCTCGTTCCGGGCCGATGTATTTCTTCGTTCCGGATTATCGGCTGGAAACAGGATTACTTTCGCTTAACCCGGGATTCTCCTGCCTCTGCCGCTTCTCCCGCAAATTGATCACCTTCCCGCCATTTTGTTCATGCCACAACCGATGGCAGGAACCGCAGAGCGTGATCAGATTTTCCAGCTGGTTGGTTCCGCCTTGCTGCCTCGCCACAATGTGATGCACTTCCAGAAAACGGGTCCGCCCGCAACCCGGGGCCTGGCAACGGTGCCTGTCCCTT
>Ga0164313_10003038_pt1 | contig 14951 bp, 9 predicted proteins | sample GuaBasSedimGuay4_FD_113735 | JGI IMG/M metagenome (GOLD analysis project Ga0164313, IMG submission 113735) | Subseafloor sediment microbial communities from Guaymas Basin, Gulf of California, Mexico - Guay4, Core 4569-4, 0-3 cm | ecosystem: Environmental > Aquatic > Marine > Hydrothermal vents >... | reverse complement strand
GGTTCCTGCGCGCGTTGTAAAAGCGATAGACCAGCGCCGGGTCGCGAGCAAAAGCCTCGGGGGTGGCAATGTCCATCGGGTCGTGTTTCTCCCAAAGGCCGCCTGAATCCCGGAATGTTGATAGGCCCGACTCCGCGGAAACCCCGGCACCGGTCAATATGACAATATTTTTGATATTACGGTCACCGAAGGATGTCATCACCATGTCGGTCACTTTTGCCTGGACGGATTCAGCGCGAAACCCTCAAAATCCAGCTTCGCAATATCGCTGGAAATTTTCCCGGAAACTTCATCGAGGTGATGCAAGTGGCCCAGTGCGGTGAAGTACAGCGCGCAGCACAAGGGTTCTGTATACAGTTCACGCAGGGCACTGCGATAGCGCAATAGTTGATCGCGATAGATCGCCGTCTCGCTTTCCAGGAATTCCTGCAGGGCTTCCCCCTGCCGCGGCTGGCTATTCTTGTAATCCACCAGCCAACGTACGCCACTGTCAGCATCCAGGAAGCTGCGGTCGATGACCAGGTCCTGGATTCGCCCTTCTTCATCGACCCGGGTCAGAGCCCATTCGCTGCGGGCCTGCTCGTGTTCTGAAGACAACAGCCAACGCCCCACCCCGCCATCACGCAGCGATTCCATGACCGAGCTTGCCACTGCCTTCAAAGCTTCATTCAACGATGCGCCCCACAACCCCTCGCGCTGCAGTGCCATACGCCAGCGTTGACGATCTGTATCAGTGACAGAATTGGGCAGCGTATCGCGCCGGGACAGTTCTTCCAGCACCAGGTGCACTACGGTTCCAATACTGCGCTGTGCATGGTTACCGGCGCGGACTGGGATATTGTGATCTTGTGCCGGCCCTGCTTTGTCCGGGGTATCAAACCATGGCAGGCCCTGAGGCGCGTCCCGCACCAATCGCGTCAGCGATTGAACATCCGGCCGAGTCAGCGGCTGATCACCTTGCATGGTGTCGGCGACGACTCGCACCAACTCGGGTTCATGGACTATCATCTGCTGTTCAAAGGTCGGCCATATGGGGCTCAGCAAACAGCGACTGGACGGCGTACGGAAGGCCTGTTTCTTTTCATCCCAGGTAAGGCTGGCGGTGAGCAATAGCTGGCTAATGGCCCGTGTCGCCCCTACATACAACAGCCGGGTGCCTTCGAGCAGTGTTTTCTGCTGGCGTTGCTGCGCCAGATAGTTGTATAAGGTGGGCGCGCCCGCTTCGCTGTGATCGTCCGCCGCCAGTAAGAAATTGCGCTCGCCCTCCGGGCCGCTGTGCTCATCCCACAACAGTAACTGACGGCCGTCGCTGCGCGGAAGTTTGGCTAATTGCGGTATGATCACGCGATCGAACTCAAGTCCCTTGGCCTTGTGCAGTGTCATAAGCTGCACCACACTGGCCGGGTCGCCGCCACTCATATAACGCTTCTGCAGGCGTTGCTCCAGCCACTGGGCGTCCAGCCCGATGCCGTCCATGTCAGCCTGCTCCAGCAGTTGGAAAAAGCTTTCGGCGTCCTGTAAGCCACCACTATCGCGCGCACAGGCCGGACCACCCAGCCCTACCCAGGCCTGCTCGATCCATACTCGCAAACCGCGTCGATCGCGCTGCTTCTGCGCAAGCCGCAGCGGGGGCAATAGATGTTGCAAGCGCTGCCTGCCGTCGGTACTGAGCCTGTCGTGTAACTGTGGGCTACACAGGGCAGACCACACCGGTGTATAGCGCGGTGCCTCGCCATAACTGGCAACCAGCAGCAGATCCGCCAATTGCAGCCCGCACCAGGGGGCACGCAGCAAGGCCATCCACGCCAGGCGATCGGCACCGTTGGCCAGTGCCCGGCACAGGGTCAGCAGGTCGGCCACCAGGGAAGAATGGGCCAGGCTGTCCAGATCCTGGGCGTTATAGGAAATTTTCAATTGTTTCAGGCCGGCAATAATGGGCTGCAGGTGACTGCGACTGCGACCCAATACGGCGATGCTCCCACAGCTGTGTTCGGCGCATGCCGCCGCTATGTGCGCGCAGATAAAAGCCACTTCCTGCGCCTGCGCCTCCAGCCTGTCCTGCCCATGAAAAGCGTGCATCACCACAGCGGGCTCGATAATCACCGGGCGCACGGCAGTGGCCGGCGTGTAACTGACCTGGCCGCGGTTGATATCGTTTTGCGCGGGGAACGCCCAGGTAAACGTCTCATTGACCCAGTCCACCAGCCCCTCGTCTGAGCGGAAATTGCTTAACAATTCCAGATGCTGCAGGCTGACCCCGTTGAAGCCCTCCAGGCGCGCCTTCAGGAACAACCCCACATTGGCGCCACGAAAACCGTAAATGGATTGCATACCGTCACCCACGATCATCACCGTGCGCGGCGCCTGCGGGTTTTCGGCGTTGTACAGTCCCCAACCGCGGGTCAGCTTGTGTATCAGGTCGTACTGATTGATGGCCGTATCCTGAAACTCATCCACCAGAATATGCTCGATCTGGTAGTCCAGGCGCAGGGCCAGTTCGGTCGGCGCATCATCTTCACCCAGCGCCTGCAGGGCGGACAATGCAACCTGGCTGTGATCCACCGCACCGTGCTTCTGGAAAACCAGCAGCAATTGTGCCGCCAGCAGCGGCAACAGACGTGACAGGTGCACCAGCAACTGCCAGGACGCACTGCCGGGCTCAATTACCGGGAGGTAGCTGATGCCCGCGAGCATGGGCTGCAAGCCATCCATCTGCTGCAAATCACCCAGCACACTTTTCAGCTGGTCCTTGCGCTCCTGTGGTTCTCCCTTGCCTGTAGGAAAACCAATGGTTTTGGAAATACTCTTGCGCCAGCCCCCGTCTTTGGTCAACAACAAGTCACGCAGCGCACGCCACCTGGGCACATCGCCCGGTTCACTACCGGGAAACTGCTGAGGAGGCGTGTTGCCCAGGTTCCCGGCGGCGAACTGCTGCAGCTGCAATAACTCGAAGGCATAAGGCAGCAGTGTGCGCGACAGTCCCGCCAGTTCTCCGCGTACCAGCGCTTCAACCGTGGTTAACAGGTAGGCTTCGGATTCCTCCGGCGCATGGTGTACGCCCACGTAACGACGCCACTGGTCGCGGCGCGCCAACATCGACACCAGCAGCTCCTGCAGGCGCTCCCAGTTATTGTCGAAATGCAGCATCAGTGCGACCAGGTCCGCCGCTACCGGGTGGTCGCTGTCGACCTCCCCGAACAGTGCCACCACCGCCTCAGCATAAAGTTCTGTGGCATCGTCCAGCAAATTGGCCTGGCCACCGAACTCACTGAGCACGGGCATCTGCCGGGTCAGGCCACCGCAGAAGCTGTCGATGGTCTTGATATTGAGGCGTGAGATATCGCGCACCAGGTGCCAGCCTCCCCGGGCGTCGGCGGCCAGTGCCTGCTCGGCGAGATTGCGCGTGACCTGCTGATGCGCCGTGTCGCAGGGATCACCTGTGCCCGCCCCCTGCAGCGCCTCAACCACCCGCCCACGCATTTCGGCGGCCGCCTTGCGGGTGAAGGTGATAGCCAGTACCTGCTCCGGGCGCGCCACGCGCGACAGCAGACACAGGTAACGCTGGATCAGTAATTCCGTTTTACCGGAACCGGCCGGGGCGCTGACACAGAAACTGGCGGTCGGGTCAATGGCGGTGGCCCGCTGGGCCGCATCGACGATGCTCATACCCCGCCTCCTGCGCTTTGTTCAACGGGCTGCGCCGCCTCCACCGCCAACCTGTCCTCAGCGATATTGATACGGCAAAGGGGTTGCAGCCCGCACCAGGTGCAACTGGCGGGTGCCAGTGGATCCACCGCCGCATCACCCGCCACAAAGGCCTGCGCCAGGCGCTCCAGATTCTCGCGCCAGCGTTCGTTCAAGGATTGCCAGTCATCCGCCTCCATGCGTTCTTTTACAACTTTGGCAATGTCCGTTGCGATGCCGGGGGCAGCCGCCACCTCACCCAGGCCCACGAAACGACTGTCCCGTGGACGCAACTGGGCAAAGGCCAGTGCCGCGGCGCGTCCCGGGGCGGCAATACCATACAACAGCAGTTGCGGTCTGGCCGGCCGCTCGCCCAGCCAGTCCTGCACTTTGCTGGTACCGGATTTGTAGTCGATGATGACCTGTGAGCCATCCGGCAGTTGGTCGATCCGGTCCACTCGCAGGCGTATCTGTAACTGTGCCAGTTGCAGGGTGATGTCCTCTTCGCGCTGCAATACCACGAAAGTACTGCGCTGGCGCTCCACTACCAGCCATTCGCGCAGCAATCCGGCCAGGCGCTTCCCTTCCAACCGCCAGTAAGCACTGCCCAGCAAACGCCGCCGGCCACCCGGTATGCCCTCAATGGCCGCCTGCACCGCTCGCATTACCGTTTGTTCCTCACCTGCCTCATCCAGTGCCAGTAGCGCCGGGTGATCCTGAATATCTCCCCATAACGTGAACAAGGCGTCGTGCAGCAGTGAGCCGCGTTCCGCGGGTGACAGGGCCACGCTGAAAGTGGACAGGGGCTCGACCAACAGGCGGCGCCGGGCAAATGCCCGAAATGGACATTGGGACTGGTCTTCCAACAGACCACTGCCACCGCTGTAGCTGCCAGCTTCGAGTTGTTGCGCACTCAGCGGTGGCGCCCGGTCGTCATCCAACTGCTCCACTACTCGTTGCTGCCACTGCTGGGTCCAGAGCGGTGCGACCTCGGGAAGCCCGACGACATTCATCCCCAATTCATCCACCGGGAAATCCTGCAACAGGGCACTGGGCAGCTCTGCTATGCCACCCACTTGTTTACAGTAACTGGCATGAAGCACTGTCGCCGAGCGGCTGTATTGTCTGAACAAGGCTTCACTGAACGCCCATTCCCGCTCGGCTGTGGCGTGGGGCATTTGCAACTGACGCTGTAGAGACTGGGGTATAAACGGGTTGGGCCGGGGCGGTGTCGGCCAACTGTTGCCCTGCATACCACAGAGCCACAGATGATCGAAGGCGAGCCCCGCGGCCTCCAGCGGACCCAATACCTGCACCGGGCTGTCCGCGGTTTGTGGCTGCGAGATCTGTCGGCTGCAACTGTGGCGCAACAATTGCAGCGCGCCGTCAAAGTCCAGTGGCTGGCACACGGCGTCGTAGCCCCTGAATTCGTCCAGGGTGCGATACCACAACTCCACCTGTTGGTATTCCAGGGAATCCAGCGGGCCGGTCCCCGGCCAGCCCCATATGGCCAGCACCTCGCAAAAGCGCTCTACCCATTGAGATGGCAGTGCGGCCTGTCGCAAACTACGCAACCCCGACACCGCGAGCAAATGCTGCCCCAAAACCAGGCCTTTACTGTCTCCCAGTTTTACCTCGCTGGCAGCGTAGCGCAGGTCGGCGCTCTCTACCTCCTCCCTGCCATCATCAAACAGGCCGGTGATAAAACGGTTAGCGAGTGCGCTGTCAGCGTCTGGCAAGTGCAGGAAACGGGAGCGCAGCAACGCCACGACAGCTGGCACAGTTGTATGCCGCTGAGCCATGGCCAATGCCGCCAGCGCATCGCGGATTACCGGGGCGCGATCCAGGGAAATACCTGTGGAAAAGTTGACCGGCAGGCTGTTGTAGTCTTCTCCCAGGCAGTCGAATTCGCGGCGCAGCAGATAGTCCAGTGCGCTCCGGTCGCCTGCCACATCACTGAGTACTATTGCGACTGTCGCTGCCGGATTCTGCCGGTTGATGCCGGCGGCCCAGCTTGCTACAGCCTGTAACTCGCCCCGTTTATCAGTAAAAGCGTGTGCCAGGCGCCGACCGCTTCCAGCGGCCGGCACAATTTCCCGCACCTCATCGCACAATGCATCCAGCGCAGAGCGAAACAGCGGCGGGATGTCGTCAAACTCTACCAGAGCAGCGCGGCTGGTTGGCAACTGCGCAGCGCCGGCCGCTAATCGCCGTATACAGTCCACCGGAGTGCACTGCCCCGCGGCCTCCAGGCGCTGCTCGAACAGCGTCAACCAGCGTAAAAAAGTGCCGCAATCCGCGTCGAAATTGAATGATTGGCGAATACCCTCCGCCGTCATATCCACCTGCCAGCGCAGTAGACTATCGCGCGCCTGGCCGGCCAACTCGGCCGCGGCCGAGGGTCGCAGCAGGTGATAATCACCGCACTGGCGCTCTTCCTGCGCAATCACCTGCTGCCACAGCTGAAGCACCTGTGCCGGGTTCAGGGGTGTCAGCACCGGCGCCAGGTTGAGACTGACCGCCCGCTCCCACTGCGCCAGTAACCAGCTTTCCAGCGGCGCCACCTTTAGTGGCTGCCATACCGCTTCGCCATTGGCCAGGCGCCGGCCATCCCATTCCGCTTTTATTCGTCGGGCCAACCGAAAATTCGGGGTTAGTAGGATATAACCGGCCTCGACCAGGGGTTCCAGCGGTGTGATATCAAAAAGTCTGCCTGTCACGTGTCCTCGCCAGTGTTCGTATCAGCTTTGTGTAATTGAGTAGCGCTGTCAAAAGCTCGTGTGCTGCTATAGAATATCGCGCCCAAATTGGCGTACGCGCCAGTCATACAAACAGCGTCACAGTATCAGGTAAAACCCAATGAGCAACAACCAGGTCCACAATATCAACGTCGATTCCCAGAATGTACTGGTGACGCCAGAACAACTCAACGCTACCCTGCCCATGTCTGAAGTGGTGCGCGCCACCGTGAGTGACAGCCGAAAAGCGATCTGGGACATCCTGGACCGCAAGGATCCCCGCCTGTTCGTGGTAGTGGGGCCCTGCTCCATTCACGATACTGAGGCCGCAATGGACTATGCACGCCGGCTCAGGGTATTGGCCGATGAGGTACAGGACACACTGTTCATCGTGATGCGCGTGTATTTTGAGAAGCCGCGCACCACCGTGGGCTGGAAAGGCCTGATCAACGACCCGCACCTCGATGATTCCTTCAAAATCGAGGAAGGTCTGCACATTGGCCGCGAACTGCTGCTGGATATTCTGGAACTGGGCCTTCCCACCTCCACCGAGGCGCTGGACCCCATCTCACCCCAGTACCTGCAAGACCTGATCAGCTGGAACGCCATTGGCGCCAGAACCACTGAATCCCAGACTCATCGGGAGATGGCCAGTGGTCTGTCCGCCGCGGTAGGTTTCAAAAACGGCACCGACGGCGGCCTGGATGTCGCCATGAATGCCCTCAATTCCGCCGCCAACCCACACCGTTTTCTGGGTATCAACAGCCATGGCCAGGTAAGCGTATTCACTACCCGCGGCAACGCCTATGGCCACGTGGTGCTGCGCGGCGGCAGCGCGGGGCCCAACTACGACTCTGTACATATCAAATTGTGCGAGGACGCCCTGGAAAAAGCCGGGCTGCCGCAAAACATCATGGTGGACTGCAGCCATGCCAATTCCAACAAGCAACCGGAACTGCAGCCCCTGGTGGCAGAGAACGTCACCAACCAGATTCTGGCGGGCAACAAATCGCTGGTGGGACTGATGATAGAGAGCAACCTGAAAGCCGGCAACCAATCCATCCCCGCCAACCTGGGTGACCTGGAGTACGGGGTATCGGTAACGGACGGGTGTATCGATTGGGAAACTACCGAGCAGTGCCTGCGAGGAATGCGTGACAAGCTAAAGGGTAAATTGGCATCGCGCTAATTCTGTCAGCCACGGACCGGAGAGCATCGACTACCGCCACCGCGGCCCGCATCAGGCTCTTAGCGTAGGCTGATTATCGCTACTAGTAGTACGCCTGCGACGTATCAGAGTGATCGGTCATGTCCCGTACACCCTTGAGTTGGGGTAATTGCTCCAGCAGGGTTTTCTCTACGCCCCCTTTGAGGGTCTGGTCCACGGCACTGCAACCCTGGCAACCGCCACCGAACTGTAATATCGCGAACTGATCTGCGGTGACTTCTACCAGGCTGACCTCGCCCCCGTGGGCGGCGAGCGCGGGATTGATCTCGTTGTACAACACATAATTGATACGATCCTCCAGCGGGCTGTCTTCGCCGGTTCTTGGCATCTTGGCATTGGGCGCCTTGATAGTCAGCTGGCCGCCCATGCGATCCTTGGAGTAGTCCACCAGGGCGTCTTCCAGGTAGGGCAAGCTGCGGGCGTCAAACCAGGCGGTGAACTTTTCAAGCTCGCGCTTCTCGTCGCCTTCCTGCAGATCACCTTCCCGGCAGTAGGCGATACAGGTTTCCGCCCGGGGGGTGCCGGGCTGGTTGATAAACACCCTGACACCCAGGGCATCTTCCTGTTTTGACAGCAGTTCTACCAGGTATTCCTGGGCCGATTCTGTGATGGTAACCATCTGACAATCCATTCCGAGTAAATTACTCAGGTATTCTAGCAAACTTGTGCACAAAAGTGTGAAGCATGCGGCGGCCTCTCTCCAAAGTATCCTTCAATCTGCTAGAATACGGCACTTTTTTACCGGTCGGGATCCGTTTCCGGCCAACTGATGCGGATAGCAAACCCATGGCAGTCGACAACCCATCCCCCGGGCCTGTGGAACAGGCTCTGCAGCAACGCATTCTGGTGATTGATGGCGCCATGGGCACCATGATCCAGAACGAGCAGCTGCAGGAGGACGATTACCGCGGGGAGCGTTTTGCCGATCACGGGTCAGACCTGAAAGGCAACAACGATCTGCTGAGCCTGACGCGGCCGGATATGATCGCCAAAATTCACCGGGAATTTCTGGACGCCGGCGCCGATATTATCGAGACCAACACCTTCAATAGCACGGCCGTCGCGCAGGACGATTACCAGTTGGGCCACCTGGCGGCTGAGTTGAATACGGCAGCGGAGCAAATCGCACGCAAGGTCGCCGACGAAGCGACAGCGGCCACCCCCGAGCAGCCGCGCTTTGTCGCGGGTGTACTGGGGCCAACCCCTAAAACGGCCTCTATATCACCGGATGTGAACAACCCGGCGGCGCGCAGTATCACCTTCGACCAGCTGCGCCAGGATTACGCCGAGGCGACCCGAGCCCTGATCGCCGGTGGCGTCGACCTGCTGCTGATCGAGACCATCTTCGACACTCTGAACGCCAAAGCGGCCATCTTCGCCGTGCAGGAAGTCTTTGATGAACTGGGGCACAAACTGCCATTGATGATTTCCGTGACCTTTCCTGATATCAGCGGCCGTGTGCTGTCCGGCCAAAATCCGGAGGCCTTCTGGAACGCGGTGGCGCATGCGCAGCCGCTTATTCTGGGCAGCAATTGCGGTCGTCGCTACAGCGAGATCCGGCCCTTTATCGAAGAGCTTTCCAACGTAACCGACAGCTATTTCAGCGCCCACTTGAATGCCGGCCTGCCCAACGCCTTTGGCGAATTCGACGAAACCCCCGGTATTATGTATGAAGATTTCAAGGGCTTTGCCGAGCGCGGTTTCCTCAACCTGGCGGGCGGCTGTTGTGGCACCACGCCCGCGCATATCAGAGCTATCGCAGATGCGGTGCACGGCGTGGCGCCCCGCCCTCTGCCACAACACCAATGCGCCTGTCGGCTCAGCGGCCTGGAGCCTTTCAACATCACGCCAGACAGCCTGTTCGTCAATGTCGGCGAGCGCTGCAATGTGACCGGTTCCGCCAGATTCAAGCGACTGATACTGGATGACAACTACGAGGCGGCGTTGGATGTGGCGCGCATCCAGGTAGAAGACGGCGCGCAGATTATCGATATCAACATGGATGAAGGCATGCTGGACGCCGAGAATGCCATGGTGACCTTTCTCAACCTGATCGCCTCGGAGCCGGACATCTGCCGTGTGCCCATCATGGTCGACTCCTCCAAGTGGAGCGTGATCGAAGCCGGGCTCAAATGCATACAGGGTAAGGCGGTGGTCAATTCGATCAGTCTCAAGTCCGGGGAAGAGGAGTTTCTGGCGCAGGCGCGACTGTGCCAGCGTTACGGTGCCGCTGTGGTGGTCATGGCGTTTGACGAGGACGGCCAGGCCGACAATCTGCAGCGTCGTAAAGATATCTGCAAGCGTTGCTACGACCTGCTGCTGGGCGAGCTGGACTTCAATCCCAATGACATCATATTCGACCCGAATATTTTTGCGGTGGCCACCGGTATCGAGGAGCACAACAACTACGCGGTGGACTTTATCGAGGCCACCCTCTACATCAAAGCGGAACTGCCGGGGGCGCTGGTGTCCGGCGGCGTATCGAATGTTTCTTTCTCTTTCCGGGGCAATGACGCGGTGCGCGAGGCCATCCACTCCGTGTTTCTGTACCACGCCATTCGCGCGGGCATGGACATGGGTATCGTCAACGCCGGTCAGCTGGCCGTTTATGATGAGTTACCCGAGGATCTGCGTGAGGCGGTTGAAGATGTCATCCTCAATCGCCGTGAAGACGGCACCGAGCGCCTGCTGGAAGTGGCCGAAGGCTACCGGGCAAGCGACGGTAGCGGTGGTAGCAACAGTCGGGTGGAAGACCTGAGCTGGCGCGAGCAGGATGTGGCCAAACGCCTGGAGCACGCCCTGGTAAGAGGTATCAATACCTGGGTGGTGGCAGATGCCGAGGAAGCCAGGCTGCAATTCGATCGCCCGATACATGTGATCGAAGGTCCGCTGATGGATGGCATGAACGTGGTTGGCGACCCGTTCGGCGAGGGCAAGATGTTCCTGCCGCAGGTGGTAAAGAGCGCACGCGTGATGAAACAGGCCGTGGCCCACCTGCAACCGTTTATAGAAGAGGAAAAGGACGCGGGCAGCCTGAGCAACGGCAAGATCCTCATGGCGACAGTGAAAGGTGATGTACACGATATCGGTAAAAATATCGTGGGCGTGGTACTGCAGTGCAACAACTTCGAGGTCATAGACCTGGGCGTGATGGTGCCCTGTGAAAAGATTCTACAAGTCGCGCGGGACGAACAGGTGGATATCATCGGCCTCAGCGGCCTGATCACACCGTCGCTGGATGAAATGGTACACGTGGCCAGTGAAATGCAGCGCGAGGACTTTGCCGTGCCCCTGATGATCGGCGGCGCCACCACATCCAAGGCCCATACGGCGGTGAAGATCGACCCACATTACGATCGGGATGTGATCGTGTACGTGCCGGATGCTTCACGCAGCGTCGCAGTCGCCACCCAGCTGATGAGCGACAGCAAGGCCGGCTATGTGCAAGCACGCAAGGAGGAGTACCAGAAGGTGCGCGAGCGCGTGGCCAACCGCAAGCCGCGCAGCAGGCAGCTGAGTTACGCTGAGGCTACCGAGCGGGCCATACAACTGGATTGGCAGAACTACGAGGCGCCTCGCCCCACCTTCATCGGCACCCGGGTGTTCGAGGATTTTCCCCTGCAGGATCTGGTGGATACCATCGACTGGACACCGTTTTTCATTACCTGGGAACTGGCGGGCAAATACCCCGATATTCTGCGGGACAAGGTGGTGGGGGAACATGCCAGCGAACTGCATCGCGACGCCCTGGCCATGCTGCAGCGCATCATCGATGAGAAACTGCTGACCGCCAGTGCGACCATCGGTTTCTGGCCTGCGGCGCGGGTCGGTGCGGATGATATCGCGGTATATACCGACGAGTCGCGCAGCGAGGTGCGGGTCACTCTGCACCAGCTGCGACAACAGACCGAGAAGCCCAACGGCAAGCCCAACGCCAGCCTGGCGGATTTTATCGCACCACCAGACAGCGGCGTGGCCGATTACATCGGCGGATTTTGTGTCACCACGGGCCACGGGGTGGATGAACTGGCGAGCCAGTTTGAAGCCGAGCACGACGATTACAGTAGTATTATGCTCAAGGCGCTGGCGGACCGCCTGGCGGAATCCTTCGCGGAATACCTGCACCGCCTGGTGCGGGTGGAATTGTGGGGCTATAACACCACGGAGCAGCTCAGCACACAGGAGCTGATTCGCGAGCGCTATCGCGGCATTCGCCCGGCACCGGGTTACCCGGCCTGCCCCGACCATACCGAAAAAGGCACACTGTTTGAGCTATTGGACGCCACCGCTACCTGCGGCGTCAGCCTGTCTGACAACTATGCCATGAGTCCGGCCGCTGCGGTCAGCGGTTTTTACTACGCTCACCCGGAGTCCCATTACTTTGCCGTGGGCAAAATCGGCCGCGACCAGGTGGAAGATCTTGCACAGCGCAAAGGTGTACCCATAGCCACCATGGAGCGCTGGTTACGCCCCAACCTGGATTATTGAACAGAGCCTGGATAATTGAAAAGAGATAGTGCGATGAGTGACCAGGAAAACCAGCAGCAGGCGCCGCAGAAACAGGACAAAGGCGATTCGCTGAAACCCCTGCATGTAGTCAGTAGCGTATTTGCCGCGGGTCTGGGCGTACAGAGCAGCAAGAACCGTGAGCGGGATTTCAAACAGGGTCGATTCGGTGTGTTTATCGCGGCGGGCATTATTTTCACCGGGCTGTTTGTCGCCGCAGTGATTACCGTGGTGCAGTTGGTGCTGAAAGGGTCGGGGGGTTAGTCGTGGCCAGCCCCCGGTCTATCAGGAAGGCATTCCGGACAGCCAAAGGTAAAGGCCCAATACGATAACGGTAAGAATAGCAGTGGCGGCAAAAGCGTCGGCAACGCCGTCGGCGGCGCGCTCCTGATTTATTTCGTCTGACATGTTTTACTCCAGTTACAAGGTGGTTAGCGGGCGCTATTATAGCAGCATTGAAAGTAATCCCAAGCCCATGCCTGCGGCTCGGCAAGTTGCACTAATCATTGGATAATGCAGTTCTAACCTTATGAATATTCTGACTATTTATCGCTGTGTTTTTTCTGGTAAAGTAGCGCCTCTTTTTACTCCAGACAGTGCCCCAGTGCCACAGAAACAGGATCTGTAGATGTACGTTTACGACCAGTACGACCAGAAAATAGTCGATGAGCGCGTCGCCCAATACCGCGGTCAGACCGAGCGTTTTCTCGCCGGAAAACTGACCGAAGCCGAATTTCTGCCTCTGCGCCTGCAAAATGGCCTCTATATCCAGCGACTGGCGCCCATGATGCGGATCGCTGTGCCCTACGGGCTGATGAATAGCACCCAACTGCGCAAGCTGGCCGAAATTACCCGGGTCTACGACAAGGGTTACGCACATATCAGCACCCGCCAGAACGTGCAGCTGAACTGGCCCCAACTGGCAGAAGTGCCCGACATCCTGGCCGAGCTGGCCACGGTGCAAATGCATGCTATCCAGACCAGCGGCAACTGTATCCGCAATACCACCACTGACCAGTTCGCCGGGGTCGCCGGCGACGAACTGGAAGACCCCCGCCCCTATTGTGAAATCATCCGCCAGTGGTCCACCCTGCACCCGGAATTCGCTTTTTTACCGCGCAAATTCAAGATCGCGGTGTGTGGCACCACACAAGACCGGGCCGCTATTGCCGCCCACGATATTGGTGTCGAGCTGGTCGCCGATGCTCAGGGTGAAATCGGGCTCAAAATACTGGCCGGTGGCGGCCTGGGGCGCACCCCGGTTATTGGCTCGGTAGTATGCGAGTGGCTGCACAAGAAGCACTTGCTGACTTACCTGGAGGCGATTTTGCGGGTGTACAACCAGAACGGACGCCGCGACAACAAATACAAGGCCCGCATCAAGATCCTTGTTAAAGCCATGGGCGTTGACGCTTTCCGCGACGCCGTGGAGCAGGAGTGGGCTGCCCTCAAAGATGGCCCATCCACGCTGACCGATGAAGAGATTGCCCGCGTCCAATCATTCTTTACCGACCCCGATTACCAAAAGTTGGATGGCGATGCTGCCATTACCCAACTGGATGAGCTATGCGTGAAGGACCCGATTTTCGGCAACTGGGTCAAGCGCAATACCAATGACCATCGGGTGCCGGGCTATCGTATTATCAACATTTCGCTCAAGGCCAGCGGATTCGTCCCCGGCGACATTACCGATGAACAACTGGAACGGGTGGCCGACCTGGCCGACCGGTACGCCTTTGGCGAGATCCGCAGTACCCACCAGCAGAACCTGGTACTGGCGGATGTGCAAATGGATCAGTTGTACGATTTATGGCAAGGGCTGCAAGCCGCCGGGCTGGCCACACCGAATATCGGTTACCTCACCGACATGATTTGCTGCCCCGGCGGAGATTACTGCTCCCTGGCGAACGCCAAATCCCTGCCGGTGGCACGAGCCATACAGGCGCGCTTCGAGGACCTGGATTACCTTTATGACCTGGGGCCACTGGAGCTCAATATCAGCGGTTGCATGAATGCCTGCGGCCACCACCATATCGGTCATATCGGAATTCTTGGCGTGGATAAAAAGGGCCAGGAGTTCTACCAGGTCTGCCTGGGTGGCAGCCAGGGCAAGAATGCGTCGATTGGCAAGGTCCTGGGCCCGTCCTTCAAGCAGGAGGACATGCCGGATGTGGTGGACAAGATTCTGTCGACCTATGTGACATTGCGTGTGGAACAGGAAAGTTTCCTGGACACCTACCGCCGCGTCGGCATTGAGCCTTTCAAGGAGCGCGTCTATTTAAAGGAGAAAGCATGCCAAGCCTAATTAAAAAGGGCGCTATTGTTGAGGATGACTGGTCGCCGGTTGACCCGGAAAGCCCGAGTCCATCGAGCGAGCAAATCTATAGCCTCGACCAGTGGCTGCAACTGGAAGACAAGGCCGGCAGTGCCGTGCAAATAGAGCCCGGCCAGTCACCCGCGCCCCTGTTCGACTTTTTGCAGCAGATTGCCCTGGTGGTGGTTAATTTTCCGGTATTTACCGATGGACGCGGATTCTCCTATGCGCGCGAACTGCGTGAGCGAGGCTACGGCGGGGAACTGCGCGCCACAGGCCACTTTATCCGGGACCAGCTGACTTATCTGCAGCGCTGCGGTTTCGATGCTTTCCAAATGGCCGATGAATCGTTGCTGGAAGAGTCACTGGCCGGCCTCGCGGACTTCAGCGAGCATTACCAGGGATCCACCGACCAGCCACTGCCGCTGTTTCGCCGACGGGTATAAGCCGGGCTCTGGTGCGCGGTGCGCGGTGCGCACCC
>Ga0164313_10003037_pt1 | contig 14956 bp, 7 predicted proteins | sample GuaBasSedimGuay4_FD_113735 | JGI IMG/M metagenome (GOLD analysis project Ga0164313, IMG submission 113735) | Subseafloor sediment microbial communities from Guaymas Basin, Gulf of California, Mexico - Guay4, Core 4569-4, 0-3 cm | ecosystem: Environmental > Aquatic > Marine > Hydrothermal vents >... | reverse complement strand
TATTTGGATCAGCCTTAATTTCATCTCGAATTATTTGGGCACCTATTTTTTGAGGGATAAGATCAATTGCACGACCGTAACGGTGTTGTGAGAGTTTTGAACCAACAGCACAGTTCGGTGGCCGATAACCTCTGAATTCATGCTTTTTAATTTTGGGATTGTTCCAGGTATTGGCTATCATGGGCCCGTATCGTTCACGGAGTCGGTCCGCGGTCCATAGAACCCGAGGATCAAAGCATATTGTCCACAGGTAATCACCGCGGTCTTTATTCTCATGATAGAAATTTTCAGGCAAAAGTTCTTTGAGTGTAAACCATTTTGGGATATAAAAGAATGGCATTTTTATGATTCCTTGATAAATGGTAGAAGGACCAATGCTTCTTGGGGTGTTATATCCGGGAATGAGTCAGCCTTGAATGTAAAGGTCGGTAGTTTAAAATCTTCATCAATATATTCTGCAGCGATCTCGTCTAATTCCTGACTGGCCTGCTTAATATGTTCCTTGGCAATAGTTATTGCTCCACCTGATTGCATAATCGGATTTCCCTGATCGTCTTTCTTTGAGTATTCTTTGAATATTTCTTGTTTTTTATCAATATATTCAGTAAGTTCTTCGTTGCATTTCCTTACAAGTTTTGCCAACTGTATACTCATCACAGCCGGCAGTGTTTTGCTCATAATACATTGCATTTCTTTGTTGTTTATCATCATGTCAAGCATTCCGTTAGTCAGTATAGCCCCTGAGTCAGACATTCCGCGCCCCCTGTACGTTATAATTATTGATAGTTATAGGTTTATATATGGTATATACTAAACTTTATGCCATACTTATATATCGTTGGCAAGTATTTAAAGATCGATGGTTATTCTTAACAAACTTGTTATGGATTCTCTATGTCCATAGCAGCCATGCGTTCTGCATAGGTCGGGAGATCGACAATAGCGTCAATTATTTGTTGTTTTCTTAAATCATCAAGATCGCCACGATATTCCGTTTCTTTTTCGATAATAGACTTAGCCATGCGTTTAAGTTGTCTTGTTATGATCGCATCCAGGGCTGCATCTACATCTGGGAAAAAATAGTTTAAAATCTGTTCTTTATTTGGTCCTAATGTGATCGTATAGTCTGCCATTATTGTTTCTCCTTATGCCACTAAGTGACCTGAGAAATAAGTATTGTCATCCACATGGCCTTCATGGGTTGTTGCTGTAGCGTAAATCTGAGTCTCTGCTGTATGAGCTGCATTCATCAAAGCGTCTACCGAAAACGCGATTGACCAATACTCTACATCTGTTGCAAATTCATCGGAATCGATAGTGTAAATAAAAGTGCGATTGTCGGTTACTAATCGAACTATATAGTAAGCATTATCTATGTCCATAGCGTCAATGCGAACCAGTACATTAAAATGATAAATCCCTGTTACCGGAGCAGTAAAAACGCCAGTAGAATTGTTGAAATCACTTCCCCTGTCATATTCTTCTGTCCAGGTGGGTATGGTTTCGTAAGTAGTTACCGCCGCGATTTCATAATCACCGTTCTTGACGGCTGAAAATGCTGGTTGGAGAGGCTTTGTAACAGCGCCACTATCATATATTTTCATAGAAGTGTGAGTGCCTGTGGTAAATACAATGTATGAGTCATCAATCAATGACCGCACTCCGATTACTGCATAGTGAGCACTATTGTAATCAGTTTCTATTTTAACCTCTGAATAAGAGAGGCCGCCCATTACTGTTAAGCCTGCATGTTTATCCCCTGTGGTGCTATTTGATACTAAGCTAATAGCGGGGACATTGCCTGACGATGAGCCCAGAGCATCTGTGTATAAGGTTATGTTTTGCCATTTCCCTCCAAAGGTTAAATCCTGAACCCCCTCGTCCTGTGCGTTTATATAAAAGTGATCGTAATCATCCATATACATTTCTGAACTATAGGAAGCGCCATCAAATATAATTTTACCCGGTGTCGCCCCACCCGTAAGGGTTATGTCTCCACCCCCAAGTATAGAAATAGCATTGGTTTGGGCAGAACTAATGGTAACTCCTCCTGCTGGATCAAACTCTAAATATTCAGTTCCAGCATCTCCTGTATAGAAGTATCCTTCAGTTGCGCCATTGTAGACAACATTGAATGTCAAATCTCCGGCAGCATTGTATCCTTCAATATTGTCTTTATCTATCAGCAGACCTCCATTAGAAGATGGGTCCGCATCTGTTCTGAAAACTCCAGAAGTATACACTTCAAAGACGAATTCTTTGATAACGCCGCCGCCGGTTTCGACAGAAGTTCCGTCAAATTGGAAATAGTTTGTACTGCCGTCGCCGACATAGAATCTTGGAGTTCCAGTGTTGTAATCGAGCTGGATGCCTCTGTCTCCGAAGCTTTCCGCTCCTATGGATATAATTCCGTTGGCACTGTCGAGTTTCATCCGCGTGTCGACAAATCCGCTTGGATTATTGGTAAGGTATGCAGCTTCTGCAGCTGACAATTCCTTGCTATAAAATCTTAGCTCATCTAATATTCCATCGTAGACAGAACTTGAGGATCCGTATGACCATGTAGATCCATTGTGGGATGCATAATTACCGATAACAAACTGGGGCGTTTTGGTTGGGTTGAAATAAAAATCCGCCATAGTGATTCCTGACATGTCTCCGTCAAGACCACTGGCATAGGTAGTGACTCTTGTGCCATTAAAATATATTTTTATGTAATCTCCATCTTTAACAGTTATGGTTATGTGCTGGAATGCAGATGTGATTCCGCCATCAACGTACGCAGATGTATCAGCTGTTGATAATGTTGTTACATTGTCGTTCGCTTTGTATATGACTGTGAAATTCCCGCTAGTAGTTAAGTTAATGTAAAATTCATTCCAGCTTTCCACTGCATCATACATTCTCGCGCAACCTATATATGTAGAAGTAGATAAACTATCAGCCTTAACCCAAAAGCTCATTGAAAAATCGTCCTGGAAAATAGTTTGTGGATCTGGAAGAGATACTCGATCGTTATCTCCATCGAAATGTAACCCATTGTTTTGTTTTGCTGTTACCCACTGAGAATTGTCGGTAACAAAATTTATAAGTGTCCCATCTTCGTCAGCAATAAGTTCTGAAGCAATGCTGCCAGTAATTTCGTCAAATGTATAATATCGTTCGAGATCGGTGGTTCCAGGATCTGTCCCGCCGGCTCCTTCTCCTGAAACTATGTAGCTATCTTCAATTGTATACCCGCCGATAGTTCCGGAATCAGCTGTGATGCTTCCCGTTATCACCGCATCAGTTGCATGCAGTTCGCCTGCGGCTGTAACGTAAAATGGAGCAGAAGTTTGAACGGTTGCTCCAGCCCAGAAGCCTGCGCCTGCTTTCATCTGAACCCGGGTTGCATCGACACCAGCGTATAACCCATCAGCGGTATTTATTGTAAACCCGGCCATTACTGATTGGTTATCGTCAATTTGCACTACCATGTCACCAGCATCATCGTTTATCTGGATGCCATAATTATCCGTTCCGAGATCGCCGATTATTAATTTGTCGAGAGTAGGACCTTCTGCGAGTACGATCGCAGGTACGGCAGGATCGAGTAGGATAGATCCGCCGTCCATCGCTCCTAATCGTAATCGCCCCTGTAAATTGTTTGGAATAACTCCGGATCCTGAAGTAGAATCTGGCCCTACGACTACAGGCACGTATGAGTCATTGGTTGTTTCTGTCGTTACCGTAATCCCGGACGGGGTAAGGTCTTCCCAGTCGTCAATCGTATCTGAAAATTTGATGGTATTGAATGAAATCGAGATATCTTTGTTTATATCCATGCTATCTATAAGAACCGCATAATTACCGCCATATCTTGTAGCGTTGATGGTAATAAAATCATGTGGTTGCAAGGCTATCATTGTACCTTTGGAATCAAAGCTTATCTCTTCCTCGCCAAGGAGCTTTAGCTGGTAATAAAGCATTCCGATTTTTTGAGCTTGCTGGGAATCGCTTATGAACGGAATTTGAAGGGTTGTGTTAGCGATATTATCTATGGAAGCTTTAGCAGGTACGGTATAGCGTATTAACTGATCCTGTGATTCGCCGTCATCCACACCCGGCTGGAAGGCTATGCTGCCGGAGTCAGTTTTTTCTTTTGTAATATAGTTTCTTTTGAATGAGCCGTACCCTGATGCTTTCGTGTTTAAGATTTCTGCCGTGGTAATTGTTTTCCTTGAGGTATTCGTGAGAACATGAAGCTCGATTTTATCGGTAATCCGGAGGCAACTGTGGCACATGTTCAGCAACATGGCCAACAATTTATTGAACGGTTGTGGCGAGAATAGCCCGCCGTTGAAATCGAGAGCCCAGTTTGAAGAATCGAATGTATTCTCGGCTGTCTCAAAAGATGACCCGCCGCCGGTGTCTATGATGCCGGCGGAGATGCCTGCGTCTTCAAGAATATAAGCAATAACATCGGCCGGATTGGTGAGTGGATGAATACCGTCTGTCCGTGAGAATTTGGTTGGTAGATCGCACATGCCGCTGCCGGTCCACCAGGTACCGTTTGCGTCCATAACACCGGTGCCGCTTGAATCCGCGTCTACGTTTGAGTTGTGGATGATTGCCTGAAAAACCTCGTAATTATCGCTACTATCAATCTCGAATGTAGTTTGATCAAAGTCATATTCGCTTGATGGCCAGATTGTCTTGCCGGCGTTGGCGTCTCTGGGAGTGCGAACTTCTGTAATGGTGAAGGTCCTGTTTTCGACACCGAGGACATAATATCTTTCAGGCCCGCTGGAATCGTTTCTGAAGATACTCCTGATTGGTATGTACGCCACTCCAAATGTTTCCGGAAGACACAGACTGTCCTGCCTGTCTTCGACGTTCGGCGCGATGGTGTTAACCTGGACATTCTTGGGGTATTCACTCTCAGAGATATATGTGATTGGATCAACGCACTCAAACTCGAGCGTCTGATTTATGTCTTTACATGATTCAACGTTGAATATCCAAACCCCAAGTTGCTCGGTAAGTGTGCCGGATTCAGATTCTGGCCCGTCAGAAACTACGAGCCGCACCGTTACCAGGTCACCTTCGAAATCAGCCGAGTCTAAAACATTGCCTTTATTGTGGATCGTAAACTCGGTTGTTGATGGCGCGAACATATCTTCTTCGGTTTTATTGCGTTGCAGTTTTATGCCATCGAAACTTTCTGGAAGAACTTTAAACGTATATGCTGTTGCATCCCAGACTGAATCGGGTACGGCCTTGGTCGACCAGCGGTATGCTCCGGTTTCAAATAACCAGTAAATTTTCTTATAGGTTGAAGCTGCTACCGTATTTTGATCTGCAGAATAAGATTGCATGTTAGATTTTCCCTATAACTCTGAGAGTGATCTGATCGATGTCATATAGACTCGCAGGATTAATCTTGCGTTTGATTGCTCCGGTGAATCTGACAACATATTCATGGCCGTCCGTGGGGTGTTCCCATACAAAAGTCCGGGTAACGCCGTTTCCTTTTGCTGGATCGAAATAGAAATCAACGATTGTTCCAGCTTCTGATTCTGTGATCGTGTTCCATTGAAGCGTTACATTGAAAATATTATCATCTGACAGACTTATACGTTCTTCACTATTGTCGTCGGCAACATGGATGATCTGGTTTTTTTCGGATATCTCTGTCATTGAATTATGAGGTGTCAAAGACAAAGCATCTTCGCTGCTATCGTCACCATAATCCGGGGTAGCCACATCAAGATAATCGTACATCTCTATTTCAGCCATTATTGCTTACCTTTTGCACTTGTTTTCTGACTTCGCGGTTTGATTTCATATTCTGGATCATAGCCGTACCAAACTTTTCCCCGCCGATTTCTATTGTTATATAATATGGTCCGCCTTCACTACCCTGCAGATTTTCATTGATCTCGGAAGCAATGGACTGCGGCGACATATTAATCGAATCAAGGAAAGATGATCGCTCTGGCTCGTATGTGGGAATGATCCATTCTGAGCCTTTTTCTCCGGCGTACGTAATTCCGCTGGTTAGACCGCCTGTTGCCATCCCGGGGTATTCAAGTGGTGCTACCGGTGCAGACGCTTGTAGCCATAGTGGAGTTGAATAATAGTCATCAGGAATTTGGGTTATTGGTTTGTGATCAGGCATAACAAAATCTTCTGGCATATTTGTTGTATCGAATTGCCCTATGTTAAGACTGTTAATGTTTGCGGTTTCTGCCTCTAAAACCTTTGTATTGAACCAGTCACTGACATTGGGCCCAGGCAGGAATTCAGAATCATCAGGTATCAGATCAGCCAAGAGTAATTTTAAAGCTTCGGTTGATGCTGCTGAGTCAGCAATAAGAGATTGAAATCCAGTGATCAGTATTCCGGTTAAGCCAGTGACATCGTTTGAGATAGACTCATTTATTGCACCAAGGCCGTCCTCACCGCTAATATATCCAAGCAGTGAGTCAAGCCGAAGCCCAAGCGTGTCGCCAACAATGTCGGTGCTTGTAGCGATAGCTGTAAGTTCAGAGAGCAAGTCATCGAGTGTAGCGGTGACGTTGGTGTCAACCAGTTCCACGTCAGAGATTGCCTGTGCGACTATGTCACCGTAATCAACTCCGAATTCTTTCATTTTGGCAAGATAATTCGGGACATACGCAAGGAACTCGTTTATTGCGCCGGACGAAGCGTCAGGGCCGCTGGCTGCCGCGAACAGCGCATCGTATCTATTCTGAACATAATCTACGCTTGATACGGGTGCCAGGGAGCCTCCTCGCAATTCCTGGAGGAGGCTGGCAATGCTCTCTTTGGATGCTTCGAGATTCCCGATCTCCTGCTCTGTCAAGGTGATGATATTGTTTAATGCATCGAGTTGCAGTGTGCTTAATTCTACTATATCTGCCCAATATTCGCTCTGATTTTCGTAAGAATCCACATCAAGCAAGTTCAGGCTGGCACCGGCTCGGTAAAATATCTGAACCCAGTCATTCATATCAAAGCCCGAGGTAATTCTGGCCTCGAGAATGCCTTTGAGCCTGTCAAGCAGACCTTCGATCGAGGATCCGCCGGCTTCGATGTCTGAGATCTGCTGATTGAGGATAGTGGCTTGGATCGCGGCTGCCCATAGATCCGTCACCCTGGCAATCTCTTCTACATCAGCGCCAAGATCGGTGAGTTGACTGATCCATCCCTTGAATTGATCGTCTACGCCCCAGAGTGCTTGCTCAAGTTCGTCCGCGGCTCCGGTGAGAGTTCGCATATGTCTTCGCATGCCTTCCCAGATACCTACGCGTTGTAGCATAAAATCTTTTTCGGCTTTCAGGACAGCATCTGCGTGGTCTTTATTTATTCCGTTAGCTTCTTCGACAGCATCTGACATATCATTTAATGAGCCATTGAATGTATTGACGGTGTCTTCCCAAAATGTAATTTGTTCTTGAATAATAATTTCCTGTGCAGCTACTGCTTTATCCCAGACTGCCTTCGCAGTTGAATATGCTGAACTTTGGTAATAATCAATTTCGGCTTGATTTGGAGGTACTCCGCTTCCGCCTGGACTGTTCCAGTCAATTTCGATTGTACTTGCGTTTGGAGGAATACCTGAACCACCTGGACTATTCCAGGCAGTACCATAATTAGAGCTGGTAGATCCAGAGTTGCTGAAATTCGGTGCATTTGGAATATATGTAGGCGCAGGACCGACGATTTCAGCCGCCGAGATTGCACGCCAATAATCGAGAGTTTTTGATGCAGTATCTCGTTGGTCTATGAGCTTTGCATAATCGGATAAGGTTTCTTCTGTACCCCCTGGCCCTTCTATAAGATTTGTATAAACATCGGAGATTGTTTTGAATTGCATCTCGTATGCCGTATATGAATTTACAAATTTTTCTCTTGTTTCTTCTATGGAATTAGCCAGTCCTTCAGCAGCTATAGCAACTTTTAAAAATACAATTTCAAGAGCGTCTACCTGAGTTTCTAGTGTTTGCTGCATCAAAGAGTTCTTCGTTGAACCGCCTGCAAGATTTGCAGGATTTGCTGTTATATTCCAATTTTGTGCAGATTTTATGCCTGATCCCCAACTTGTAGCTTTTACAACTTCTTCAAATTCTTTCATAGCGTTTTGATATACTGTTGAGGTGCTATCTGTTTTTTCTCCTCTGGCATATTGAAGCTGACGTGTAAGGTTGTCTTTGGTTGCAGCTGTATTCTCATTGATTGCTTCAAGATTTTTTCTGATAGCTTTTTCTTCGGCTTTTCTCTTTTTAGCAATATCTTTCATGTCACCGTATGTTTTTATCAAGCCCATGACGGCAACGACCATGACTGCTGCTCCGCCGGTAGCGCCTATTGTAGCCCCTAAACCGGCCGCGCCTGCGCCAGCAGCAGCACCTCCACCCATAACCGCGTTCATACCTCCGGCCGCGGTTGATCCCATGAATCCGCCACCGCCAGCTCCAGCTATGCCAGTTCCACCAGCACCGGCTAATCCCATGCCAGCCATTGTTGTCGCACCCATACTTCCAGCTCCGCCGGTTGCGCCAGATCCGACTGCGCCGATCCCGCCAGCACCTTGGCTTGCACCGGCTAAACTTGACAGATTCTTGAGTATGTCAAGTATGTTATCATTGTCATTTCCAATTCCTGCTATTTCGCCGCCGGCCTTGATTGCTTCCATTTTCATCCGGTTAGCTGTCCATGCAGCTAATTGTTCCACAAGCATGTCTGACCATGCCGAGATCATGTTATCCATGAAACTCTCGAAAATTGCGAGACCGTCGACGGTTCCTTCTTTTATGCCTTCCGTAATGGCAGTTGAGAGGCCTGATTTCAGATTTGACTTGGTCGCGTCTCTTACAGCTTTACCATATTCGTACATAATCTCGGTCGCCGATTTTGTTTGTTCTCCAATCCCGGTAATGCCGAGTTCAAATCCTCTGAGGATATCTGTCGAGCTTCTGAGATTCTTGACCTCGAGATTCAAAAGCTTGAGATTCCGCCATGCCGTGGCGATACCTGTGGCATCTTTGTAGCCTTGTTTCTGGAGATTCTTTTCATACACAAGCGCCTGATCGTTGATTTTCCGGGCTTCTTCCGCGTAGTAGTCTTCCGTGATCATCCCGGTAACGCTGAAGAAGGCCTGCACAACCTCGGCTCGCTCTGCATAGGCTTTGGCGATCTCTTTGTTTATCTCTTTGATCTGGTAAACCTCGGCCGCGATGCTATTCCCGGTTATGGCTAAGATCTCAGCAGCTTTGGTTTTGATTATCTTTTTACGTTTTTCAAGATATTTTGCCGTGGCAACGTTGGTCATTGCGAAGATATCGATTTCTTTCTTCGCCGCGGCTTCAGCGATCGTAACCTGATTTTTAGCGGCAAGCTCTATGTAGCCTTCTCTGTCGCCGGTTATTTCTAGATAGGTATCGTTGACAGCGTTAAGTGCATTTTCAAGATTAACCAGATATTCAGGGCTGGCCATGCCGGTCTTCGAGAATATCTCTGTCTGTTTAGCGCCGTAGAGTTTGATGTCTTCGATGATTTCGTTATTTCTTTTTATCTTGAGTGCTTTCTCTGCAGAGGCTAAGTCAGTAGCGTACTCTATAATCCTGGCTGCTTCACTGTCCCTTGCCGCTTGACGTTTTTCCTGAAATCTTTCATTAACGGTCATAGTAGCTTCTTCAGTAGAGATAGCATATTTTACTTGAATCTCTGACATCTTAGCCGCATCGTTCTCGGCTCTCTTTAACTCAGCTTCATAGGTTGCTTCGTCTCTTATCACATCTGCCGCAGCTGGAGATACACCGGCATCTATATTTTTACGGTATTGGTCTTCGATCTGAGTAGCTACGGTCAGGTTATAAAGCTTGCTCTGCATGCCGGTCTTCTTCAAGACCTCTTCATGGACCTTTAATATTTGGTTGGCTTTGGTGACCTCCTTGTTCCATGCAAGAAATTGTTTTTCAGCACCTGAGAAACCGTATAGATCGGCAAAGGCTTTGTATTCGTCGCTAAGGTCTTCTTTTATTTTTGTTTTCTTTTGCCATTCGGGTTTGGTATATTCTGACTGTACATCTCCTCTATCAAGCCCTAACTTTTTCTCATAATCGGCGTATTTCTTTTCCATTAAGGTAAGCCTTGCTTTTGCGAAGTCGGCTCTTTCGGAAACTTCCGGAGCTGTGTATCTTGGATCATCATATGTTTTGTTTTCGTAATCCATGGTGCCGACAAGGCCCATCTTTGCCATTACATCGAACGGCATAAAACCAGATTTATTCATAAGGTTATCGCCAAGCATTCTTCCCCATTTGCCGATTCCTTCTAAATCAAGTTTGACTTCTTGTCCTGAGAGCATCTTCTTAAAAGTGAATGAAGCCAATATGCCGGCTACGGAATTGTCAACAATTCGGTTGAACGAATCTTTCGTACCACGTCTCTCGTCCGAGGCTACTGATTCCGGACCATCGACATTCAAGAACCTGATGGAATATTTTTTACCGGCGATCATCAGGACGAGTGTGTCGGAGTCTACAACGCGGCCTTCGTCTTTGGATTTCCTGCGGTTGCTGGCTTTTTCAGTATTATTGAATTGTGTAACTTTGTGCCAGAGGTCATCTTCGTTGACATTTTTTTGAAGCTCAAGAGTTTCGGCTCTTAAATCTGCAGCGATCCTGGCTTCAACGAGGGCTTCTTCAGCTAATTCATTTCCTTTTTCAATTAGACGAGGAAGGATTGAATCGTAACCCTGCGATGAATCCATTCGCTGTCTTTCCCCTTGGGTTGTTGTTTTATTCCTGATCATATTTTTGTAATCAAATAAGCCACCATATTCCCAAAATGCTTTCCAGTTTTGGCTTCCGCTTGTGTTTCTTCTAGAGGTAGTAGGGTCATCAGTTACGTTAGATAGATCAACCCCGCCTTCACGAAGCTGACGGATACGTTTCATGTGCTCCATAACTTTCTGCAATGTATCTGATGTCCAGGTAATGAGTCGTTTAAGGTCTTGGCTAAAGATAGCCGCAAGATCGATCGTGAAATTTTTCAATGAATTTGTAAAAACCGCAAGATCCCCGGACAAGGTTCCTTGGGCAGCTTGTTCATATTCAAGTGAAGCTATCTTCAATGCGTTCATTGCCGTGGCCGTAGAGTACCCGGCTTTACGGAGCTTAACCATTTCTTCTACGTTCTTGGCCGTAGTTTTGTATCCGCTTTCAGAGGCTTCACGGGCCGCTTTGGTCATGTCTTTAAGCTCGGCTTTAGTTCCGCCTACGCTCAGCTTGACTTTTATGAGTGCCTTCTCAAGATCAAGCGTCGCATCATAAAAGGCCCGTATCCATCGAATGAGGTTCTGGATTACGAATATGGTAGCAGCGATTGAGGTCATGACCATAGACATACGGCCGAACCAGGTATTGAATATACTGGTGCCTTTGCGGACTCTTTTGTTGAATTTTGCTATTGTTTTGTCTGTTTTGGCCAGGGCTTTCTCGGCAGCCTTGATCTTGTTTGTGTCAATCGCGTGCCCGTATACTGCGCCTTCTGCCATAGATTTAAGATTGCTGGCTTCCAATGCCTTGAACTCTTTGTCGGCTACTGCAGCAGCGCTGGAGAGACCTTTACCTCTCAGGTTCTCTCTTAAGCGTTTAAGATCTCGCATAGCTTGGATCTGACGATCGTAAGCTTGAGTTAATTTGTTTTCAGCATCGTATGCCTTGTTAGTAGCTTTTATGTTTGTAAAATGATTTTCAGAAGATTTATGAATAGCGTTATATTGTTCCTTTAGCTTTCTTTCAGATCTATCAAGGGCTGTTATGACTTTTTTGTTTGCCCGTTCAAATTCTTTCAATTCCTTTTCGTTTAAGCCTAATTCGCCTTTAAGTTTGTCTAATGCTCCTACCATTTTTTTTACGTCTCTGATGTCTTGATCAGACCACATCTTTTTGTGGGCCGCCAGATGATCTGCCGCTGCAGTCATCTTTTTATAGGCAGCAAGTTCTTTTTCGTGGCCCGACTGATATTTAGACAGAGCTTTTTGGGTTTGATTTAGTTTTTCCATTGCACGGTTATAACCAATGGCAGCCTTTCCTGTTTGGCTGACTTCAGACCGCATGGCCTTCATCGTATCCTCAGCTTTTTTATTGCTATCTATAAGCTTTTTTTCAATAGATACGATCATTTTCATTTGTTTTTCTGTAGCGCCAACTTCTTTTTTCATCTTAGCGTAAGCCGTCTCAGTTTTGCCTACGCGTTTTGTGAGCTTTTCTTCTGTCTTAATTAATTCTTTTATGCTGCCAATGTTTTTCTGGGTTATTCCATATTCTTTTTCCAGCTCTTTTGTTTTGTCTTTTATGGCAGCCTTTGCAGCTTTTATCGATTGGCTGAGACCATGCAAACGCTCATCATACGCATCAGTCACTTTATCTGCAGCATCGAAGCCTTTTGTAAGCCTTCGAAGACTATGATTCATCTCATCATACATATCCGTGGAATATTTCCCGAGGTTGGCTTCGGCTTTAGCACGCTTAACGAGTTCTTTCGTTAGCTTAGTTTCAGCCGCTGCCAATCTATCAATGTCTTGGATTGCCTGCTGAGCGCCTTGGGTTGTGAAATCCATACCGATTTCTAGGGCATTAGACATTTTATATAATTCCTTTTATAGTGCTATCTTTTCGCAGAACGCTTTGGGCGGGATGGCGTAGACTTTTTTGATTGCTTTGCTTTTTTGTCCTGGGCTTTCTCACGTTTTTCATTATGGAACTCCAGGTACGTTGAATCCAAGACCTGTATATGTCTGAGGAAATCTCTTCTTTCTCCTACATCAGTAATCTCAAACATTTGCATGTAGGCATAGATCTCGGAAATCTGAATGTTTCCGAGACCCATGCCTATTTGTCTTGACCCGGATAAATGCCAGAATGCATTCCAGTCCAGGTAGAGATGCTTGAACAATGAGACGCGGCTCTTGTACCCTTTTACAGGAGTCCCTTTTTGCTCTTCGATTTTATCGAACCATTCTTCTCTTTTTCCAAACTCAAGGGTCCAGAGAAGAACATCCCTTAGTTTTTTTCCGATTCCTCTTCCGGTGTGAGGACTTCCGCGTCGGGATCTATAGGTTCTTCGGTCTCGGCATCAACTTCATCATCGTCCGGAGCATCGTCTTGATAGTTCGATGAATCTGCCGCAAAGTCCAGGATCTCATAAAATAATTTCTTGTAGCGAAACAAAGAGTCAATCTTGTTCTCGAGTGTTGGTTCGATGGTTTCACCGCTTGTGTCGAGAACGCCAACCCAAGTATCCAGGAGCGATTCAGCAACGATCTTGCACATAATCGCTCTGTTACGCTTCCGATTTTTCTTGCTTCTTTCCAGAAGTTTTTGATATTTCCGCTGGATTTTCTCATGCAGCGGATTTCCAGTTTCCTTGACGTAGAAAATAATTTCTTCGTCTTTGGAATTGTACCCCATATACAGAGGGGCAACCTCCAGCCGTGATGTAAACAAATCGTCAAATGTTGATTTTCCCATTTTAATCTTTCCCCCGTTAAAAGTTTGTAAAACCCCGTAGTTACAAGATGGACCGGGCGGATTGAATTCCTGAACACGGGGCCACATTCAGAAACAAAGGTAGCCTGCCCGGCCCAAGTTATTAGGCCAGCGGCTCGCTTCTTGTAATTTTGATAACTCCGCCGATACCAGAGTCATAGAGAGCCCTGAAATTCAGGACTTCCATTACGTCCGTATCCTGTCCGCCGGCATTCACAACCGAAGACTCGTACCGAACATTCGGGAAGTCGAATATGTAAGAATTGGTGGAGCCGTCGGTGAGTGTGAATGACAAAGATGTGTCGGACGAGGCTATGAATTTGTCATACAGATGATCATCTTCAAAGTAGGCCGTAATGGTACCGGTTACGTCGCATTTTCCTGCCGACACAGCAATTGCCGTATCCTGACCGAGAGCCGGAAGCGCCCGAAGATTATTGGCCAGGCTGAAGCTGATTTCAGAGAGATAAATTCCGGTGAGCGCGCCTTCGTCATCTTCGATTGTGCCGACGTTCCCGACACCGTTATAAGGGTCGGTTGTGGGTGCCGCGGAGGGTGTGCCGCTGGAGCTTGAATCGATCGATGACTGTACAAGCCTTGCACTCGGCTGACCTCCAAGGAAATCAAAGCTGCCGGTAACGATAGCGCCAGCCGATACGGTCATGTTCAGGGAGTTCGGAACCATGCCGGTGAACACAAAGTATTCGTCTTTGTCCAGGTGTGCGCGCTCGATGGTATATGAATGCTGGGTAACGCCGTTAATGATGTAATCGGTGCCGGCACTGGAATCCGGGTCGTACCACCATTCGCTGTTGCCGGAAGAGTCATTCTCGACGTCTGCCATGAGAGCTGCCATGAGCAGATCGTCGAATGTGCCGGCCGAGAATTCAAAGTTAACTCCACCGCCGGAGCTGTACATGGTGTTGATGAGCGCAGTGACATTCCTGTCGTTGCGGATTTCCGCGCTGGCGATGTTGTCGATGTTGTGGACCAGGGATTCCCCGGTAATTCTGAGATTCTGAAGCTCAGGGGAGGCGGGGGTCGTGTTCCACACATGTTCCTTTATGTAGGCTATTCTGGTTCTATTGGACTCTGACATTTTAATGTCCTCCTGTTAAAAAATTTCGTTCCGGTAGAAAGGAACAGTTACGTTGTAAACAAACCAATCTTCAACCTTACCTATCCTTGTAATATTCCCTGCCCCACAGAAAATTGTCATGTCCTCGGCCGAGGAAGAATCTGAATTTGATATCTGTGCTTCACGGAATATCGCTGCTGCCTGGTCTACAAGTTCCCGTCCACTTCGAGACCCTGTATTTAAGGCAGTAAAAACGTTTATGGAAATCAGGCCCCGTATCCTGTGCATATTACTGCTTCCACCTATCCCCGCTATTGTTGAGTTACCATTTACAATG
>Ga0164313_10003035_pt1 | contig 14959 bp, 11 predicted proteins | sample GuaBasSedimGuay4_FD_113735 | JGI IMG/M metagenome (GOLD analysis project Ga0164313, IMG submission 113735) | Subseafloor sediment microbial communities from Guaymas Basin, Gulf of California, Mexico - Guay4, Core 4569-4, 0-3 cm | ecosystem: Environmental > Aquatic > Marine > Hydrothermal vents... | reverse complement strand
CGCGGGCGGACCGACGCTCGGCGCTTTCCGTGTTGTGGGACCGCTCGACCTTTCTCCATGGACGCGAGCCAACACGCCAGCCTCGAGCCACGCCCCGTCGCATGCCGCGCAGGAAACCCACGTGCTCTGGGGATGTTCGTTGCGGATGACGGGTGCGCCGCAGCTCACGCATTCGTCCATGTCGCCGAGGCCCGTCGGGCCCTGCTCTGCCCCGTCGAGGCCATGGCCGAGGAGTTGGTCGAGGGTGTCCTGGCTCGTGAACCCGCCGCGGCAAACGCCGCAGAACTCGACCACGATGCCGTCGATGTCGATAGCCCGGAGTGCGACGGAGCATCGCGGGCACGAGTTCGGTTTGTCCTTCACGAGACTTTGCTTCGGTGGAGAGAGGCTCAGCGCACTTATACCGCCGACAACCGCTGACCCCGAAGGGGCAGGTGGCGGGCACGTCACGGGGAAGGCTGGGCTGTGGTACGGTCGTGCCGTTGTCTACTCTTCGACTCGCGGCACTCGCCACTGTCCTCACTGTTCACCTCGGCGCTTGCGCTCTCGACTCGAGCGCCACGCTGCCTACCGATGGGTCGGCGGTGGCGGATTCGGGGGCGGGGGAGACGGGAGTCGCCGACTCTGGCGACGGGCCTTCGATGGACTCGTCTCTCGGGGACAGCGCCGCGCCGGATTCGGGGCTCCGCGACACCGGCTCTCTCGAGAGCGGTCCCGCCGACACAGGGCCGGCGGACACAGGGCCGGCGGACACAGGGCCACCCGACACGGGTCTACCGGACACCGGGACGCCGCCTCCGACCTGCGACGCGCTTTTTGGCGCCATCCGAAGCTACCTACGCTGTGACGCCGTCGAAACCGCCTCGGCGTGTGAGTTCTACTCGGACCCGACCTCGAACATGACCTGCACTCAACTCTGCGCGACCGCTAGCGAGACCTGCATCGACACCTGGCACGAAGGTCCCTCCGATGACCTGTGCACCCACAGCGGAAGTCGCAGCGGCTGCTCGGACAGCGGTGACGCCTACCTCTGCCGCTGCACGCGGCCGACGAGCTAACGCGCTGGGCGATGGTCGTGTCCAGGGGAGCGGGTAGGGTTCCCGATGTGCGGCCCGGCTGATATGCAACTTCCCATGGCATGCTCGTGGATCACCCAGTCGGCCCTGGTCGTCCTCGCTACGTGGGCGATCGTCGGGATAGCCACCCCGGCCCGGGCCCAGTGCGAATGCCCGGCCATGGACATCGAGGCGGTGGGTCACCGGGGGACGGGCGTCGACTCGGACGACAACGCATTCCCAGAGAACACCATCCCGAGCTTTCTCGAGGCCGTCCGCGAGGGGGCGACGATGGTGGAGCTCGATGTTCAGCATTCTGCCGATGGAGCACTGATCGTGATCCACGACGATACCGTCGACCGGACCACCGACGGCACGGGCTGCGTCGCCGACCTGACCCTCGCGGAGCTGCAAGCCCTCGATGCAAAGGGTGGACAGTTGCCGACCCTTGCAGAGGTTTTCTCGGCCGTTGACGTGGCTATCAACGTCGAGATCAAGGTCCACGATGGAGACGGATGTCCGGCGACCGACCGTGCGCGCCTCGGCGCCGACGTGGCGGCCGCCGTTGCCGCCGACGGCGGGAGCCGCGAACTCCTGGTTAGCAGCTTCGACCTCGACCAGCTGCTCGCGGTTCGAACCGCCGACGACACGGTGAAGCTCGCCTTGTTGATCTTCGGGGGGGAGGGTTTCGAAATCGCCATCGACCAGGGCTTTACCGCTGTGAATCCCCTCGCCGTCGGCACGCGCCCCGGCGACGTCGAGCGCGCCCAGGCTGCGGGCCTCGAGGTGAACCCCTGGACGGTGAACGACGTGCTTACGATGCACCGTCTCGCGGGCATGGGCGTCGACCGCATCATCACGGACGAACCAGGCCGGGTGCCCGAAGCGATGCGCTCCTATTGCGAAGCTCTGGTCTGCGGTGATGCCGGTCCCGGTGGCACAGACGGCGGTGGCGCAACGGATGCGAGCCCGGATGCCGGAAGCGCAGAGGTCAGCGGTGGCGGCGGCTGTTCCGTGGTGCACGGAACGAGGCCGCCGTCCGGGTTGGGGGGCCTCTGGTCCATGCTCGGTATCTTGGTCTTCGTATGCGTCCGGCGCGCGAGGGCGCTCGGTGTTCGTTCTCGGCGCCGGGTTGACTAACACAGAAGGTCCGTCGACCGAGTTGGGGTACCGTCGCGTCATTCGAGGTGTCGACGGTGAACACGACTGACGAAGCACGCGCTCACGTCTTGGTCCGCTGGCTGCCGCTCGTGATGGGCGTGCTCTATGCCGCCGCGGTCACGCTCTATGCCATCTTCGGACTGCACGCCCGCGGGTCCCTCGTGGATGCCGTCATCAGCATCATCATCCTCGCGTCGGCGTGCGCGCCCCTCGGCGCAATCCTGGGCTATGCGGGTCGACGTCTCATCGAAAAGAACGGCGGCAGTGGCGGCGGGGCCTTCGGGGTGATGGTCCTCGGAGGCGGGATCGCCTGGGTGGCGACCGGCATGTTCATGAGTGCACATCCTATCGATCCCCAGGACATCGGCTTCATCACCACCGGATGGGTCTGGGACCGCCTCGGTTGGGGAGGCTCCTTGCTCTACCTTCTCTCGGTTCCCTTCGACCTGATCGTCATCGTGCTCTACCTGCTCTTTGCGGCCCTCGCGATCGTCGTGGCACCGCCGGCGAGCTTCCTGTGCACGGCGTTCGCCGTCTTCCTCTTCCTCGCACCAGTGCTCCTCCTGTTGAGACGCCGCCGCGAGCGCGCTGCCTAGTCGGTGGTCCCGCCTAGCGTAGGGCCGCGGCCCTCCGTTCGGCCTTCTCCCACATGCGGATGTAGGCCTCGGCGGAGCGGAAGAGGGGCTCGAGCTCTTCGTCCGTGACGCCGTCTCGCCGCACGTCTTCGATGAGCTCGGGCATCAAGCCGATGTGCACCATGCCTTCGGTGTTGAAGTCGAGGGTTCGGTTGCCTACCTGTGGCTGCTGGAAGGTCACGTCCCCCGCGTAGGAGGTGAACGGGTAGGTGACCGGGTCCTCTTGAGGCGTCGAACAGATGGTGTCGTCCCCGAAGCGGGCACCGGCGGCGCCAGCGAAGCCGTTGAGGTCGAAGCCGAATCCTTCGGCTGGGTAGCCGCCGTTGTCAGCGATGAGCTGGATACGTGCTGCGAGGCGGTTGATCGTCGTACCGGGCACATCGGGGTCGTGGCACCGGCCGAGGCCCGTCTTGGAGACCCCTCCGAGGGCGTAGATTCGGCCGTCGTGGTTCAGGCCGTGAGTGCCCGCGGCGGGGTAGTCGTTGGCCTCTAGCAGCTCGAAGGCCTCGCCGTAGGAGCGCCGCGGGAAGTGATCGACCTCGATGATCATGCCCCGCGCCATCATCTCCTGGAGCAGGGTCTCCCCGAGCGCCGTGAGCCCCGTGTTTTGGCAGTGCTCACCCTCGAGGCGCGGGGCCATGATGTCCGAGACATAGGGGAAGAGCGTGCCGACCGGGTCTTCCGAGAAGCTGCTCAGATCGTTGGGCGGTGCGCTCAGGTAGTCCGCCCGAGTCATGTTCAGCCCCCCGAAGACGACGTCCCCGTGGTCGAAGACCGTCGGGATGCTGAGGTCGCAGTCGGTCGTGAAGTTCGACCAGTGGCCGGAGTTGATGAAGTTCCCGATCTCGATGATCGAGCGGCTGCCGTCTCCCGCCGAGAACGCGTTGTCGTATTTGTGCACCGGGAACATCACGCGCACGCCGCGTTCGTAATAGTCGTCGAGCTTCCGGACGACCTCGGCCGCGTCACAGGCCGCGGTGCCCGCCGGAGGCGTCAGGAAACAGTCGAAGAGGTTCGATACCTCGATGCCGAGGAGTACCGCCATCTTGCCTTCGTCGATCACCGCCCGCGCCTGCTCGGGCGATGTCACCACCCGGAACCAGCCCTGCCCGGGGCCGCCTTCCTGGGCGTCGATGTAGCGCTCCATGGCGTAGGTCTCGTCGATGACCCGGTCGATGGCGACCATGTCGTTGCACGAGTACCGGACGGGCTGAATGTTGCTGCCGGTCATCAGCTCGCAGATCACCGAGTTGCTCGTGGCGTGCTGGACGACGAGGCGGAGGCCGCCGAGGTGGGCCCGCTCGAGCCACCGGTAGTACTGGGTCTGGTGGGTCGAGCTCGAGGGTGCGTTGGGCCAGTCGGTGAACTCCGGGTAGCCCGCCGTGTGGTGGTTGAACTCGGCGAGGCGCCCGGAGATGAACGCGGTCAAGAGTGCATCCGCGTCGAACTCGCCTCCTTGGTCGTAGCCGTAACCGAAGAGGTCGTGGCGACCTTCGGGTCCGTGGAACCTCCCGCAGTCAGGGAGGGCGTGCTCGACGCCCAGGCGGTGAAAGGTCGAGCCGTGGAAGATGCCGCCGCCGCCGAAGCCGAAGTTCGAGAGCAGATGCGAGTGGGTGTCCGCGATGCCGTAGACCGAGCCATCGTCGAAGCGCCGGGGCAGGACCGCCCCCTCGGCGTCTACCGTGAGCTCTGGGAACTCGGCGCAGCCGGTCTGCGGATAGAACGCGACCACCGCCGCGGTGCCCTCGTCGGCCGTCAGACCATGGGTGCCGAAGAAGTGCCCCGTTCGAAGGTGGCGCAGCTGGAAGCGCGTCGGGTCGTGGACGGAGACCTGGACCTCCCACTCGGCGCCGGATACGTAGCTGTCGTCCACGAGGAGAATGTCGGAATCCAGCTCCGATAGCCTCACGTACGGCCCGTCCTCTGACGAGAGATATCGCCCCTCCGCGTCGTAGAAGAGGTAGGTGCCGATGTCCGTGGGCTTCATGAAGAAGCGCGACCCGGCGTCGGCGGATTGGGCCGAGAGGGTGAACGCCTCGCCGGACTCGGAGGCTACGAGCCAACGCGTATTGGTGCTCCCGGGGGCGGTGGCGTCGACCGCGTAGCAGCCGTTGGCGAAACCATGCGCTCCGCCGTTCTCGGGCGGGGGCGGCCGCTCGACGGTGTCCGTGCAGGCGAGGCCGGCGCAGCCCAGGAGCACCAGGAGGAGCGCCAGAAGTAGACTCGAGAGTTGAGTGGGATGCTTCACTGGCGCTGAAAGACGCTAGAAAGGAGCCGAGGAATTGTCGAGGGCGTTCACTCCGCTGCCCGGGCGCCGGTGAAGACCCCGGTGACATCGCCGGTGACCGCGCCTTCGGTGAAGCTGCCGGACCACGCCCCATCGACGAGGGCACCGACCCGGCCCGTGTCCTCATCGATGTCGCTGCCGGTCACGGTTCCTCGGATAGTCAAAACGCCGTCGGCGTCGAGGCTGCCGGCGAGTTCGGCCTCGAGGCGAGCCCCCACGGCGTCGAGGGCGGTCGTGCAGTAGCCCTCGAGGGTGCCGACGCTCACCGGGACGGAGATCGGCCAGATGAGCGAATCGATCGAGTCGTAGAGCCACGTCGCGAGCTGGTTGCAGTCGACCCACGTCGCGAGCAGGGCGCCGGTCGAGCTGACTCCGAAGATCTCCGTGAGGAGGACGTTTCGGTAGATATAGAGGGTGAGTTGACCGAAGCGCATGTTGAAGCTGTGCTCGGGGATGGTCAGGGTGGTGCCGTCCACGGTCGACACGTCGTCGATGGTGAGGCTGCTGAGGCCCGCGTCGGCGAGCAGGAATGTGCGCTGTCGCGCGGCGCCGGCCGGCACGGAGAGCGGGTCACGGAAATCGACCACCATCTCGACGAGTTCGTGGGTGATCGGAACCTCGAACTCGTGGCCCGCGCTCGGGTCGCGGATGGTGAGCACCGAGAGGAAGTGCGCGTTGGTGATGGCCCGGGCGAGGTCGCTGGCGAGCTGGCCCCAGGCGGCCGCGAAGTCCGGCAAGGCTGCCGCTACCTGGTCGTTCACCATGGTCTGGGCGTCGCCGACTATGTATTCCCAGGAGCCGCACCCGCCGCGGAAGCGTGACTGGGCGCCGTCCCAGGTCTGGAAATTCTCCGTGTAGATGAGCTCGAGGTCGCCGAGGGAATGGTTCAGTTCGGAGCAGGAGGCGTAGTCCTCGGACCCTACGCACTCCCAGTGGCAGGTCTGGTCCATGGTCGCGTCGATCACGAAGGCGCCGGGGTCGACTCCATATTCCGGGGAGATTCCGTCTCCGTCGTCGTCGCTCAGCTCGAAGCTCGGGTCGCCGGCGCTGTCCGTGACGTCGTCGTCGGCGAGCTCGCCGATGACATCGAGGAAGGTCTCCACCGACGGGGGGACCGCGTCGCCGAAGTCGAAGCGGTTGTCGAGGTCCCATACACCGACGAAGTTGGCCGGTAGGGCCACGTCCCGGAGGGCCACGTCCACGGGCGTGTCGGCATCCGCGGTGACCACGACTCGGTCCGCACATCCGTACGCCGCCACATTGGTCCCGGTGCTCGCGACTACGGCGACTGCGTAGGTCGCGCCCGGTGCGACTCCGGCGAAGGCGGGGCGGGCGGTGAGGTCACTGACGATGGACGCCGGGCGTAGGGGCGTAGGCAGGGCGGCGGGGTCCATGGCAGCGCAATCTTCACCATCGAAGAGGAAGGCATCGAAGCGGATGAGCGCGCGTGAGCCCGGGTAGGTCATGTTGACTGTGATGCTGCCGAGGTCGGTGTCGGCGACGGCGATGTCGAAGGTCGCGCCGGTGCCGACCGGCGGGGTGATCTCCACCGTGAAGAGCGTATCGCTCGCCCCCGCGGTCAGGGTCATCTCCGCGATGCCGTCGGCGTTGGTCGTCGCTTGCAGCGCCGCGAGCTGGGCGCCGGCCGCTTCGCCGACGATGGCCCACTCGAGCAGGGCGCCCGCGAGCGGCGTGCCGCCCGAGTCGACGTAGCGCACCGTGAGGTTCGTCGTTGCTCCGTATCGGAGGTTCACCGCTGGTGCGCCCACTACTTCGACGCGTGCGTCCAGGGGAAGGGACGCGTCGGGGTTAGCGGGTGCGTCGTCTCCGCACCCGACGAGGGCGGGCAGGCAGACGACGGACCAAAGGGGGAGGAGAAGAAGCGCGCGATAGCTCATGCCGAGACCTCGGGTGAGGCCTCATGCTACCGGCTCAGCGCACCTCGCGGACCGACAACCTCTTTCGACCTTCTTGGCCGTGGGCGGCGATGTGTGCCGTCCTGTGGGGCAGTGTAGGAGTGCCCCTACGTCTCTTCCTTCGCCTGTACCTTCTGCACTGGCTGCTCTGTTGGGGCCTCCATCGCGGTCGGTGGGCGCGAGGCTCGGCCGTAGTCGCCCACGTTGAAGTGCAGGGGCGGCGGTTCGTTGGCGACGAGGCGGCTAAACTGGTCGCGGAACTCGTCGAGGGTCATGCGGCAGGTGGCGGCAAAACGCGCGAGCTCGTGGGGGTCCTCGAAATCGTCGCGGCGTAGGCGAATCATGTAGCGCCGGGCGATGGCGTAACGATGGGAATCGAGCTCGACGGACCGGATCCGAGTGCGGCCGGTCTCCGGGTCGATCATGGTCGCGAAGGGAATGGGCCGGAAGACGCTTCCCTCCATGGAGATGATGACGCTGTTGCCCCCGTCGAGGAGGTACTTCGCGGCGCAGTAGCCGAGGTCGCGGCAGAGTTCCATGTCGTAGGGGATGGGGTCGGCGCAGCGCAGTTCGTAGCCGACGTTCTTGGCGACGATGGTGGTCTTGATGTCGAACTCCGCGAGGCGGCGCTGGACCGCGGCCTTGAGCACTTCGCCGATGCTCACCTCGGCGATGCGCAAGTGCCCGTGCTCATCGCGCTCTGCTTCCTCGACCTGGCCCAGTTCCTCGGCGCTGAGGCCGAGGACCACGCCTTCGGCGATGATCGCCACGCCGTCTTCGCGACCATAGCTGAGGCGCTTGATGATCGCGCCGACGAGGGTGTCGACGATATCTCGGAAGCTCCCCGTTCCCTCCGGAAACTCTTCGGGGACGAGGGTCAGGGTGGCGCCGGCCCCCTTGCCGATGCCTAGGGCCAGATGCCCCGTCTTGCGACCCATGGCGATGATGAAGTACCAGCGCGACGTCGTGTTGGCGTCGACCATGATGTTCTTGACGGTCTGGACGCCGACGTGGCGCGCCGTCTGATAGCCGAACGTGTCGGTGTGCGACGGAAGCTCGAGGTCGTTGTCGATGGTCTTGGGTACGTGCACCACCTTGATGCGTCCCGCCGCCTTCTCCTCGAGCTTCATCGCCGAGAACGCCGTGTCGTCCCCGCCGATGGTGACCAACATCGAGACGTTGAGCCGGAGCAGCGAAATGACCGTCTGTTCGAGGTGTTCCGGGTCCCTCGTGGGGTTCGCCCGGGAGATCCCGAGGAAGGAGCCACCGCGGAAGTGGATACGGCTGACTTGTTCGGTGGTCAGCGGCATCACGTGGTCGATGTCGCCCTGCATGATCCACTTGAAGCCGTCTCGGAGGCCCACGACCTCCATGCCTTCGAGATTGGCGCGGATGGTCGCGGCGCCGATGACGGCGTTGATGCCGGGGGCGGGACCCCCGCCGGCGAGGATGGCGAGGCGCTTGCGTTGGCTCATTCGTGGGTGCTCCGTGGGTGGACGCGGGAAGTACGCCCGGCGCCGGAGGATGCCACCGTCCCGGTGCGACCCCAACCCGCTGACGCGACTCCCGGAGCCCGGTACTATGGGCGCATGTTCGTTTTCTTCGAGAAATCCAGATTTTTCGTCTTGGATGTTTTGGCGGTGTTGGTCGTCGTCGCGCTCTTGGGAGCCTGTGGCGACGACACCCGGACCGCGGTGGACACCGGGGTCGGTGACGGGAGTGCCGCCGACACCGGAGCGAGAGATGCTGCCGGCGACGCCGCATCGGATGCGGGCTGCATCGCCGCGAGCGCGCGCTGCGACCGAGGCGATACGTGCTGCGGTGACCTCGTCTGTCGGGAGGCGAGCACCGGGGACGGCTACTGCGTCGAAGTGGACGATACCTGCCTGGTCGGTGCGGAGACCGGGTGCTGCCTCGATGACGCCGACTGCGCGGGCGGGGCGAGCTGCTACGCCGCCGAGTGCCGGCTCATGGGAGACGGTGTCTGTCAGGACCCGCCGGCCGCCGGCGAGTGCTGGGCCGACGGTGATTGCGCGGTGGGCATGACCTGTACGGGCGCCTCGATCTGCGGATGCGGCGTGATGTGCGATAGCCCGGACGCTCCGGGGACCTGCGGGTGACGCTTCGGGGTCTCGTCCGTTTCGTCGCGCGCGTCGTCGCGGTGGGGCTGCTCACGGTTGCCGTGCCTGCCACCGCTACAGCCCACGGCGTACACGGGCATGTGCATGTGACGGGCTGGGCGATCGACGCCTTGGCGAGCGGAGAGGTCCGGACGCTGCTCTCGGACCCAGAGATGCGCGGGGCGGCCCTGATGGGCGCCGCGTTTCCCGATTCGGGCTACGCCGCGACCGACGCGGCGCTCGAGGACCAGGCCCGGGCCTACGGCGAGCACGCCCACTGGGAGCCGTTCATCGAGGACTTCATCCAGCGGGTGCGCGCTACCTACGGCCCGACCTACGACACCCGGGAGGAGCGTCTCATCGTCGCCTTCCTGATGGGCTGCGCCGCCCACGGCCTCCAGGACGAACTCTTCGACTCGACGTTCCTCTACGAGGTCGAGGAGCGCGACGGGGCGGGTCAGGCCGAAGCGGACCCGGGGACCGACGGTTTCCTCGTTCAAGACGGCTACTTCTGGATGGTGCCGAGCGACTACGTGCCCATCGACGATCTCTTGCCGCTCTTTGTGGGGCTCTCCGAGGACGTCGACGCCGAGGTGATCCGCCACAGCGTCGGCAATCTGGGGATCTACGTGAACGACGTCATCGGTCCCTCCATCGCCGAGGCGAACGGCGAGATGTACCGGCCGGTCATCCCTTGGGCAGCGGCTCACTACCTCGACGCTGGCGTTGCGGGCAGCCTGCGCGCTGAAATCGTTCCCACGGCGCTCTACCTCGAGGCCATTTGGCAGCGCCTGCACGGACGCTTCGATGATTCCGAGGTCGTGATTCACGCGTGGCCCGACGCGCCCCGGAGGCTGCGCACGGCCGAAGCTACGAGCGTCGCGAGTTGGGTGACGTTGGTCCTCGGCAAGGCTGTGCAGAACGGGTCGGCGACCGGGACCTTCGTCGATGACGCGGCCGTGCCCCATCCCTTCACCTTGGCCTATACGCGGTGGGGCGGGGAGGGGACATCGCGCATCGTGCGCTTCCAGCCCGACGCGGACCTCGTCCCGGGGGCTTGGTACACAGCCGCCCTCGCAGCTGGCGCGACCCTCGTCGACGGGTCGGTGACGACGGGAATGCACAGCCATCGTTTCCAAGTCGACTGTTCGGATGAGATGACGTGTCCTCCCCTCGGTATGCTTCCCGAACCGGCGATCGATCCGCCGCCGCCACCCCCGCCGCCAGCAGACGCTGGCGGTGTCGATTCGGGCACTCTGGATGCGGGCGGTGATGCTTCGCCGGACGCCGGCGCCGCCCTGGATGCGACGAGCGGCTGCGGTTGCGGTACCGCCGGTGAGCCCGCGGGCGGCCTCGGGTTTGTCGGGGTCGTATTAGCCCTGCTGGTCCGCCGTCGGCGAACGGGCTGAAGCGCAGTCGCCGTTCAGGGAAAGACGGTCGTGCAGTCGCGCTCGGTCAGGCGCTCGGCGTCGAGGGCTTGCAGCAGGTCGACCAACGCTTGTACCCCCGAGGGGATGGGCAGGCAGGTGCCGGTGCCAGTACACGGCGACCCCACCAGGAACGTCGCCCCGGACTGTGACACCTGGAAGATGGTCCCATCCACCGGCCTCAGGTCCCGGCCGTAGGTCACCGGAGCGGCTGCAAAGGCGGCCACGACATCGGCGTGGGCGAGGGCGGCGAGGACGTCTGCTATCTCGACCGCAGCGGTTGTCCCACAGGGCACGTCGTTGGTGCAGACCCGAGTTTCGTCCGGGGAGCCGAAGACCAACTCGGTGAGGGTGTAGGTGCGGCACGGCGCCAGGACCGACGTTCGCCGTGACGCTACGAAGCCTCCCGTGGGCCCCCAGGTCAGGTCTGCGCCGATGCAAGTGGCGCACGCGCCGCCGTCGACGGTGGCGTCTGCGCTTCCGTCGGAGGCCGCATCCGAAGACGCATCTGAAGATGCATCCGGGGTCGCGTCCAAAGCCGCGTCCGTGGAGGCGTCGGAGGCCGCGTCGGACCCGCCGTCGCCCCCGGCGTCCGTCGCCCCATCGACGCCCGAGTCGGCTAGCGTCGAGTCGTCGCCACATGCACCGATGAAGAGCATCGAAGAAACCAAGAGTGCCCCTGTGATTCGCATGACCCGAGTGTAGCTCAGGGCGAGGCGTCAGGGGGGGGAGGGCGCCGGTCGTGACACGGACGCCGGGTGGGCGGACGGCTCGCATCCCGGCAACGAGGCACCGCCTTTAGCTCTTGGTCATGTGTGCGCTGGACTCACTGGCGGCGGTTTCGGGCGGAGTTCGCCCAGTCCAAGGTGTCATGGCCAGGTAGGGCGGAGCAAAGGCGACCGCGTAGGCGACGAGGGCGGGCAGCTCTCGCCCATGCATCGCCAGGAGGACGAAGAAGAAGAGGGCGCCCGGCATGCGCAAGAGCATGTCGCTGAGCGTGAGGCGGTCTCGGAGATGTGAGCGCATGGCGTGTACCCCGAGACCGACCGAAAGCACCCAGGCGACGGTCACCACCGGCCACGGCGCCACGGTGCCGTCGACCCAGCGAAAGAACACCCACCAGCACGCGAAGAGGGACGCGTGGGCGAAGGCCGGGGCGGCCAAAACCGCGGCCCAGGGGCGCTGTGCCTGAAACGCCACTAGGCACGCCCAGGCGAAGAGGGCCCAACCCAGGATGCCAATCGGCGGGACCTCGAAGAGGCCCGGGTGGTTCCACGACCACAGGCCGGCCTGGACCGCGATGGGCTCGATCAGCGACGCGTCGGCGAGCACGATGGCGGCGCCGACCAAGGCCACGTGGCGGGTCGTGAGCGCTCGGGCCAGGTCCCAGGCCGAGTGGATGACCATCGGCCAAACCAGGATGACCATGAGGGGCACGCGGTCGATGAAGACGCTCCACTCGGGGCTGTACTGATAGAAACCGTAGGCGTGGATGATGGTGTTTTCGCCGAGCCAACCGGCGGCGACCAAGAACGCCATGCGCGCGAGGAACGCACCTCGCGCATCGCTCCGCTTCAACTTCACCGCGACGTAGAGGCCGACGATCACGGCGCAGAAGAGCTCCATCGTCGCCATGGTCAGACCCCGACCCCGGGCAGGCCCGCGATGACCCACAGGTGATAGGCGAGCAGCATCCCGGCGCCCAGCCAGGTGAGCGAGATGCAGTCCTTGCTGGTCAGGCCCCGCCGATGAGCCCGCTTGTACAAGAACAGTTGCGCCACCGGCGCGACCACCATGATGAAGAATCGCCAGGGCAGGAGCCCGGCGCCGTAGCCTACGAGTTGCACCACAATCGAAGTGGCGATCAACGCATCGATGATGCGCAGGGCCCCGGCTTCGCCGTGGACGACGGCGTAGGTGCGCACGTTGGCTTCGGCGTCGCCCTCGGCATCGCGGAGGTCGTAGATGGCCTCGTAGCTGAGCTCGAAGGTTAGGAAGAACGCCGCGGAGAGTACGACCGTCGCCGTCGTTACGCCCGCTGGGGCTCCCGCGAGGGACCAGCCGATGGAGGCCAGCGGGTACAGGAAGACGGTGATGATGAAGCCCATGCCCGAGGCGGTGTTCTTGAAGAAGTAGAGCTCCTTGATGCGGCGCTTTCCGGGCAAGAGGGGCCAGTTGTAGCTAAGCCCGAGGGCGTGATAGGCGAGGCGCAGTCCGGTGATTTCGGGCACCACCAGATAGGTCCCGATGAACGACGCGAAGAGGGCGCCGAAGCCGACCACCATCAAGAGTCGCCGGTTCTGCTCGACGAAGCCCGTGCCGACGATGCGGTTCGCTTTGTCTTCTTGGAGGTCGACGACGCGGTTCAGCAGGTTGACGACGAACCAGTCGACGGCGCAGATGGCCGCTAGGAGCCAGGGGTAAGCGCCCGTGAAGAGCCAGCCGAAGGTGAACGTGCCCAACGTGGCAATCGCCACGATGTGCAGGCGACTCACGCTGGCAAAGAGCCGGGCAGCGGTTAGGGCCGAAGGAACTCCCACGCCTCACTCACCACTTCGCGACTTTGTAGTCCTTGAGGAACTTGCCCCAGACGTGATTGCCGGTATTGAGCCCATCGAAGATGGGGTCGAGGATGCGCGCCGCGCCGTCGACGATGTCGAGGGGCGGGTGGAATCGGTGCTCCGCGCGCTTGCGGGCGGCTATTTCGACGGGGTCTTCGTCGGTGACCCACCCCGTGTCGACGCTGTTCATGTGGATGCCGTCGTTGACGTAATCCATCGCCGAGGTCCGCGTCATCATGTTGAGGGCGGCCTTGGCCATGTTGGTATGGGGGTGCTTGTCCGTCTTGTGGGAGCGGTAGAACTGCCCTTCGATCGCCGAGACGTTCACGATGTGCTTGTCCCGGGTGGGCGTCTTCAGCATGAGGGGCTTGAGGCGCCCGTTGAGCACGAAGGGGGCGACGGCGTTCACCAGGAAGACCTCGAGCAACTCGACGGTGGGCACCTCGGCGAGGGGCAGGCGCCAGCTGTTGATGGCCCGGAGGTCCACCTGCTGGAGGTCCTGATCGAGGGCGCCCTTCGGGAAGAGCGCCTCCGAGTGGTCGAGGTCCTCTGCGAGGAGCGCGACCTGCGATAGCAGGGGTGCCGCGTCGAGGCCGACCGCCTTGCCGCCGATGCCGCGCTCACGCAGGCGTATGCGGAAGGCGTCGTGGCGCTCGATCGTCGAGGAGGCATTGGCGGGAAGGGCGCTGTGGTCCTCCTCGGCCTCGAGGAGGTGCCCATACCAACCCGAGGGGCGCCGTACGGTCTGGCAGGCGTTGTGCACGATGAAGTCGAGCTGCGAGTGGTTCGCGACCAACTCGTCGGCGAAGATCTGCACGCTCGGCGTATGGCGCAGGTCCATGCCGTAGATGTGCAGGCGCGAACTCCAGTCCTCGTAGTCTTCTTCCGCTGCGTATCGCTTTGCGGCGTCTCTCGGGAATCGCGTGGCGACGATGAGCTCAGCCCCAGCCCGCAGGAGCAAGATGCCGGTCTGATAGCCGATCTTCACCCGGCCCCCGGTCAGGAGCGCGACGCGGCCCCGGAGGTCCGCGACCTGCGACCGCTTCTCGAAGTTGAAGGGTGCGCAGGTCGGGCACATCTGGTCGTAGAAGAAGTGCAGCCGCGTGAAGTCTTCTTTGCAGACGTAGCAATTGCGCGGATCGTCCAGGAGGGTCCATTGGTCCACCGGCAGGGTCGCCTCGGCCGCGGCGGCGCCGGCTTCGAGGGCGGGCGTGACGAAGACGTCCTCTCGGCGCTTCTCGCGGATGCCCGTTTGGTCGAGCAGCGCTTCCTGCTTGCGACGCCGAGCGCGTTGGCGCTCGCGCCTATACGCCCGGTGGAAGTGGCGTAGCTCGTCTTTGGTCGGCCGCGAGACCCGGCCTGAGGCGATGAGCAGGCGCCGCCGGAGGGGCTCGTCGATGGGAACGAGCAACCGTCGGTCCTCGACGACTCGCTCGAGGAGCTCGGTCGCGGCGCGCACCGCGCTCGGGTCGATGGGCTCCCCTATGGGCGCCTGAGTGACCGGCGGTGGGCCCTTCGGCGCATCTGTGGTCAGCCCCGCGGGGTTGGCCTTCTTTGCTTCAGACTCAGACACGATGGCGGGAGCTTTGTCGCACTTCTACGGGCGAGCAACCGGATGCGCGCTAGTCGTCAATCCAGCTCCTCGTCGACTGACGTCGACGTACCGCCTTCTTGCCGACTAGTCGTCAATCCAGCTCCTCGTCGACTGACGTCGACGTACCGCCTTCTTGCCGACTAGTCGTCAATCCAGCTCCTCGTCGACTGACGTCGACGTACCGCCTTCTTGCCGACTAGTCG
>Ga0164313_10003034_pt1 | contig 14962 bp, 15 predicted proteins | sample GuaBasSedimGuay4_FD_113735 | JGI IMG/M metagenome (GOLD analysis project Ga0164313, IMG submission 113735) | Subseafloor sediment microbial communities from Guaymas Basin, Gulf of California, Mexico - Guay4, Core 4569-4, 0-3 cm | ecosystem: Environmental > Aquatic > Marine > Hydrothermal vents... | reverse complement strand
TGCTGCATCAGGATCCGCTTGTGTTCCTACCGATGACGGTCCTTGACAACTTCGCTCTCGGAAGCCCGGGCACCGTCCGGCTCGACCGCACCGAGGTACGCAAAGAACTCGAACGGGTGAGTTCCGAACTCGGTTTCGAGTTCGATCCGTCGCGTCTCGCGAAGAGCCTGACGATCGGGGAACGTCAGCAGCTTTCCATTACCCGTCTCATGTGGCTCGGCGCAAAGGTGCTCATCTTTGACGAACCGACGACGGGGATCTCGGCGACCCAGCGTCTCCAACTCTTCGACACGCTGCGAAAGCTCGCCGAGCACGGGTTGATCGTGCTGTTCGTGTCGCACAAACTCGAAGAGGTCGAGGACCTCTGTGACTCAGTCACCGTGATCAGACAGGGCAAGGTCGTGTACGAGGCGGAAATGCCTGTGCCTGCTGAGACATTGGTTGAGAAGATGTTCGGGAAGGTCTTCGTCGTACAGGGTCGCGAGGCCGTTCCCCTGGGCCAGCCAGTACTCCGACTCGCCAACATCGACCTGGAGGAGGACACGACCCATATCGAGAACTTGAATCTCGAGATCACATCAGGGGAGGTTGTCGGGTTGGCTGGCCTCGAAGGCAGTGGACAGCGGGCCTTGCTGCGTGCCTGTGCAGGCCTGCTTGAGCCCGCATCTGGTTCGCTCGAACTCGACGGTGTTTCCCTGACGAAGACTTCGTACCGTGGCCACCTCGCAGCCGGCGTTCACTATCTCCCTGCGGGACGTCTCGAGGAAGGTCTCATCGAGGGGATCTCGATCACCGAACATCTGGTGCTTGCATCCGATGACTCGACGTTCTTCATTGATTGGAAGGCGGCGAAGAAGGTTGCTGAGACCGAGATCGAGGATTACTCGATCAAGGGAACACCTTCGTCGAGTGCAGAGGATCTGTCTGGGGGCAACCAGCAAAGATTGTTGCTTTCGATGATTCCCGACGAGGTGAAACTCCTCCTCCTGGAACATCCCACACGTGGTCTCGACGTCGAGTCAGCAGCGTATGTTTGGACAAGACTGCTCGCCAGGAGAGCCGAGGGAACGTCCGTCATCTTCGCATCTGCCGACCTTGATGAACTGCTGAGATACAGCGACAGGATCGTCGTGTTCTTCGCAGGCGAGGTGTTCGCGGTGCGCGACGCCTCCGGGACCGACGGCGAGGAACTCGGGTATCTGATCGGCGGGAAGGAGAGGGTATGACACGATCGCTCAGACTCACTTCGACAGTCGTTGCCATCTTCGCAGCCCTCGTGTTCGGCATCCTTCTGCTCATCGCGATCGGCGCCCCGCCCTTCGAAGCGCTCGGGTTGCTCGTTGAGGGATCTGTTGGATCGTTGTCGAAGCTGTCTGTCACACTGCTGGCCTGGTCACCGCTGATCCTTGCTGCTGCGGGACTCGTGGTCACGTTCGCCGCGGGGTTGTGGAATATTGGTGTCGAGGGCCAGGTGATCATGGGTGCGATCGCTGCTTCGTGGGTCGCCCGGTCGATTCCTGGACCGGTATGGGCTGTGGTCCCCGCAACGATCGTCGCTGGCGCGATCGGAGGTGCTTTGTGGGCGCTCCTTGCTGGTGTCCTGAAAACCCACGGGCACGTCCACGAGATCTTCGGTGGCCTTGGCCTTGACTTCGTTGCCGCCGGGTTCGCCACCTACCTCGTGATCGGGCCCTGGAAACGGGCCGGTGTCGCATCGACGAGTGGTACGGACATATTCCGCGAGGAAGCGTGGATGCCTGAGTTCGAGGCGTTCGGTGTTTCGTGGCCTGTGGTCCCTGTGCTGCTGGGCATCGCGAGCGTCGTCCTGGTGTGGTTGTTGCTGCGCGGGACACTGTTCGGACTCAAGCTCAAGGCTGTTGGTAGCAACACGTACAGTTCGTATCTCAGGGGAATCCCGACTAACCGTTATCTCCTGGGTGCCTTTGCGATCGGTGGGGCGCTCGCTGGAGTCGCGGGGACGGTCCAGGTCACGGCGTTCCATCACAAACTCGTGCCGGCTATCTCTGGTGGTTACGGATTCCTCGCGATACTGGTTGTCCTCCTGGCAGGGTTCAGCGCCGTCGCCATCGCGCCAATTGCGTTCTTCTTCGTGGCGATATCGGTCGGAAGCACCCAACTCGACCTCAGACTCGGTATCGATTCGGCATTCGGTGGGGTCCTCCAGGGCGTCATCGTCCTGTTCGTCCTGCTTGCCGGTGGCTGGGCTGCCAAGTACGGCAGCAACACATTGACCCCTCGTAAGGAGCCGTAGCGGTGGAAGCGACGTTCAACTCCATCATCGCCGCGGCCGCTCCACTGATCATCGCTGCCATGGGCGAGACGATCACAGAGAAGTCCGGTGTCATCAACCTGTCGCTCGAGGGAAGCATCAGGCTTTCGGCGATGACAGCGTTCGCCGTGGCATTCTGGGTGGGACACGCCCTTGTCGGGTTCGTTGCGGCTGCACTGGTCGGAGCAGCAATCGCAGCGATAATCGCCTATTCGAGCATCGGGTTGAAGCTGAACCAGATCGCTGTGGGCTTCGTCCTTACGCTGCTTGCCATTGACCTTGCCTCGTTCCTCGGCGATTCGTTCGTTGGCGAGCGTGGACCGAGGGTCCCACCGCTGCCGATCCCGTTCCTGTCCGATATCCCCTTCTTTGGCAAGGTGTTCTTCGATCAGGACCTCGTCGTGTACTTCAGCTTCCTCACCATCGCCGCAACCTGGTGGTTCTTCTACAGAACCCGTCCAGGCCTCAACATCCAGGGGATCGGTGAACGGCCAGCAGCAGCGTTCGCCCGGGGAATCAACGTCAACAAACTGCGCTTCTGGTATACGGTGCTCGGCGGAGCAATGGTTGGCATTGCGGGCGCTGCATACTCGCTGGACGTCAAGTTGGGATGGCGGGAGACCCTGACGCTCAACCTCGGGTGGATCGCGCTCGCTATGGTGATCTTCGGTGGGTGGCATCCGCTGCGAGTTGCGCTTGGTGCCTATCTCTTCGGCGCTCTTCAAGTGCTCGCATTCCAACTCCAGGACGTGTTCCCCGGGGTGTCCCAGGTGCTCCCCGTTGCACCGTTCCCCCTGATGATCCTCGCCCTCGTGTTCGTCTATTCGGACTGGTTCTCGAAGCTTGGAGACAGATTCCCTCGAATGCGCAACCTGCTCGGGTCCGAAGCACCCGCAGGCCTAGGCCAGGTGTTCGAACGCGAGTAGAAGGAGACCTGCCAGCTTCTTCTTCTCTCCCGGTCCTCCGGGGGAGATGGGCCGAGGAACGAGGTCCAGAGGGGGCTCCTGGCAGTGTCACGCAGTCTCGACTGTGTCCAACTCCCGTAGGAGCGGGGCCTTCTCATCAGCTCCAATGAAGGAGGCCTCTATCGAGTTGCGGGCGAGCTTGACAAGTTCTGCTCGTGTGAGATTGAGGCCGGTTGCAACGGCGAGGTAGTTGTCGAGGATGTATCCACCGAAGTAGGCGGGGTCGTCTGAGTTCACTGTCACCATGACGCCGAGGTCGAGAAGGCGCTTGAGGTTGTGGTCCTCGATCGTGTCGAAAACATTCAGCTTCACGTTCGACAGAGGACACATCGTCAGGGGAATCTGGTCCCTTACGAGCGTGTCAATGACTTCAGAATCTTCCTCACCTCGCACTCCATGGTCGATGCGCTCGACCTCGAGGATCTCGAGGGCATTCGTGATGTACTCAGGTGGTCCCTCCTCGCCGGCATGAGCAACAGCGTGCAGGCCTGCTTCACGTGCCATCTGGTAGGCCTTCGTGAACCACTCCGGGGGGTTTCCAACCTCTGAGGAGTCGAGTCCGACTCCGATGAGTTGGTCAGCGAACGGTTCCGCTTGGTACAGGGTCTCGACGGCGTCCTCCGGTGGCAGGTGGCGGAGGAAACACAGGATCAATCCTGCTGAGATTCCCCACATATCGGCTGCGTCGTCGATCGCCCTTGCGAACCCGCTCATGAATACATCGAACTCGACGCCTCTGGCTGTGTGTGTCTGAGGATCGAAGAAGATCTCAGCACGCACAACACCGTCGGCCTGGGCGCGTTCGAGGTAGGCGAGCATCAGGTCGTAGAAGTCCTGCTCTGTGACGAGGACCGCCGCACCCTGGTAGTAGATATCGAGGAAGGACTGCAAACTTGTGAACTCGTATGCGTCCCGGATCTCCTGAACGGAGTTGTAGGGAATGTCGATGCCGTTGCGTCGCGCAAGGTCGAACATCATCTCAGGTTCGAGCGTTCCCTCGATGTGGACGTGAAGCTCAGCCTTGGGCAGTCGTCGTACGAAGTCAACAAGTTCCATCCAAACAGAATAGCTGACAGCCGTCAGCCATCAGCCAGAAGAGGGAAGCTCCGGCGTCCCACTTTGAAGGGGGACAAACGACGAGTCCTACGAGGAGTTAGGGGGATCCACATCCCGATCCTGTTCGGCCAAGGACCAGATACCAAGTACCAAATACCGGGTACCGCCTCGCTACCGTATCGGGACACGACCGAGAGTTACCGTGACCCATACCCCACAGACACAGGCCCTGATAGACCACCTCGTTGCACACTCGGTGCGCACCGATGGGCCATTCCTGCTGCGGTCTGGTGAGAGGTCTGACTGGTACATGGATGCCCGCCAGACCACGTTTGCCGGTATTGGGGCCCGACTCGTTGGCGCTGCTGTCCTCGAACACGTTCCCGAAGGCATAGATGCTGTCGGTGGCATGACGATGGGTGCAGACCCGATCGCCGTGGCGACTGCGATCGCAGCGGCAGATGCGGGCCGTGACATCGCGGCGTTCTCTATCCGCAAGGAGGAGAAGGAACATGGCACCGAGGGCAGGCTTGTTGGTCCGGTCGGGCCCGGAGCGAAGGTCGTTGTGCTCGAAGACACAACCACTACCGGAGGCGCTCTGAGCGAGGCCGTGGATGTACTCCAGGACTCTTTCGTGCTGACCGTTCTTGTCATAGCCCTCGTTGACCGGTCAAACGGTGCCACAGCGCACAAAATGGAGCGCCGTGGCATCGACTACATCGCCCTCACCACACCAGCCGACTTCGGCATCGAAACCTGATGCGTGCGTACCGATCGCCGTTCCGCCTCTTCGTCTTCGGGATCTTGGGGATGTTTCTGATGATCGCTGCGGTCGATGTGATGTTCGGCCACTGGGTGTCCACTCCCCCTGAGGACAACGAGGGTGTGTTCACGACCCGTGGCCAGGCCCAACAGCGTGGCGACATCATCTGGGGTGCCGCGATGCTCGGTGCCGGCACGCTGTTGTTCGCAGGCACGGTAATCGAACTTGGGCGTCGTAAGTCGCTTGTCGAGATCCGTGAGGATGGCATCTTCCTGGCCGTCAGCACCACCTCAGACGATGTCGTTGTGCCCTGGGGCTCAATCGACTCTGTACGCAGCGGAGTGACACTCGATTCCAACGACGGCGGTGAGCGGGCCGAAATGGTCATCGTCGTCAATTCTCGCACCGACCTACCTGATGCCCTGGTCGGAGCGGAGTGGGACGGCCCGAACCTACGGGTCGATACCCATGACTGGTCTGAACCGGTAACCGATGTGGTGGATGCTGCTCAGGGTGGTCTCGATCACTACGAGAAGGTCGAGGAGATCAGAGCGATGGGTAAGCCAGAACTCACGTGGGAGACCACGGTGACCACTCCATCTGGGCCAGACCCTTCGCCTTCGGGCGAAACACAAACGAAGGACGATATGACATGATCATCGGATCCCATGTGAGCCCACAAGATCCCCTCGGTGAGGCCGCTGCCAGGGGTGCCGATGCGGTCCAGATCTTCATGTCGAACCCGCAGCAGTGGAAGCCTCCGATCCCCCGTGAGGATGTGGACGAACTCATCGCTTCTGACATCGACATCTACGTCCATGCGCCGTACCTGATCAACCTTGCTTCCCCAAACAACCGCGTTCGGATTCCGTCACGCAAGATGGTCGCCCAGACCGTGGCCGCAGCAGCGACGATCGGCGCCAAAGGGGTGGTCGTTCACGGCGGCAGCGTTGGTGCAGACGAGGACGTCGAGGTCGGGTTCGAACGGTGGCGCAAGGCAATGGACTCCTTCGACGCAGAGGTTCCTGTGCTTGTGGAGAACACCGCTGGCAAGGGCAATACGGTCATGCAGGACCTCAACAACTATGGCCCGTTATGGGAGGCGATCGGCGGCTACAACGTCGGCGTCTGCCTTGATACCTGCCACACCTGGGCCGCAGGAGCAGACCTCGAAACGGCGGTCGACCTGATCACAGGACTTACTGGCCAGGACATTGCGCTGGTTCACGGCAACGACTCGAGAGACGAGTTCGATTCCCACCGAGATCGCCACGCCAACTTCGGGGAAGGACTGATCCCCCCAGACCTCCTCCTGTCTGTCATCCGAGCGGCCAACGCCCCCATCATCGTAGAAACCCCGAACGGCGCCGAAGGCCAATCCGCAGACATCGCCTACCTCAGAGCCAACATCTAGGACTTTGGCGTCGACTAGGTGCGTATACGCATCTCAGGTACGCCAAAGCCCTGAGGGTCAGGTCTGGAGGAGTCGGATCTCACAGGTTGGCCCGGGAGCTGTGGCAAGGCGTACATCCCCTGTGACCAGTGCGCAATCTAAGGCCTCCGCGAGGGCGACATAGAGTGCGTCGTATGAAGTGACGTTGGCACGCAACTCGTAGGAGCGAGCCAGAAACCGTCGAGCTGGATGCCGGACAATGGGGAGAAGGACCAGGTCGTCGATCGCGGCGCGAAAGAGCCTATCTGTGATCTTGCTCGCAAGCCAGTGCCCGCGTAGGGCCGAGACGGTTTCGACGTCGACGAGATCAGGTGCAGCGATGTCGTTCTCTGCCCGAAGGACCGATCGGGATATTGCTCCAGGGGACCCTGGATCTATGAGCGCATTTGTTACAACCGATGCGTCAACAACGATCACCGTTCAGCTCTGCCCTCGGCGATGTAGGCGACTGCCTGTTCGAAGCCTAGTTCGACTCCGTCGCGGCTCTCGATGCGATCGAGTATCTCATCCATCGTGGGGCGCGCAGTAAGGCGCCCGAGTTCATTGATGAGGTATTGCTGAAGCGATCGGCCATCCCGCTCGGCTCGTTTCTGGAGTTCGGCGTGGATGTCGGGAGGGACATCTCTGATCAGTATGTTCATCATGCTTACATTATGCAAGCATGGCGGGCGATGTCAAGACCCTTGTCCTACAGATTGTCGGACTGCCACCACGTCGTGAAGGGAACTGGGTCGCCGGAAGGCGTCGCTCGCGACGCAGGTCTAGCGGGGAACCACGCGAGTTCGCGGCCGGTTCCTGTGGGTGTGGTTGCGGATCGGGCGTGGACTCCGCGCAGGTTCTGGTCCTTCGCTTCCGCACCGATTGGTTGGCATGTGCTGTGGGGAATGACGGATCCGTTGGTATCGATGGGATATGTGGACGGTAGACCCACGGCTTCGAGGCCGACATCGGTTACAGCGTCCGCAACGACCTGGCGAGACGGCAGAGTTACTGTGATGAGCACGTACGGTGGGTCGAGGTCCTCGGGGTGGACAGGTGAGCCTTCGAGCATTCGGTAGATCTGGCCCCTAGCGGTTGCAATGTCCTCGTTCAGGTAGAGGGATGGGAAGGAACCGGGTGGGTTCCACCTACCCCCGTACCTCTGTGCGAAGGAAGGGTCGAGTGGGTCGTCCCACTTCTCGTCTGCAACACGGAACCACTGCTTCGTGTTGGGAAGCCTCCTGGGTATCGGCGAGATCACGGCTGGATTTGGCGTAGGTCGAACATCTGTTCGACGGCCTCGGCAACCCGGCGCGTTTCACCGCTGCCGGCAAGGTCGAGTAGGGATCTGTCTTCGAGCATGGGGGCTGCCCGGCGGACCACTGCCGGGATCCTCTCTCGCTTCACGTATCGGTCGAGTAGGTCTGTCGCGGCAGCAAGGTCGGCTGTGGTATCGGCACGGCCTGGCGGCACTCCTGTCTTCAACCACTTGGAGAAGGCCTGCCTCGACACACCGAACACGGCAGCAGCAGCGGAGTTGGAGAGTCCCCAGAGTTCGACGAAGCGCTCCAGGGGCTCAGTGCGAACCGCTCGGTCGAGTTCGTCAACGAATTGGCGCGTCCAGTCCGGGTCTGCGGCCGCGGTGATAATTGCTGCTGCATCCCTGGGAGTCATGGTGTTCAGTGCCTGTGCCATGACGCAACCATACGTCAACCGCAACTATATGTCAACCGCAAATGACGGCGGTCACCGCGGCATCGCCCGTGTAGTGTGGCGGCATGGCTGACAATCGACCCGGTTCCCAGTACCCCTTCACATTCCTTGCGTGTACCTACAACCTCTGGGGTGAGGAACGATGGGAGGACCGCCATGCCCCCTTGCGTTGTTTCCTCGAGGTGAATAGCCCCGATGTGCTGTGTGTTCAGGAACTGACTCTCGCCGCTCGAGAATTGATTGCAGACACGCTCCCGTGGCTGGGGAGTGTGAATGATCCGTTCCCCGGGTGGACCGAGGAGGGCAATATCTACTGGAACGGTGACGTCTTCGAGCTTGTCGAGTACGGAGCCGAGGACATCGGAATCCTGGAGAAGGCGAGGCGACTGTTCTGGGTGCGATTGACGTTGCCAACCGGCGGCACTCTGGTCGTGGCAACCGCTCACTTCACCTGGCTGTGGGACGCTGGCCCCTCAGGCGAATGGGTCACGGTACGTGTCGCCCAGGCCGAAACTGCCGTACGTGCCCTCGATAGTGTCGTTCAACCTGGCGAACCCGTGCTCTTCATGGGAGATTTCAACAGCTACCTCTATCCGATCGATGTGCTACGAGATGGTGGCTTCGAGGACTCGTTCCATGTACTCGGGAGAGCACCCCAGATCACTCACCCTGCGTTCCCGACCTCGGAATCACCGACACTTCTCGACTGGATGATGCATCGAGGCCCGATCCGACCGACGCTCACGAGCGTTGTCGACTTCTACGTCGATGGTGTTCCGCCTTCAGACCACAAGCCGGTCTTGACCACATACTCGCTCACATAATCAACTCGGCCTCGCCCACGGTCCACGTTGTGTCTGTCGTCCTATCGGCAAGAGCATCATCGTGGGTGATGAGCAGGAGTGCGCCCTCGTAGGCCACAAGCGCCGTTTCGAGTCGCTCGATCGAAGGCAGGTCGAGGTGGTTGGTCGGTTCGTCGAGAACGAGGAGCCATTTCGCAGTGCCAAGGCCCAGCGCCAGGGCGATCTTGCGTGCTTCGCCGGGGGATGGCTGGTCGGACTGGAGTAGCGCACCGGGGTCTGCGCCGAGCCGAGCCACGAGGGTCATGACTCTGCCACGGTCTCCGGGTGGGAGAGTGTTCACCTCGTCGAGCCAGCCAGCGGCCTCTGGTGCTGTCGTTTCCTGGGCGAGGTACAGGATCTTGTCCGGGGGGATCGCCGCTTCGTTGACGAGGTGATGCAAGAGAGACGTCTTTCCCGCACCGTTGCGCCCAGCAATGCGGATTCGGTCGGTACGACGGACTGCCACATCGACGGTGAACAGCTCCCTGTCACCTGCGAGCACGGGACCGTCATACCGGGTGAAAAACTCTTTGTTCGATGGTTCGAAATCGAATGTGATGCTACCTCCCAGATCCTTGTCCAGAGAGACGCCCTCAAGGTCGCCGTCAAGTTTCTGTAGCGAGTTGGTCATGGTTGATACGGTCTGGGCTCCGGTCTTCTGTCCGCGCTCGTGCTTATAGGAAGCAGCTGATCCCCGCGTGTCGAGATCGTGTTTCCCGGCGCCGCGCCGTTCCCGCACCCGCTTGGCATCCTGGTGTGCGGTCTTGCGGTGTTGCTCGTCAAGACGCCGTGCGAGCTTCCTGCGATCAGCCTTCATTCGTTGCAGGGTCTCCAACTGCTCGGCGGTCTCGGCGATCCAGGCATCGCGGGCGACGTCATAGGAACCATTCCACATGCGAACACGGTCGGATAGGACTCGGATCGTCTTCGTGGTGAGACTGTTGAGGAGATCCCGGTCGTGGGATACCACGACCCCGCAGCCACGGAAGTCTCCGAGGGCGGATACGAGGAGATCGCGTGCCTCGGCATCAAGGTGGTTGGTCGGTTCGTCGAGCAGGAGTACGTCAGGACGTGCAACGAGGGCGGCGCCGATTTGCCAACGCTTGCGCTCGCCAGGAGACAGCGTGGGCCATCGCTCGAGTTGACCAGGGTCCAAGTCCAGCCTGGCACGCATACGCACGGCGTCACCGTCCCAGTCCCAGCCAAAGCTCTGAATATCGACGGTCAGTTCATCAACGCGTTGCTCACACAGGACAGGAGGAAGGCCAACCGGTTCAACGGAGACCGTGCCAGCGTCTGGTGGATGCTCCCCGGTGATGAGTGACAGCAGGGTTGACTTTCCCGCACCGTTGGCGCCAACCAGTCCGGCCCAGCCAGGACCGAGATCGAAGGTGGCGTCAGTAATGACAGGGACCGCAGATGAATAGGAAGACGAAACGTGAGAAAGATGGATAGCAGACATGAGAACTCCCAGGAGTAGGGCGGGCGCATAGCCCGGAGGTGATGGATCCTCAGTTCTTCTCTGTCATGTCTTCCCTGCGTCGGTACGGCGAGTGTACAAGGACATCTTTCCTTCCGGGGAGACAAGCGAGTCTGCAAGTCTGCCGGTGCGGTGCCCAAAAGCATTCCGCGTGACTGCGGCCGTCTCTCGCCTACACGAGACCCAGGGCCATCATCAACGCTCGGTGTCGGCGTGGCATGCAGCTATCGAGAATGCGGCCAGGTCGCCGATGAGTGCATCCTGGTCTGGGTCGGACTCTTCGTATCTACGCCGATACGACTCCGTGATCGCTTGCTCTCCGTGGAGGCTGAGCCAATCGCCGACAGCGCGAGCGATAGCAGCCCCCCTGGTCGGTGCAAAGCCAGCGTCGATCGCTCGGTCAAGCGCTTCGACGACAGACTCATCGAGCCTCACGGTTACGGGGATGCTCATGAAGCCAAGGTACCACACGGTGTACGAAACCTATACCGGATTGTTACCCGACGACCCGTGCCACAGCATTTGACCCCGGGCGCGCAACAGGGCGTCGGCGTAGATGTGGCCCACAGCTGATCCCCCTAGCTCCTCGTAGGACTCGTCGCTTGTCCCCCTCTTTCAAGGGGGACAAGCTAGTCTTCGAGCGAGGGGGATCACGCGCAGCCAACTGCACTGTCGCGGACTACGCGCCGAACCGCGGATCCCCCTGCATCGGGACTGCGTCCCTCTGCTGTCCCCCTTGAAAGGGGGACACTGGCTCAGCCTGTGAGGAAGGTGGCGAGGTCCTCGATGGTGTTGTCGTTGTCAGCGATGAAGGCTTCGACGTTGTCGTGTGCGACGCTGTCGTGGTATTGCACAGAAGGTGACTTCATGAAGTACGACGACGGTGCCAACAGTGGACCTGACATGCCGCGGTCCATGGCGATCTTCGCGCAACGCACGGCATCGATGATGACACCTGCGGAGTTCGGGGAGTCCCAGACCTCGAGCTTCATCTCGACGCTGAGCGGAACATCTCCAAAGGATGTGCCCTCAAGGCGGATGTATGCCCACTTGCGGTCCGTCAGCCACGGAACGTGATCCGAAGGGCCGATGTGGACGCTTTCGGAGTTGATCTTGTCCTCGATCTGGCTCGTTACCGACTGGGTCTTGGAGATCTTCTTGGACACGAGGCGCTCACGCTCCAGCATGTTCATGAAATCCATGTTCCCACCGAAGTTCAGCTGATACGTGTTGTCGATGTGGACTCCACGGTCCTCGAAGAGGCGTGCAAGCTGGCGGTGGACGATGGTCGCACCGACCTGGGACTTGATGTCATCACCGATGATCGGCAGGCCAGCATCGACGAACTTCTGTGCCCATTCCTGATCCGAAGCGATGAACACGGGGATGGCGTTGACGAATCCGACCCCAGCATCGAGCGCAGCCTGGGCGTAGAACTTCGTGGCTTCCTCGGATCCCACGGGCAGGTACGAGACGAGGACATCCGCCTTGGCGTCCTTGAGCGCCTGGACGACATCGACGACTTCCACCGCTGACTCTTCGATCATGCCGCAGTAGTACTTGCCGATACCGTCGAACGTTGGTCCGCGAAGAACCTCAACGTCCATATTGTCCACTTCGCAGAACTCGATCGTGTTGTTCTGGCCGGCCCACATGCCCTTGGAAATGTCCTGGCCTACCTTGGTCGAATCGACATCGAACGCGGCAACGAACTCGACATCCCCGACGTGATAGCCACCGAGGTCGATGTGCATGAGGCCTGGCACCTTGAGGTCTGCGTCAGCGTCCTTGTAGAACTCGACACCTTGAATGAGCGAGTTGGCGCAGTTGCCGAGACCTGCGATCGCTACCCGTACCTTGGACATACGTCCTCCTGTTTCTAGTTCGCTGAGGCAACGCGTCGTTCGGTGGCAACAAGGCCATCGATCCACGCGATGTCAGATTCTGTCGTCGCCATGGCGTGTTCCATGAGGGCAAGCCGATAGCGATCCTGGTTCTCTGTGTTCGATCTGGCATCGATGAAGATTTCACGTGCCGACCTGAGATGTGTTGAGAGTTTTGCCCTCCGCTCTTCGAGGACCTGCACTCTGCGATCGGTCGGAAGGTGGCCAAGGAAGGCGAGTCTGATCTGGAAGGCGCGCTCCGTCTCGGATGCGTCTGGATCGGTGGACATCAGCGTGGCGAAGGTATCGCGGCCGCTGTCGGTGATGCGGTAGGACTTTCGGCGGCCGGTGCCCCCGGTCGCTTCTATGGCTCCACGCTTTTCGAGGCGGCGCAGGGCCGGGTAGAGGGAGCCAAAGGACACTTTCCAGAAACCGAGTTCTCCCAGGGCGCGCTTGAGTTCGTACCCGTGGCGGGCACGTTCCATCAGAAGTCCGAGGATTGCAAAGTCGAGCACGAAAAGCTCCATCTATATCGTTTCGATACATCACAGTATATATCGTTTCGATACATAGCGGTCCGACGGCCGTCAGCCACCCAACATCATGGGAAAATGGTCACGCTGCCACAGGTGTGAAGGCAGCAACGCAGGGCGCAGATCACCCAAGGGGTCATCGAGGTATGTACAAAGGGTCTATTGGCCTCGATGAGGTCGCAGAGATGTGATCACCCGGATCGAATCTGCTGAATGAAGGCCACAAAGAGCTCTGGTGGGAGCGGGTTCCTGTTAGCTCAGGCCGACGACGTTGCCGTCCTCGTCGATGTCGATGTTGTGAGCAGCAGGATGGAGTCCAAGGCCAGGCATCCGGTTGATCGATCCGGTGAGTGGCAGGATGAACCCTGCACCTGCAGCCAGTTGCACCTCTCGCACGGGGAGTACCCATCCGGTGGGTGCACCGAGAAGCGCAGGGTTGTGGCTGAACGAGTACTGGGTCTTTGCCATACAGATCGGAAGCCCGCCGTATCCGTGTGCTTCATAGCTTGCGAGTTGGCGCTGCGCCTTGATGTCGTACTCAACGCCATCTGCCCCGTACACCTTCTTGGCGATGATGTCGATCTTGTCGGTCAGGCTCATGTCCAGCGAATAGAGCGGCACGAAGTTCGAGCCCACTTCGGCTGCTGTGCTGACGGCTTCAGCGAGCGCAACCATTCCTTCTGCTCCACGTGAGAACGGCTCAGCAATGGCCCACTCAACACCCTCCTCCTCTGCGATCTGTCCGATCGCAGCGTGTTCTGATGGATGGTCCGTCGGGAAGCTGTTGACAGCGACCACCGGTACAACACCGTGCTGGCGCATGTTGGCGATGTGCTTGCGGAGGTTGGCAGCGCCCGCCATCACGTCGTCCGTGTTCTCGGCCGTCATCTCCTCGGGGAGCGGCTTTCCCGCCTTCACCACGAACTTGCCGGAGTTGAGCTTGAGAGCGCGCACGGTCGCAACGATCACCGCAACGTCTGGGGACATGCCCGATGCCTGGCACTTCAGGTTGAAGAACTTCTCCGCACCCACGTCTGAGCCGAATCCTGCCTCAGTGATGAGGTAGTCGCCAGACCGGATACCGATCTGGTCAGCAACGATCGATGCGTTTCCATGTGCGATGTTCGCGAACGGGCCAGTGTGGACCAGTGCCGGTGTGCCCTCGAGCGTCTGCATGAGGTTGGGATTGAGTGCGTCCTTGAGAAGCACTGCCATCGCTCCGGCCCCGCCGATCTCTTCGGCTGTGACAGGATCCTTGTGGCGGTTGTAGCCGATGACGATTCGGCCGAGGCGTTCCCGCAGATCTTGAAGGCTTGTTGCAAGCCCGAGGATCGCCATCAGTTCCGATGCTGCGGTTATGTCGAATCCGCCCTCTCTGGGGATCCCATCAAGAGTGGATCCAAGACCGATCACGATGTGGCGGAGTGCACGGTCGTTAACATCCATAACCCTGCGCCACGTGACGCGCTTGACGTTGATCGACAGCTGATTGCCCTGGTAGATGTGGCTGTCTATGAGGGCCGAGAGCAGGTTATTGGCAACGGTGACGGCGTGGAAGTCACCTGTGAGGTGGAGGTTCATCTCCTCCATCGGTACGACCTGGGAGTAGCCACCACCAGCAGCGCCACCCTTGATTCCGAATGTTGGGCCGAGCGACGGCTGGCGCAATGTGAGCACAGCCTGTTTGTCGAGAAGCTTGAACCCTTGTGCCAGTCCGACGGAAACGGTTGTCTTGCCTTCGCCAAACGGTGTGGGGTTGACTGCGGTCACGAGTATGTACTTGGCCCGCGGTGGACCCATCTTGTCGATCGCTGCGAGCTTGATCTTCGCTATCCCGTCACCGCGAGGCTCGATGAACTCGGGAGGGATTCCCATGTCCTCTGCTACGTCGGTGATCGGTCGAAGGGTTACTGCTCTGGCGATTTCTAGGTCTGTGCGCATAACCGCAACGGTAGCGACCCCCCGCAAGGTACCTGTCCTCAGGGCTTTGGCGTCCGTAGCCGCC
>Ga0164313_10003033_pt1 | contig 14962 bp, 12 predicted proteins | sample GuaBasSedimGuay4_FD_113735 | JGI IMG/M metagenome (GOLD analysis project Ga0164313, IMG submission 113735) | Subseafloor sediment microbial communities from Guaymas Basin, Gulf of California, Mexico - Guay4, Core 4569-4, 0-3 cm | ecosystem: Environmental > Aquatic > Marine > Hydrothermal vents... | reverse complement strand
CTGCAGATGCGCTCCCGCATCTGCGGACCGTTCTCACCGACGCCGGCTGTAAAGACAATCGCGTCAAGCGCACCCATTGAGACCGCATAGGCTCCAATGTACTTTCGTACACTCGAAGCGAACATTTCAAGGGCAAGCTCTGCTTTCCCGTTGCCTTTCTCTGCGGCGTCCTCAACATCCCTCTGATCGCTGGACAGCTCTGAAATACCGAGCACACCACTTTTCTTGTAGACCATTTCCTTAACATCGGAAATTGAGTACCCGTAGTTCTCAACAAGGTCTATAAGGACCGCTGAATCGACATCACCGCTGCGGGTTCCCATCATTACGCCGCACGCAGTACCATAGCCCAGGCTGGTATCCATGCTGCTGCCATGCTTAACAGCACAAAGGCTGCTTCCGTTCCCCAGATGACAGGTAATGATGCACAGTTCCTCTATAGGCTTGTTCATCATTTGGGCCGCCTGCCGGGAAACGTACTGGTGACTGGGTCCGTGGAACCCGAACCGTCTTATTCGTTTTTCCTCAAATATGCTGTAAGGAACCGGGAATATGTAGGATACGGGGGGCATGGTCTGATGGAATGCAGTATCGAAAACAGCGATGTTCGGAATACCCGGAAGCGTTTCCATCGCTGCCCAGATCCCCTGAAGATTGGGGGGGTTATGAAGGGGCGCCATGAAGCTGCAATCCTCAATACCCTGTATGACCTCCTGGTCTATGATCACTGATGAAGTGAATTTTTCTCCTCCATGAACGACTCTGTGACCTACAGCCCCTATTTCACTGTAACTGTCAATTGGACCGTATTCGGAGTCAGTCAGGGCTTTGAGAATGAAATCAATACCCTTTCTGTGGTCGGGAACTGGCTCTTCAAGAATAATCGTATTTTCACCGGACTTGAATTTGATCCGTCCCTCAGGGAGGCCTATCCTCTCGATCAATCCTTCGGCTAGCAGTGCTTCATTCTCCATATCGATAAGTTTGAACTTGATGGAAGAACTTCCGCTGTTAATGACTAGAATCTTCATGCAGGCCTCCATGCAGATGTACATCTGGTAGATTTATCCGGAAATGCGTACCGAATTATTAAAAATCAGCAGGCTCTAAAATACTTAAAATCAGGTTCCGAATCAAGGGTTACCAGCCGCATTAAGCAGCCGGAAGAGGAATACTTTCCTTCCTTTCCCGTGCTATCTCGGTCTGGAGCAGCGCGGGAAGGAAAACCCACAGAATTGTGAATCTGTAATTGGTGAGTACCGAAGCGAACCCCGATGCGAAAAGCAGCATGATAACAGCACAGAATATTCCGAGGGCTATACCTGCCCGCCGCCTGCTGTCCGTTCTGATGAACAGCCCTGCCGCCTTGATAAGGGTAAAGATGAATATTCCAAGAAATGCGATCACGCCGGTGATTCCCATATTCAGCGCTATCTGGAAAAGGGAGCCATCAACGTACCAGACAGTTACAACTGCTCCGATATCCGGCCTGAAACAGGTGTAGATTGCACCAAGACCTTTACCCGTTATCATTTTCGAACCGCTGAGATCATTGAGTATTGTGCTCCATGCGATCAGCCTTGAAAGAACGGAAGTATCGGTAAGATAACTGCCCGTTTCATTTTCGGTTCTCTGCGCAACATTCGAAGCTGACAGGATACCCATTGCAGATATGGCAAACACAACAAGAATTATGAATACTGCTATGACTGTCAGTGAGGCAATGAGTTTTCTGCCGAGGTGGATATTGTCCTTTTTCCTGAACAGGTTAAGAATCCACGCTGCAGCAAGCGCAAGTACAATTCCTCCCCATATACCCCTCGTCTGTGACAGAACTACTCCTGTACCCATAAGAAGAATGGCGGGGATAATGATTGTAAGCGCAGGTCTCTCGCTCCAGTTCTTCCAGAGTCTTCCGATAAACATCATCAGAATGGCTCCTATGGCGTTGGGCTGTCTGGTGACTACCCTGACGCCCGTCATTTCGCGAACGAATACGTCATCCCCGGCTCCCGTATATCCTTTTATCATATAGATGAAACCGGCAATCACTGCAGAGGACAGGAGAACTTTCCATATCCGCTCACCTGCGTTTTCATCGGACAGAACCCAGAGAAGCGGGAAGTACAGGAAATATGCTCCGTAAGTTTTAAGCTGCATGCTCAAGGCAATAGGATCATGGCCTGCGGTGAATCCACGGTACGCTGAAAACCCGAATGCAAGGAGGAAGAGTATTATGAACACTCCCTGCAAACCGATCGAGATGCCCCTCATCGATCTGTCGGGGAGCGCAAGTATCCAGAGCCATACGAGCCAGATCGAAAGCAGATCATCGGCTCTGAGGCTCAGTATACCTATTCCTATGCCAGCGGTACTCAACTCTGTCAGTGTCAGTATTATTTGCACCGCGAAAGTCACCATGAGGACCCGAACGGGTGATCCGGCAAGAAGAAACATGATCCCGGGCACTGCAAGCAGCAGGACACCCATGATAAAATGGTCGGTAACCATGGAAACAATAAGTACGATACCGATAATAATGAGGGATATGAGAGTTATCCCGGATACCTTTGCGTCATCGCTCAATTCTGCGGGACCAGCCAGTGTTTTCAGTTTCCCGCCGTCCCTTTCCTGAGCTGCTCGGACAATTCCGATGTTAAGCCGGCAAGCCATTCAAGCAGGTCCCTGTCATCCTCGCTGAATCCATTGTGGACATGCGAATCCAGATCTATCTCCCCTATGATGTTCCCGCCGCGAAACACCGGTACCACTATTTCTGATCTTACTTCAGGGTTGCAGGAAAGATAATTTGATTCAATTCTGACGTCCGCAATAATAAAGGTCTTTCCTGATGCGGCGGCCTGACCGCAGATCCCCGAGCCGAATCTAATCCTTGTATGCCCGGTAGGCTCACCGGTATAAGGCCCCAGAAACAGCTCTTCACTGCAGGAGGGATCCACAAGGTAATATCCTGCCCAATCGCAATTCTCGATATTCCTGCAAAGGTAATCGCAAACCTGCTTTAAGATGTGCCCTGCATTACCTTCCGATTCAAGCAGACGGGAGAGTCCATCGCGTAACGTGGAAATGTTATCAGTCATCGGCAATACCAGTACATGTTATCATGAGAAGGGTCATATCATCCAATGCAGCGACTTCCCCCCGGAATAATTCCAGCCTGTCAAGCAGATTTTCAAGGATGACCTGTGACTGAAGGCTGTCCTGCCCGGTCAGGTAATCCTTGAGCCTTGCCGGGCCGAATTCCTCTCCAGTCTCCTTATCCAGACTCTCGGTAATGCCATCGGTATACAGAAGAAGCTTGTCATCAGGGTTTATCTTCATAGTTGTTGTCCTGTATTGGGCATCACCTATAACCCCAAGTACAAGACCCCCCTCGGATAAGCTGCTTACAATGCCATCGCTTCGGGCGAGAATGGGCGGATCATGGCCGGCACAGCAGTAGCTGAAAGTTCTACAGGCGGGGTCGAGAACTCCGTAAAAGAAAGTAATGAACTTATCGTCCGGCATTCTCCTGCTCATTATGCTGTTGAGCCTCTGTACTGTATCCCCCGCCTTTTTACTCATTCCCGGAGCAATGGCGTGAAGGGCGGATTGCAGCGCAGCCATCAGCAGAGCTGCTGCTGCGCCTTTTCCGGCAACATCAGCTATCGCTATACCGTACAGCCCGCCGGAAATTGGAAATACATCGTAATAATCCCCGCCCACCTGCATACTGGGTACTGAAATACCCGCAATATCCACATTCTCGATATCGGGAAGCTCTCCGGGCAGCAGGCTTTCCTGGATCGATCTGGCTATTGCCAGCTCTTCACGGTACCTTTCCCTTTCCAGTTCCGTCTCCATAAGCCTTGCATTATCTATAGCAGCAGCAACCTGCCTTGCGAAGGTTTCTACAAGACCCCTTGATTCGTTCATGAACCCGAACTGACGATTCGTTGAGGCGTAGAGTATACCGAACGTCTTTTTCCTGATCCTGAGCAATGAAACTACCAAAGAGCCCGGCAACGGAGAATCCTTTCCCGCTATTGCAGCAAGAGGACTATTAGGGTAGCGGTTGTACAGCAGCGTTCCACCGGTTTTTTCCAGCCGCCTTAAAACCTCCCTGTGCCATTCGGATGGAAATACAGCTTCATGAGAACCCCTTTGGGGGGCTTCCCAGGCGCTGAAACCCTTCGAATCCAGTTTCACGGCCCAGCATCTGTCGGCTCCGGAAATTCTTCTGCCGAGAGTTACGGATGAGTGTACGATCTTATCTTCATCAAAGGTTGAGTAGATGGACTGCCCGAGCCCATCCATTATTCTCAGCTGGTTCAATTTCCTGTCCACAAGTCTTGCAGAAGGCAGTAGGAAAAGGATCTTCAGGAAGGTCATAGAACTGAATATCAGCAGTATTGTGAACACACAGCCGATAAGGGTTCCAAGTGCAAGAGAGGAGATCGTCAGACCGCCCCTGAAATAGAATCTGAGAATGGACTGGGAGAGTACGAGGACTCCCAGGGATCCGGCAAGAACAATGTACTTCTTCCATCGGGTAAGGTAATGCGCCCAGTCGGTTCTGAACGAATTGATAAATGCAAAGATGAACAGCAGAACGTAGAACGGGCTTATCGACAGGATGGCATCTGAACTGCTGATCTCTGATATGGCTACTCGAAAAAGATCTTCCAGACCCAGAGATACGTACAGGATCCGAAGGACAAATGTAATCACAAGCAGCTGGAACCAGACCAGAGTTCCCTTTCTGCGTTCGACCATAACAAGGTATTTCAAAGAAGCTATTATTGCGATGGAGAAGATAACGGCAGCTATAAGTGCAAGTATCTTCAGTGGATGCTCCGACTCCCTCAGCGTTCCCTCGGAAAGTACAATGGAATCCTCCTGGGCTACATTAGAACCCGAGTATACTGTTCTGATAAATATCTCGGCAGTTGCTGAAGTTACCTCTCCCAGTGCTCCGAGGGTCATTCCAACAGTTCCCGAACCGTCGAAAAGACCAAAATTTCTGATCGCGTCGCCGCCTGAGGAGGCAAGACTGTCAATTTCGTTCTGAACGGATGCCCATCCTGTAGATTCGGAGCTGTCATCCTGAAGCGGGATCAGACTCTTCGGTAAATAGCTTCCGGCATGAACCGTTTCATCCGCTGCGATTCGATCATCGCTGACCGAAGGCTGCAGGAATACCGCAAGCCCGAAGACTATCATGGAGAAGAGAACCAGCGACAGGAGTACACTTGTAAGGTGAAGCCTGGAGATCAGCCGCGATAGGATAAGATAAAGGAATACCGCGCCGAGGCAGGCGGATACTTCAGGAAAATTCAGACTCCCCGGAGAAGTGCGAAGGAAAAAGAGCGGGATAAACATAAATGGTGTAAGAATGATGATAAGCAACCTGCCGGGAATCCGTTTTATGTATCCGATCAATCCGACTCCCCCTCCAGGTTCTTGTCCATCAGGATTCGCGATATTTCCGATACTTCACATTCAGTTTGGGTGCCGGACGTCATGTTCTTTAGTGTGATCCGTCCTGAAGCGACTTCTGCAGGGCCGATAACCGCACTGTATCCAATTAATTTCCTGCCTGCGATCTTGAACTGTTTTGATAGGTTTTTACAGCTGATATCGATCTCAACCGAAACACCGGTATCCCGAAGCTTTTCAGCAAGGTTCACAGCGAAATCTCTCTCTTCATCGGAGTAAACAGCCAAGAAGATATCGGCAGGATGTTTGCCGGAAATGCCATCAGGTACAAGATCATAGGTTTTCAGGAACAGCTCGAGAGTAAGCAGCCCAAGCCCGAACCCGACTCCTGTTACCTTCTGACCGCCGAACATACCTACCAGATTATCGTACCTTCCTCCCCCGCAGATCGCCCTCCGGTTTTCTCCTCCGGTGTCCATAACCTCAAAGACTATTCCGGTGTAGTAATCAAGACCCCGCACAACGCTTGCATCGAACCGGGCTTCTGTGATACCGGCATCCTTCAGCATTCCGCTGAATTTTACTATCTCGGTGTACGCTTCGGTGCCGCCTGCCGCCTCGCAAAGCCAAGGCGCGTCCGGATCACCGCAGGACGCGAACTCCATTATGGTCTCCGCGTTCCGTTCGTCCCTGATTGTTTTCCTGACCAGTTCCTCCCATTCATCAGGCTTGATCTTATCCTTTTTATCGATCAGCGCAAAAGCCCCGGCCATCTCCTCTTCAGTCATGCCGCAGCTTCCAAGAATTTCAGAGGCAAGCCTCCTGCTGGAGTATCGGATAGAATACTGACCGGGAGCGGCTCCGAGACTGTTCATTATTCTTCTGAGTACGAGAAACACATCAAGCTCGGCTTGCAGGCCGGAAACCCCCAATATATCCAGATTGAACTGCATGAATTCCCGAACTCTTCCGCGCTGGGGTCTCTCGTACCTGTAGCAGACCGGAAATGACATCCACCTGACCGGGTAGATAAGCTCCCCCAAAGCGGCTACCATTCTTGCGACAGAAGGTGTGAGCTCCGGCCTCATTATCAGCTTCCTGCCGCCCTTGTCCGTGAAATTGTAGCTCTGCTTGACGGCAAGCTCGTTGCCGGATTTTGCCTGGAAAAGCTCCAGAGGCTCGAGAACCGGTGTCTCGTACTCCTCGAAGCCGTACGCAAGCCCCGCATCCCGCAGTCGTTTGATAATGTAGTCCTCAACCCTCTTCCGGGCGGGCGTAAGCTCCCTCATACCCTTGAGAGGTTTTCTACTGAGCGTCATAAAACTCCTCCGATGAAATTTCGCATATAACATACTATTCTGTGGTAATGAGAGGAATAATTCAAGTGCCAGCTGTTTACCCGGGAACTATAAGCTGACATATTTGTTTCGGGAATGTCCAGTAATCCTGTCAGGAGGATATCTATAATGAAAATATCCAATATTGTTTCCGCAGCTGCTATTTTCCTGCTCCTGTGGTGCATGGCATGCGAGGAAAACCCGTTCGATCCGAATAAATGGAGTACGCTCTCACATGAAGGTTTCGTCCTGAAGTGGAGAGTTCAGGACAGCAACCTGGAAGTTGAACTAAAAGGCCCCTCGACGGGTTGGATAGCAGTAGGGTTCGCCGGGTCCTATGGGATGCATGACTCCAATATTATCATCGGGTACGTAAACGGTTCCTCAGTCAGTATCAGAGACGATTTTGGAATCGACAGCGATACCCATGTTTCCGATACCGACCTGCAGGGCGGGGAGCAGAATGTATCAGGCAAGTCCGGCAGTGAGGATTCGGGAGTAACAACTATCTTTTTCACCATCCCCCTGGATTCGGGAGACCTTTACGATAACGCCCTTTCGGAAGGACAGAGTTACAATATTGTTCTGGCCTGCGCAGCAGACGGAGCCGATAATTTCGCATCTGGTTACACAACAATTACCAATACATCGATAAAAATATAGAAAAAGACGGAGTTCAAATGAATCCAATCTTCAAAGAGATCAAACCAGGCGATATTCCAGAGAGCGTTTTCAAACTTATAGCGGAGGACTGGTTCCTTCTCACTGCAGGTACTGCCGCAGATGGATACAACACCATGACCGCAAGCTGGGGCGGGATGGGGCAGCTATGGCATAAGAGGGTTGCTTTTGTATTTGTGCGGCCACAGAGACACACATGGAAGTTCATGGAGAATAATGAATTATTTACAATGAGTTTCTTTCCCGAGAAGTACAGGGATGCCCTTAAGTACTGCGGTTCGCATTCGGGCAGGGATACCGACAAGGCCGGGGAAACAGGACTGACACCCTTCGAATCCTCAACCGGGACGGTAGCCTTTGAAGAGGCAAAACTGATCCTTGAATGCAGGAAACTCTACTTCGGGGATTTCCAGCCGGAAAGATTTCTTGATGATAAGATCGACGGTCTCTACCCTGAAAAAGGTTACCACAGGATGTACATAGGAGAGATAGAGAAGGTTCTTACATCAACGGCAGTATAAGTTCTTCCAGATCAAGCTTCAACTCGGCCGTATAGCACCTTTCAAGGTCCAGGTTTTCCATGAGGTTCTCCATTGCGAAACTATAATTCTCTTCGACCGGTCCTCTGAAGACTTCGTAACCGTTGCAGGTTACAACGATATCACTGCTGAAATCCACCATCTCCGGATGGAGAAGGAGCCGGATAACGCAGAAACGGTTAACGTTTATGTCAAAGCTGTTCTGTGAATAAGCGGCTTCAACCCTGACAGAAGGTCCTGTCCTCGGGAGGAGCCAGTAGTATTCCGCGGAGTTGAACATATCCTGCAGTTCAAGTGTTTCTCCGTTTCGAAGAATCGCTATTGCAAAGCTGTCTCCGGGCAGCATTCCCTCCTGCAGAATTCCTATATCATCAAGAGTGACTATATCCTCCCCCTCGAAACCGATAATTACATCACCCTCCTGAAACCCCATTCTCGCTGCCGGTACATCACCATCTGCAACACCCGCTACAAAAACCCCGTCGCCTTCGTACTCCCAATCGAGATAGAAACCGAACCGCAGTCTGTCGGATACGAGCGTTGTATTGTAATCCAGGTCACCGCCGATAAGAGGCCACGGGATAATTGAATCAACCATCAGCCAGTCGCAGCCGGAAGGTTCTCCGGCTTCCCAGATGATGCTGCCTGGAAACCTCACCCTCTCCGTTTCCTCAAGGAACTCGAAAATCCTATCCTCCATCTGAGGCAGGTATGAGGGATCATGCTCGAATCCCTGAAAAGTGTGGTATTCTATTACCGCTCCAGCAGATTCCGCCAGGGCAATTGTAGGAGCCATTTTCGCTGTAGGGTACAGCCCATCCTCATCACTGTGCGAGACTATTCCGGGTCTGTTTGAAAGACTGGGCAGATATGTTGCCCGCCCGCCGTCTATCGCGGCTACGCCGATGTGCCCGGAGAAAGCCAGATAACCGGCAAAACAGCTCGGATGAAGCATCATCAGAGAGAAGCTCCCGGAGGCGCCGTCAGAAAAGCCGCCGATGAAAATCCTGGAATCGTCAACGCTGAAATTCATCTTCATCCACCTCACGATACGGAGGATACCCTCCTCCCCGACAGTATCCCACCATACTGCATCCGCCTGACCGCATGGAAAAGCGATAAGGTAGCCTTCGCAGAGGAGCCGGGGAATCAGGTAACGTTCCATAAGTGTTTCCGTTTCCATCGTACGAAGGTCCGCAGTGCTGACTCCGCCGTGGATCCATACGAACAGCGGAGCCAGTTCTTCAGGATCGCAATCGGATGGGATCACATAGTAGAAGTGCCGCTGGGCGCTGTCAGAATAGAGAATACTGTCGATCAGAAGAATTTCGTTGATATAGTCACTTTCAGCAAGGCTGAACTCGAATAAATCTCCGGCATTGTTCAATCCGGAAGTCAGCTCCCTGAACTCGATGATATCAGCACCTGATGAAATAGAATTGAACACTACAAGTAATAGAACAGCAATGATAGACGATTTCATATTTCCTCCAGCAGGCCTGGTCAGTTCATTGACCAGGACACGGGTATCATTCCAAGAAAGAAGCGTCCGTAAGTAATTTCAAATTCACCATCAGGCAATACTTCAAGGCTGCTGATCCTGTTTATCATATCCTGCGGGAGCGGGAATACAACAAGGGCATCACCCTCCCACGATGGTGCAGTTACATAGTCTTCCCACGTATCCCAGAGCAGCTCAAGCTCACCGGTGTAAAGCCCGGCCGTATTCCAGGAAGAGAGTGTACTCATCATCCGGGATCTATCGTAGACGGAAATTTCCTCGGTTTCCATCGGAGTGAAAATGGATTGGGGATCAACCATGTACATCTCCTGAATATCATCGTAGGGCTTTAGAAATATCAACACCCTGTCCACACCCTCGGGAAGACCTTCTCCAGCAGCTAGCAATTGGGGGTATTTCATGAAATCCGGAGTATCAAGAAAACACTCGTAGTACAGAAATCCCTCATTGATGCCGCCGCTGGTCCTTACCGAATTGCATTCCAGCGTACGCCAATTACTGACCACCTCGTACGGCAAAAGGAATTCAGCGGGAAGATCGTCAGGATATTCAGTTCCCTCTTCCGGATAGAAGACCTGAATATCGGGCCATCTTATTGAATCCCATTCCGTGCGCATGCCATCAACAGGGTATATCTCGAAAATGCTGCCATTGACAACTTCAACGACGAAGTCCCCGGTGAATTCAGCTCCATGGAAAAATATCACCGGTGCTTCCACACTTATAGGGTCGATACCGAAATCAGGATCAGCGACAAAAGATGCCAGTCCGGGGTCAGGAACGGCTACCGCGGCAGCACTGAATTCTCCGAAGACCACGACTCCCCACTCGTGAACTTCAACCGGTTCACTTTCAGCGGATACAATAATACCATTCAGTAATATGATGATAAAACAAATTATCATAACGCCTCTCCTTAATACTTCAATTGTTGTTACTACCTGATACAATAACAAAATACCGGGATACTGAACAAGATTGCTCAGGGCTCCGGAATCTCTCCGGTTCTTGACAGATTCTGTTTCGTTATTATAATAATTGAGCAGTTGTTCATATATTCAATAGAATAAGAGGATGTTTCAATGCTTGAATTTATAGATGCCCTGTGGAATACAGTCGTGGCCCTTGCTCCTTCACTTCTTCTCGGGCTGCTGCTTGCAGGATTGCTGCATGTCTTCGTTAAGAAAGACAGGATACTCTCACACCTTGGAAAACCGGGATTTAAAAGCAGTGCAAAAGCTGCTCTGGTAGGTGTGCCCCTGCCTCTGTGCTCCTGCGGAGTACTGCCTGCGGCACTTGGTCTCCGAAGAGATGGAGCGTCCAGGGGTGCTGTTACATCATTTCTCATCAGCACTCCCCAGACAGGAGTCGATTCCATAGCTGTAACGTGGTCGATTCTCGGATGGCCGATAGCACTTGCGAAGGTAATCGCAGCTTTCGTTGCGGGCCTTCTGGGAGGAACTATTGCCGACCGGATCGGCAATGGCAATGAGAAGCAGGATACCAGACCAGCATGTGCTGAGAATGAATCAGGTTCACTTCCGCGGCGGATATGGAACTACTCTTTCAATGGTCTCTTTCGGGATATCTACGGATGGCTTGCCTTTGGAATACTTGTATCCGCACTGATCACCACTTTCCTTGAACCGGGGCAGCTGTCAGAGTTCACCATTTTAGAAGGTCCGCTCGGGCTGCTGGCCGCACTTGCTATCGGCATTCCGCTTTATGTCTGTTCTGTAGCATCTGTCCCGATTGCGGCGGGTCTTATATATGCCGGCTTTCCCGTGGGGAGCGCGCTGGTGTTTCTTATGGCTGGCCCTGCCACAAACGCGGCAACCATGGGCGCAGTGCGCAAAACCCTTGGAACGAGGGTTTTTCTTGTCTACATATTGACTGTAACAGTCATCAGCCTTGCCGCCGGTGGGATACTGAACTCGCTTAACGTCTCTGTTTCCCAGCCCTACCATGCCGGGCATGAAATGAGTTCGATAACAGGTTTGCTCAGTATCGTTGCGGGTGTACTCTTTGTCTGCGGCATGGCCTGGTTCGCTGTCAGAGATTTTATTAACCTAAGACTGAAATCCTCCCGAAAAGACAGCGGGCAGGAAACAGTGAAATTCAATGTCAGCGGCATGAACTGCTCCAAGTGTGAGATGGCTGTAAGTGAGGCTCTTAAGAAACTGCCTGGAATACTTAATGCAACCGCCTCCGCCGGGAAAGACACCGTCGTCCTGGCACTGGACAGCGGCATTAAATTTAACAGAGTAGAAGCAGTCCGGACGATCAGAGAACTTGGTTACGATGTAAGGGGGGAATAATGACCGATCCTGGAGAAGATCTTCAGGCTGACGCCGAGGAAGTCCGAGTTCTGGCCGAGCTCTTTCATCAGATGGCAGACCCGACCAGACTGCTCCTCCTGATGTCGATGTTCGGCGGTGAGAAATGCGTATGTGAACTCGCTGAAAAGACGGATGTAAGTGTTTCTGCCGTTTCCCACCAGCTTCGGTCCCTCCGCACGGCCAGACTTGTCAGAAGCCGCAAAAAGGGAAGGCATGTGTTCTACATGCTGGATGATGATCACGTCAAGGATCTTGTCTCAAAGGGTCTTGAACACGTCAGAGAGTGAGATGCCGTTCGGGGGTCGTATCTTGAATTTTGGCGTTTCTTCTTTCTAATTGCTATTCTCAAGGTTCTTAATGATCTTACTGATAGTGCTGTAGTGCGTTCCAGAATATTCAGCAATCTCCTGTTGGCTATAAGCATGCTTTATGTGAGCAGTATAGATAATTCTATTACGATCGACTTTATCTGAAGCACTTTCAAGCTGACAAATTCCCTTCGGATGTCTCAAGGAGTAAATGGTTGTGGTTTGACATGAGACAATACGCATGGCAAAGCGAGTTATGCCGGTTAACAGTCATATGTAATCGATTTAAAAAGCCAAAATTCAAGATACGACCCCAATAGTCCTGTGTTCTACATGCTTGATGATGACCACGTTAAGGATCTTGTCTCAAAGGGTCTTGAACACGTCAGAGAGTGATCAGCCTATTTTGAAATATGGATTACTTCCATTGCAGGACTGATCCATATCTCCGAAATAACGCGGTAACCTCTTATCACATCCGAGGTTCTCGGGCCGCCCCAGTAATCCTTAACTAACCAGATGGAATCGTGAAGGTTCAGAAGGCTGTCTACGGCAGACTGCAGGCTTCTTCCCGGAACATTACTGTTACGGTAGGGATCTTCCCCGCCGAGAGCGGCTCTTGGAAAGCTGCCGGATGAGTAATAGTCCCATGCGAGACCTCCGGACTGCCCCCCCAGAACCAGGATACTTTCATCATCTGTAAATCTCTCTTCAACATATGCAGCAGCGCCTCTCCAGTCAGATCTGTGATAGGGGAAGCTCCTGATATTGTAGTACGGAAGCAGCATGATGGCGGCTGCTGCAAGCATGACGGGACCTGCGAGCTTCCACCTCCCGGATGCGGCGGCAATTGCAAAACCGAGCGGTATCCATAGGATGGTCAGGTGTCTTACTGTAGGGTCTTCCTTCAGGAAGATCAGAAAGGGAACTGTAAAGAGGAAGAGCAGCCATATTCTGAATTTTCTGTCAAGCAGATTCCGCAGGAATAGATTAACAAGCAGAAAGAGGTTTCCCGCTCCAAAAGTGAGCCAGAAGAGGATCTGCTTAACATCATGAAACATTCCGCGGCCCGATTCGGACAGCAGTCCGCCGGGAATGAGCCTGACAAATACTGTGGGAATCCGTACCAGGAAACGGTACCGGTAAACGGCAGTCATATCCATAGCGGCCCTGCTGATTCGCTGGGCCCTGAACGAAGCCTGCCCGAGCATAAGAACGGCGAAGGGAGAGTAAAGAACAGCGAAGATAATTGAGACAAGGGCAAGCTGTCTCCAGGGAATCCGCTGCTTTCGTGGAACGGTGAAGTACAGGGCGAATCCAGCGGCAACGAACAGTCCGAACATATGCTGCAGAAGCATACCGATCAACGCGATCGGAACTATAAAATACAGCGCTTTTCTGCTGCCGCTCCATGCTCTGTCTGCGACATCGATGAATAAAAATCCCAGAAAAGATACAATCCCGTAAAGCCATGCTTCCTGCCCGAGGGAAACAGCAAATGGAGAAACAGCCCAGATGAGGCCGGCCCACACAGCTGATGACAGATTGATTCTTCTTGCTATAAGCAGCATCAGAGGGACAGCTGCAAGTGCTGAAGCAACGGCAGGCACTATCCTCATACCAGCTTCGCTCTGCCCGAACAGGATTGTTGAGAATTTCAGAAACAGGAAAGCAAGGGGGGGATGAGGGGAGCCGGCAATGGACATCCTGATAAGGTCGATGGGATTCGTTCCCATCAACCCTGCTGCGTAAGCTTCATCAACCCAGAGACTTTTAGCCCCGATCAGCAGCAGGCGGAGCAGCATCCCAACAGAAAAAACAAGAAGGCAGGCAACCCTGGGGTTATCGGTGATGTACTTTCTGTAATTCATCGCTCAGCTGGATAAAAACTGACTGAGTCGTTCTTCAATGTATCCTTCGAGACTCTCCCGCCAGTCGGGAAGGACAGGCGGGTTCTCAAGAAGCGGAAGCTTCATTGATCTGGCGCCTTCCATTCTTGGCCGTGGAGCCGGAAGATCCAGATCTCCTGAAAGACAGGGAGTAATACGATCAGGGTCGAAATGGGCAATCCCGAGTATATGGCGGGCCAGCTCATATCTGCTGACGAGGGGTCCGGCGTTGACAACGTGATACACTCCAAAGGGCTGATTCCCGACTATCTCACGGATTCCCCTTGCCAGATCAACGGTATAGGTTGGTGAACCCACACAATCCCGCACCACCCTCAACTCCTCCTGCCTTGCTTTTCTGAGAATATTCGCAACGAATTTGCGGTCAAGAGGACCTCCTCCGAAAAGCCACCCTGTCCTGAAAATCCAGTGCTGCGGGCAGAATTGTGCTATTTCACGCTCTCCCTGGAGTTTTGATTCTCCATAGATGTTGACGGGTCCCGTCATATCGAATTCAGTATAGGGTTCTGTTTTCTCGCCATCGAATACCGCTATTGACGAAATGTAGACTATTCCAGCCTCGATCCGGCTGCATTCCTGGGCAACGATAGTGGAGGATATCGTATTGTTCAGGTAGGCGTATTTTCTGTCTGTCTGGCACCTGTCCACATTCGTTGCAGCGGCGAGGTGCAGTACAAGGTCAGGTCTGCTTTTCTCGAGAACAGTCCTCACCTGTTCCCGATTTGCAGCATCGCACTGGCTGTGCGAAAAAAAATCAAGATCAGACGATTCCCGCCATACCGGGATAAGATCCGATCCCAGCATTCCACCTGCTCCGAGTACTGTTACTTTCATCTGTTCCCGGCTTTTCCCTTTGAGAATGCAAGGCTGAACGCATCCTTGATAGT
>Ga0164313_10003032_pt1 | contig 14964 bp, 9 predicted proteins | sample GuaBasSedimGuay4_FD_113735 | JGI IMG/M metagenome (GOLD analysis project Ga0164313, IMG submission 113735) | Subseafloor sediment microbial communities from Guaymas Basin, Gulf of California, Mexico - Guay4, Core 4569-4, 0-3 cm | ecosystem: Environmental > Aquatic > Marine > Hydrothermal vents >... | reverse complement strand
TTCATTTCATCAAATGCAAATATTAAATGGGACACTGAAGTATATATGCTGGGTTGGGATAAGCCGTTGGAATGGGTGGATAGAGGAAAGAGATGGGGTGTCTCAGTTAAAATCCCTGAGGAGATGCTTGGCGATAGCAGTGACAGACCATGTAAACACGCCTGGGTACTGAAATTTGAACATGATATTAACGATGAATATTAGATGATACAAATGAAACACCTGAACCTGATTTTTGGGATCATTCTTATATTTTCCATTTCACAATTGGCATTTTCGCAAGAGGGCACTTCAAGGCCTGAGCGCCCGGATAATTTCGAACCCTATATTTTCAAGCGTTCAACCTCTCAGCTGAAAAAATTCACAAAGCAACATGTGAAAAGAGCCGCGGAGGACATTGAAGCTATGGATAAGGTGATTTTTGAAGGTCCTTATAAAGCGAGCTTCGCTTCATTATCCGGGCATGCCACTCCGGAATGGTATATGGATGGAAAATTCGGGATCATGTTCAATTATGGTATATATAGTGTGGCAGGCTATGGTGCAAAAGGCTATGGGGGTAATTACTATACCGATTGTTATCTGGATAATATATATGGTAAACGGGGTAAAGGGGATTACTATATCGAGCATTGGGGTGAGGATTTTGAAAAGGATGATTTTATTCCCTTGTTTACGGCCAGTGAATTGGATGCGGATGAGTACATCAAACTCTTCAAGGAGGCCGGGGCCAAATTTTTCGTACAGTTTAACATGCACCGTTCCACCGGTATGCCGTTGTGGGACAGCGAATATACTTTTCGGGATCCTGTAGATATGCCACCCCACCGCGATCTGACCAATGAATTTGTACAGGCTTGCAAAAAGCATGGATTGCCCTACGGAATGTATCTGAACCTTGAAGATACTTCCTATCCCATACTTTCGGAAGATGGAGAGATCCATATCAGGGAGTGGACAAAATTTGATGTTAATCCAAAAGCGGTAAATGGTTCTTTTGAAGTTACCCACCCATACAATCCGGCAGCAGAGGCCAGACAGTTGCAGGGAAAGGTTCCCGTGTATGATTATGTGAATGATTATCTGCTACCCATCTCAAAGGAGTTTATCGATAAGTATGAACCGGATTATCTCTGGTTTGATGGTGGTTGGAAGCGTCCGGCCTGGTATTATCAATCAAATAAAATCGTAGCTTATTACTATAATAAATTTCATGGAAAAAAAGAGGTGATGGTCAACGCCCGCATCGGAAATGATCTATACGGAAAACTCGGTGATGTTGCCATCAGTGAAGGTGGACAGATGGATGGTGCCGACCCTTCCGATTACTGGGAAGAGTGCACTCCGATTGGCAAAAATTTCGCCTATGACTGGAGAGAACACGATGGCAATGTTCCTTCTTCCACGGAAATGATCCACATGCTTGTCAGAATCGTTGCTAAGGGAGGTAATTTATTGCTTATCACAGCACCCGACGGGAGCGGAAAGATTCCTGAATATCAGGTAAACAGACTGAAGGATATGGGTGGCTGGTTGAACACAAACGGAGAGTCGATCTATAATACCCGTCCAAGCTCCTGGTTTTGTGAAGAGACCAATTTTGGCCGCAATGTTTACTATACCCGTAGCAAAGATAAGACATATGCATATGCAATTTGCCTGAAGCTTAAAGGGGATAATCTGCTTCTTTCAAAGGCAAGGGCAAAACAGGGCTCTGAAATCAAATTGCTCGGTTATGACAAACCACTCTCCTGGGTTAATTTGCCCTGGGGGCTGACTGTTCACCTGCCGGAGGAATTTCAGGAGAAGGAGACTTTTCCGGGGGATCATGCCTGGGTGGTAAGGTTTGAGCCGGAAGGGGCGATTCAGTCTAAAAATATACAGGATGAATAAGATTCAGTATATGAGAATTATTCAATGCCATATCCGAATCTTAGTTGCCATATGCATGGTGATGCTTATTTCACCTTGGGCATGCAATCCATTGACACAGGAAATCAAGCCCAATGTTATTATTGTACTCACCGACGATCAGGGCTACGGAGATCTTTCTTGCCACGGCAACCCGGTACTCAAAACACCCAACCTGGATCAGCTTCGAACAGAGAGTGTCCGGTTCGCCGACTTTCATGTCTCTGCCATGTGTACGCCTTCGAGGGGACAGATATTAACAGGTATGGATGCCTTTCGCAATGGAGCTACCTGCGTAAGCCGCGGCCGCTCACTTATTCAACCCGGAATTCCCACCATGGCTGACCTCTTTTCAGCAAATGGTTATAAAACAGCGATTTTCGGGAAATGGCACCTGGGTGATAACTATCCGTACAGGCCGCAGGACAGGGGATTTCAGGAGACGGTTCATCATGCTGCCTGGGGCATCACCTCCATCCCGGATTACTGGACAAATGACTACTTCGATGACAAATACCTGCATAACGGAGTGTATGAAGCGTATGAGGGCTACTGTACAGATGTTTGGTTTAATGAGACCATGAACTGGATGAAGGAGAGGCAGAAGAACGATGAGCCGTTTTTTGTCTACTTGCCCACCAATGCACCTCATTCACCCCTATGGGTTGCTGAAAAATATAGTGAACCTTATGCTGATTTTCCTGAAGTAAAAGATTTTTACGGGATGATCAGCAATATCGATGAGAACATGGGCAGGCTGATGGCCATGCTCGATGAAACCGGACTCAGGGAGAATACGATTTTGATATTTATGACCGACAATGGCACATCGGTGGGGCATAAAGTCTTTAATGCCGGAATGCGCGGACATAAAACCGAACTTTATGATGGTGGGCACCGGGTTCCGTTTTTTATCTCATGGCCTGATGGAAATATTGGAGAATCCAGAGATGTATGTGACTTAGCTCAGAGTCAGGATATATTACCTACCCTGATGGATCTGTGTAAACTGAAAACCACCGAGGCTCTTTCAGTTGATGGTATTAGTCTCGCTGAGGTTTTGAGCGGAAAACAAGAATCTCTGCCTGATCGAATGTGCGTAGTACAGTACGATCGTCATGTCGATGGTTTGACAGGGAAATGGGAATCGGCTGTTCTCTGGAACAAGTGGCGGCTGGTCAATGGCGAGGAGCTGTACAATATTGACTCTGATCCCGGTCAGGGAAAAGATATCTCAGACGATTACCCCGATATCATAAAAAAAATGCGGGATCATTATGAGACTTGGTGGTCAGAGGTTGAACCGGGTCGAAGTAAGTTATATGCCATAAGGATTGGATCGGAAGAGGAGAATCCGGTAAACCTGACATCCTGTGACTGGGATGGTGCTTATTCAGACAATTGGTGGCAATTGCGTACAGGAGGTTATAACGGGATATGGCATTTATATGTTGAAGAGTCGGCCGAATATGAATTTGAATTGCGCCGGTGGCCCGTTGAAGCAGATACTCCGATTTCCGCATCCGCGACAAAACCGGGATACAATAATGAGGGTGAAGCTTTACCCATAGTGATGGCACGAATTGAGATCGCCGATGTTGAACTTTCAAAACCGGTATCACAGGCGGACATATCCATCACATTTACAATGAGCCTGAGTGCAGGCGATACCCAGATGAAAACATGGTTTCTGGATGAACAGGGAAATGATCTCTGTGGGGCTTACTATATGAATGTCAGGAAACTATAGGCATCAAATCAGGATAGCTATGAAAGTGCAGTGCAATACCGTTTTAGTTCTGATCCTGGGGATATTCTTCCCCGTACACTGCTATTCTCAATCTGCAGGATTTGTAAACGATGCGAAAACCCTGACTCCCTATGACTGGGTGCATCCATATTTAAGGGGAAATGAAATAAGATAATCTGCGATATGAAAGCAATCAGAATAATACTTGCATTTACCCTGGTATTGACGGGTTGCAAGGACAGTTTTGAGAGTCATCCCAATATTGTTTACATACTTGCGGATGATCTTGGATATGGAGATGTAGGCTTCCTTAATCCTGAGTCCGGGATATCAACACCTAACCTGGATCAGCTTGCGCAGGAAGGGATCACCTTCACGGATGCACATTCCGGTTCGGCCGTTTGTACTCCAACCCGTTATGGGATTCTTACCGGGAGATACTGCTGGCGATCTCCCCTGAAAAGTGCAGTATTATGGGCATGGGATGGCCCGCTGATTGAACCTGACCGGCTAACGGTTGGCGATTTCCTGAAACAGCAAGGATACACTACAGCATGCATTGGCAAATGGCACCTGGGCTGGGAATGGCCTACTCATGACGGTTCATTGATAAATGATGAGATCTCGATTGGGAAATGGGACGCTGCAATCCGGGATCCCCTGGCGGAAAGGATTGATTTTTCTTCTGAAATTAAGAATGGTCCAGTTACAAGAGGATTCGATTACTATTTTGGCGATGATGTTCCGAACTTTCCACCCTATTGTTTTATTGAAAATAACCGGACCATAGGGCTTCCATCAATAAATCTACCTGACAGTATGTATGGTGCTCCAGGGCCCATGCTGGAAGGCTGGAGCCTGATAGATGTGATGCCGGCGCTGACCCGAAAGGCAGTGAATTATATTAAAGCCGGGGCGGGAGAGGGTCTCTTTCAGAAAACCCAGGGGAAGCCCTTTTTTCTCTATTTTCCACTTACGGCTCCCCACACGCCCATAGCCCCGGCTGCAGATTTTCAAGGCAAAAGTGATGCAGGGGCATATGGTGATTTTGTTCAGGAAGTGGACTGGACCGTGGGACAAATCATGAAAGCTTTGGAAGAGGAGGGACTGGCTGAAAACACTCTGGTGATCTTTACCAGTGATAATGGTTCACCCGGCAGGGATGGTACGGACATGGGTGGGGTCCTTAACTCCGTCAGAAAATATGGGCATAATCCCAGCTATATCTTCAGGGGGATCAAGAGCGATATTTTTGAAGGTGGTCACCGTGTTCCCTTCATAGCAAGATGGCCGGGGAAGATTACACCCGGCTCAGAAAGCAAGGAGATCATCTGTCATACTGACCTGATGGCAACCCTTGCAGCTATTATGGATGTACCCCTGCCTGAAAATTCCGCTGAGGACAGTTACAATATTCTTCCGATCCTTTTAGGTGAAGAGTATAATGAACCTGTTCGGGAAGCAACGGTCCACCATTCCATATATGGATCTTTCGCCATTCGCCAGGGGAAATGGAAGCTTGAGCTTTGTGCCGGTTCCGGAGGGTGGAGTAAACCAGGGAATAGTATGGCAAAGGAAGACGGATTGCCTGAAATTCAGTTGTATGACCTGAGTGTTGATATAAAAGAGGAGAACAACCTGTATGATCAATACCCTGAAATAGTTGCGCGTCTTTCCAAACTGCTTCAAAAGTATAAGGATGAAGGACGCAGTGTGCCGGTTAATTCAGGAGGAAAAAGTAGTCTCGAAACCACCCTTATTACAGGCAAGGTCCTTAATTGGGAAAATGAGCCGGTACAACGTGCCTTTGTAATGGTGAAAGAGAAATCTTCCTATTCTGCAATGGTAAACAGGAAAGGGGAGTTTAGCATTCCTGTGGATAGTGATTTTACAGATGCAAATATCGTTGTATCCTCACCCGGATGTGAAACTTACGAGAGTAAGATTAGTCCGGATGGCACCATAGAGCTTACACTCCATCGCCAGCAGCAGTGTGTTGATCTTAAGTTTACCTGTGCAGTAAATCCAATATCCAAATAATAATCAATCAAACAATGAAAGACAAAAACACACACAATTTGCGGAATATTCTGGTAGCTCTTTTGGCGTTTTATTTCATTTTATACACACAAAATGTCCATGCATTTATGATTGACGATATAAACAGTGGTGAAAAATCATTAAGGGTTGCCGGAGCAAAACTTTCAGTGTCGGACAACATCGACACCAATATAGCAGCGATTAAAAAGGCCATCGATTTTGCCGGAGAAAATGAGGCTGATATCCTGGTTACACCTGAGGGGTCTCTGAGTGGTTACACCACCGACTTTGATAGTAAAAAAGCGCAGGAGGGCCTGAAGGAGATCCGGGAGTATGCCAGGGATGCAGAGATCGGTCTTGCGCTTGGAACCTGCTTTTATGAAGGTGATGGAAAGTGTTATAACCAGATTCGGTTTTATGATAAAGAGGGTAGTTTTCTGGGATTCCACAGTAAGATTCTTCTCTGTGGAAATCACAACGATCCCCATGGGGGAGAAATCAATGAATTTGCAAGCTCACCACTCAGAACGTTCGAGTTCGAAGGAGTAACAATCGGTGGACTCATATGCAACGATATGTGGTCAAATCCCATGTGCACTACGTTGCATGATTCTCATCTAAGCCAGCAGTTATCAAAAATGGGAGCGCAGGTAATTTTCCATGCGGTCAACGGCGGGCGTGACGATAGTGAATGGGCGATCATTAACTGGAACTTTCATGCATCAAATCTCAGGATGCGTGCTTCATCGGGTGGGATCTGGATTGTTACCGCTGACAACTCATATCCGGAAAATCTCAAGAGTTCAGCTCCTTCAGGTGTCCTTGATCCGAAGGGAAATTGGGCCTGCCCAACTGAGCATAAGGGAGTTCAGTATTTTGTATATAAAATTGAGTTGACTGACTAAATCAGTTTGAAACCATCAGACAATGAACAATAGCTATTTTTCAGTTCAAATAAAACCCGACTGGGAGGGATTTGTTAACTGTATACGCAGAGAAGGGAGGCCAGACAGAGTCCATTTTATCGAGCTTTTCCTGGATGAGGAGATTAAGATCGCCATCTGCCAGAGATTCAATATCATTGACCATCTTTCATTCAGTGATCCCGCTTTTCAATATAAAAGAGAGATGGCCATACAAAGATTTCTTGGGTATGATTATGTACGATGCGGGCTGGATGATTTTGTATTGCCGCTTGACCGGTTGGTTACTGCCGACACAGCCGGGATCGAAAGAAAAGATGGGAGGGCGTATATCAATGAACATACAGGTCCGATCACCAACTGGGAAGAGTTTGAAAAGTATCCCTGGCCTGATGCAGACAAATCCGGTACCCGGTCTCTGGAGTGGTACCAGGAAAACCTGCCTGACGATATGTGCATTATTGGAAGTGGTGGATTTGCCCATTTTGCCGAGTACATTAACTGGCTGATGGGATTTGAAACGCTCTGTTTTGCCCTGTTTGAGAACCGTGAACTGGTGAGTGCCATCAGCAAACGTCTTATTGAGATCTATGAAAAATCTGTTAAAAAATTTCTTGAATTCGACAGGGTGAAATTGACCTGGGGATCGGATGATATGGGTTTCAAAACAAGTCTTATGATCAGTCCGGAAGATACCCGCGAGTTCATTCTCCCCGGTCATAAACTGATGGCAGAGATCTCTCATAATGCCGGCCGACCCTATATGTTACACTCATGCGGACAGCTGGAATTGATTATGGATGACCTGATTGATGATATTGGAATTGATGCCCGGCATTCATTTGAAGACAATATTGAAGATGTGGTAACCGCTCACAAGAAATACGGACACCGGGTGGCGCATCTTGGTGGCATAGATATGGATTTTATCTGCAGAGCAACTGAGAGTGAAATACGAGAAAGGGTGAGGTATACCCTTCGGGAGTGCATGCCCAGCGGAGGATATTGTCTTGGAACCGGAAACAGTGTTGCCAACTATATCCCCCTGGATAATTACCTGGTTATGTTGGATGAGGGGAGAAAATTCAGTCTTTAATTGCAAAATATTTATAGCCAATGAAACACAAACAATCAACTATCATTTTACTGCTCTCTTTTGTTCTGGCGACCAGTGTAGCTATCGCCCAGGAAATCACTCAGGATGCGGCATTTTTGGAATCCTTACGTACAGAAATTCATCCTGACCGGGAGAACCCGGAGGTTCCGGATGATGTTGCGTATAAACTGAATGTTATTTTTGGAAATGCAGATGGACGTGATCTGACAGCAGATGTTTTTACCCCGGTAGCCACTCCTGAAAATCCCAGACCAGCCATTGTCTTCTTGCATGGCGGAAGCTGGATGTTCGGTGATCCCAGTCAGTTTCATTATCATGCCGGTTACCTGGCATCCAGGTACGGATTTTTCGCCATGTCGGTTGATTACAGACTCAGTGGGGAGGCACAGTTTCCGGCCGCATTACAGGATGCCAAGTGTGCGGTACGGTGGGTGCGTTCCAAAGCTAAAGAGTATAATATTGATCCTGAGCGGATTGTCATTGCAGGAGGATCCGCCGGAGGGCATCTCTCTTCCATGATGCTGACTACTGCCGGAGTTCCCGAATATGAGGGGAGCAGTGGTCATAATGAATATTCAAGTCATGTGAACCTGGGTGTTCTTTTTAATGGTGAATTTGATATGTGGGACCTGGTGGAGAAGGGTAGTTTGATCGGGGCCATGGAGCAATTTATGGGAGGTAAACCGGATGAGATTCCGGGTGTATATTCTGATCTCTCATCTGTTCATCGAATTCATAAATATGTTCCGCCGGTTCTGCTGCTGCATGGCATGGTGGATAATTGCGTTTCACATGATCAGTCGATTGCTTTTTACAACCGGCTCAATGAGGTGGGTGGACATGCGGAGATTGCACTCTATAATGACAAACCTCACGCATGGTTTAACAGGGAGCCGGACCGGACCATCACTGTGGAGCGTATGGAAAGATTTATTGTTGAACAGTTTAATCTTCCACCGGTTGAAGAGGGCCAATCCACAAAGGAGCTGATGAAGATGTCATCCTGGGAACGGGGAATATCGATCCATTCACCCTCTGATGAAGACCGTTTTGCATACCTCTGGTTCTATGAATGGCATTTGTTTGATGCGGTGCTGGCAGGAGAGCATACCCATGGTTCCCATGATTGGGATTGGACGGTTTCGCCCGATGGGATGAAGGCAGAAATGAAATCAGAATGGTTAAGCATGACCATGAATGCCACCGCTGACGGGGCCGACCTGATATTGAATATTACAAACAATTCGGAGCATGACTGGCCGGAGATTGCTGCTATCATACCTTGCTTCAATCCGGGACATGAAGGGACAGTTGAAGTCAATCCCCTGTTCCTTGATGAAGAGCATGACGATACATATTTTCTTGGGAAAAATGGATTGGATCTAATAAAGGGGGAAGCGCCGAGGGAGATCCATTTCAATCAAAATATGCTGCCTGCAATTATGGATTGGGACAAAGAGAATGAGGATGGAAATTTCGTGTTTGCAAGTGCAGAACATAATTATAAGTGGCCCACATCCGAAAGAAATGCTCATGCAGGCTTAATGATCCGTGAGTCGGAAGATAATGACATGGTGATGGGAATTGCCTGGGATGCATACATTTCTGCCCAGGGCCATAATCCCTGGCATTGCATGCATCTTTCAGTTAGGGTAGGTCCCCTCAAACAGGGAGAGACAAAAACCATTCGCGGCAAGATATACCTGTTTAAAGGAACCAAAGAGGATTGCTTAACTAAGTATAGAAGAGATTTTTGAGATCATAAGGATCTTGAAATTCCTGAGTAGTACCCGACAAACATTAAAAGAAATATGAAAGTAAAAAAAGTCTATTCTCTAATCAGTACCGTCCTTTTAATATATCTGTTAAGCCCGGCAGTAGCATTATGTGAAACAGGTATATCACTTCTAAAGGATGGAGGCAGCAAGTATAGGATCGTTATTTCAGAGAATCCGACCGATATTGAGAAGAGGGCTGCCGAAGTTTTTCAGAAGTATTTCAAAGAGATCAGCGAGGTGATCCTTCCGATTATTTCAGATAAGCAGAGGCAGGAAAAATATGAGATTATTCTGGGCCATAACAAGCATCTGGAAGCATATAAAGATGATATTCCAAATGTGGATCTGGAATCGGCTGGCTTTCTGATTATTACAAAAGGTAAAAGCCTTCTGATTTTAGGAGGCCGGGAGAATGGACTTCTGAATGGCGTATATAGTTTCCTGGAGCAGTATCTCAACTGCAGAATGTACACTTCCAGTACGGTTGTTATACCAAAGCGTAGGAGTATTCTCCTTCCTGAGATTCAGAATTTTCAAGTTCCGGTTTTTAAATACAGGGATGTTCACTACAAGGACGCTTATGAACCTGAATACGCCGAATGGCATGGTCTTGAGTATATCTTTCAAACCAGGATGGCACTGGGAGTTCACTCTTTTGATCGGCTCGTACCACCTGAAGAATGGTTTGACACACATCCTGAATATTATAGCTTGGTTGATGGAAAGCGCATGAATAAATCTCAATTATGTCTCTCTAATGAGGAGTTGGTAGATGTGGTAGAGGCCAGTTTGAGGAAAGAGATGAGGTTGAAGCCTCATATTAATAACTGGGGAGTGGGGCAGAATGACAATGACAGATATTGCCAGTGTGCCAGCTGCAAAGCAATTGATGAAAGAGAAGGTTCTCAAAGCGGAACAGTTCTCCATTTTGTCAATCAGATCGCCAATCGCTTTCCTGATAAAACTATCGTGACCCTGGCTTATCACTATTCGAGAAAAACACCAAAATATATAAAACCTGCTGAAAATGTAAACATTTTTCTATGCAGTATTGAGTGTAACAGGGGCAGGCCCATTCGCGGGGATTCTCTAAGCAAGGGCTTTATGGAAGATCTGCAGAATTGGGGAAAAGTGACCGATAACATTTGGGTTTGGGATTATGTGGTACATTTTAATGGTTACGTGAGCCCTTACCCCAATTTGAGAACATTGCAACCTAACATTCAATTATTTGCGGAAAATAATGCTGAGGCCATGTTCCAACAGGGTGACAACTATGGGGGAGGTGAGTTTTCTGAGCTCAAGGCCTACCTGATTGCCAAGCTTCTCTGGAATCCCTTTCAGGATATAGATTCCATAAGAGATGATTTTCTAACCGGCTATTACGGTGAGGCCGGTATTTTTATTGAGCAATACATAGATATCCTTCATGACGCATCAGAGTATTATGGTAAAAAACTACATCATCATATTGATCCTCTGAACCATACAGACGGTTATCTTTCTCCGGTGATGTTGAATATCTATAAGCGAATCTTCGATCGTGCAGAAGAGGCGGTTGAGAATGATTCTGCTTATTTGAAAAGGGTGAAAATAGCACGTCTTCCCCTGGAATATATTAATCTGGAGATTGCCAAAAGATTGGGACGGGAAGAGGGAGGATTTTTTGAGAAAGATTCTGTGGGGAATTCTATCCCAAGGACTGAAATGCTTGAAAAATTAGACTCATTTGTGAATATCTGTCAAGAATCCGGAGTTACATATCTGAAGGAGCGGGCAGTATCTCCTGACGAATACCTGGAGTCCAACAGACGGTCTGTGGAACAGAGTGCTCAACTTCATAAGGCCATCGGATGTCAAATACAATCCGAAATCGGAGCAAATCCTGATTATTCCGGTGGGAATACCGGTATTCTTACCGATGGTTTTCGTGGAAGCACAGACTGGACATATGCCTGGTTGGGATATGGCGATGATATTGAACTGGTTTTAGATCTTGGAGAAACTAAGGACATTGAATTGGTCCAGCCAGAATTTATTTTTGATCAGAGAAGATGGATATTCTTTCCTGAATATGTTGTGTGTTCAGTGAGTGAAGACGGGGAGCATTTTGTAGAGGTGGGGAGAGCGAATCACGATGTGCCTCTCATGCAAAGGGAACCTCTTATAAAAACATTTGACTTTGAATTCGAAAACCTTAAAACCAGATATATCAAGATATACGCAAAGAATATTGGCGTGAATCCAGCATGGCATCGCTTTAGCGGAGGTAATGCCTCGATTTTCATTGATGAAATTATCGTTAAATAATTGTGCTCAGTTTAAAAAATCATGAAGAACATAGAAAGAAACAAATCATTTTCCAAAGATTTTACATGGGGTGTATCCACTTCGGCATATCAAATTGAAGGTGCGGCATTTGACGATGGAAAGGGTCGGTCTGTATGGGATGAATTTTGCGGGAAGCCCGGAGCCATCTGGCATGGTCATAATAGTGATATAGCCTGTGATCATTACCACAGATACAGAGAGGATATTGCCTTACTGAAAAACCTGGGTGTAAAGGCATACCGCCTCTCCCTGTGCTGGCCACGCATACTTCCTGATGGTACCTGGCGCATCAATGAAAGGGGCATGGACTTTTATGACGCAGTGATTGATGAACTGCTTGAGGCAGGAATTGATCCTTTTATTACCCTTTTTCACTGGGACTATCCACAGGAACTGTATCTCAGGGGTGGCTGGCTGAATCCCGATAGTTCGCACTGGTTTGCAGAATATGCCGTAAAGGTAGCTCAGCGTTTTTCGGACAGGGTCACCAACTGGTTTACCCTGAATGAACCCCAGTGTTTTATCAGCCTGGGGCATTACCAGGGTATGCATGCTCCCGGATTAAAACTCTCATTAAAGGAGTCTCTTTTGGCCGGACATAATTCATTGCTGGCGCATGGCAGGTCGGTACAAGCCATCCGTGAAAACGCAAAACAACCTGTGAAAATAGGTTGCTCGTTTGCTACCCAGGTAAAGATTCCTGCTACCTCCAGCCCTCAGGATGTTGAGGCCGGCAGAAAGATGATGCTTGGTGTGATCAACAGGGACCTCTGGAACAACAGCTGGTGGATGGATCCTGTGCTTTTAGGCAAATACCCTGAGGATGGCATGAAACTATTCGGAAAGGATGTCCCTGATATTAAACCCGGAGATATGGAGATCATTCACCAGCCTGTTGATTATTGTGGTCACAATGTATATACCGCAAAAAGATTCAAAGCAGGTGTGGATGGAAATCCTGTTGAGGTGCCTCCTGCTGCCGGTTACAATATAACATCACAGGAGGATTGGGAAGTGGTGCCTGAAGGAATGTATTGGACCCTGAAATATATGTCGGAGAAGTATGACATTCCCATAATGATTACCGAGAATGGGCATCAGAATCTGGATTCTGTCTCTTTGGATGGGAAGGTCCACGATCCCCAACGTATCGATTACCTGCATCGGCATATTCTGCAGCTGAAAAAAGCCATGGATGAGGGTGTGGATGTGAGGGGCTATTTTGCCTGGACCCTGCTGGATAATTTTGAATGGTCATTTGGATACAGGGTGAGGGTTGGACTGGTCTACACCGATTACAATACACTTGAGAGGATCCCGAAAGACTCATTCCGATGGTATAGGGATCTGATTGCCTCCAATGGTGGAAACCTGTGAAAACAAGAAATGTAATAATAAACTCTATACTGTGATACATGAAAAGATTACCAATCACTTTTATGGTTTTAATGCTGGCAGGCATAGGAATAAGTTTCAGTCTTAAAGCCTCCGATACGGATCAGAACATTGCCCCGGATCCAGAAACCACGTCCCTTCATATTACAAACCAACCCGAAAGCGGGGTTTTCAAGCCACTGGACTGGATTGAGATCACAGGTGCTGAAAAGGGTGTTATCGTTGTATATGACGGTACAGGCAGGGAGTATGCCAGGGGAAATGCCGGGGAGACTTTTAAGTTCCAGGTGGGAGGTTCACTGGGTACACAAACAGCTTTTTTAATGAATAAGAAGGAGCAGGTTGTCGAAAGAATCACTTTTAAGGTTGACTGCCAAACTGAGATAGATGATGCCGGTGGAGAGTACAGTGAGCTTATGGATATTCTCTACTGGACCATGGTAAAAGGCCAGGGTGAAACTGAAATTGTCAGGTATGAAGGTGAGTTTTACTCCCTTTTCGTGCGATGGTTAAGGGATCATGTTCATACCATGAAGGGGATGAAATATTTTTATCCTGAACTGAAAAGCGGAATCGACCTGTATGCCAAATCCCAGAGAGAAGATGGAATGATATGGGACAATATCTATCCGCGGACCAAGGAGAAAAATTACAGCGATAAGCGTTTTGGGTATGCTGGGTTTATCAGGCCCATCGAAAACTCAACCTACGAGTTCAAAAGAATTCCGGTTGAAGCCGATGTGGAATATCTATTCTTCGAAGGACTCTATTATACATGGAAAGCAACAGGAGATGATGCCTGGATGGCATCAAAACTGGATAATGCCATGCTTGCTTTGAAATACTGTACTACTGATGAATACCGGTGGTCAGAAAAATACCAATTAGTTAAGCGCGGGGTTACAATTGATACCTGGGACTTCCAGGCAGATGAAGATGCTGCAATTACCGGGGATATAATGGTTATTGATAAGGACAAAACCCGTTTCGGAGTGATGTTCGGAGATAATACCGGATTAATAGTCGGCTGCCGTTATCTGTCTGAGATGCTCGATCATGCCGGCCGTGCATCTGAGGCACGGGAGGTTCGCCAGATGGGGAGAGATATCAAGCAACGCCTGGACCAGCTCTCCTGGAACGGTCGGTTTTATACCCATCATGTCCCGGAGGATCCGGGAATAGTGCGTGATCTGGGTGTGGATCATTCCAGGCTGGTTTCACTATCAAATGCTTACTCATTGAATCGTGATCTGACCCGGGAGCAGTGCAGAAGCATTATTCGGACCTATCAGGAGATACGAAGGGAGATGCCGGAATCATCCCCTGGTGAATGGTACGCAATCTATCCCCCTTTTGAAAGAGGCTTTAATAAGCAATCAGCCAAGTGGGAATACGTGAATGGAGGGGTGACGCCAATTGTCGCTGGGGAGCTTGCCCATGGTGCCTTCGAGAATGGGTATGAGGAGTATGGGGTTGATATTCTTAACCGTCTCAAAGCACTTGCTAAAAAAACTGACAATTACCTTCACTGTACATACCGCGGTGCAAAGGCTGAACCGCCGGAGCGTGATTTCACAAAATTGGATATTCAGTCCGTTGCCAATACCGATTTTTCGGGTGAAGGTGCAGATGGAGTGCCTGGCTGGACAGGACAGGGTGGTAATGATTTGCAGGAAATGATCACAGGGGAGCTTGAATTTCATGATATTCCCTTTACGG
>Ga0164313_10003031_pt1 | contig 14964 bp, 14 predicted proteins | sample GuaBasSedimGuay4_FD_113735 | JGI IMG/M metagenome (GOLD analysis project Ga0164313, IMG submission 113735) | Subseafloor sediment microbial communities from Guaymas Basin, Gulf of California, Mexico - Guay4, Core 4569-4, 0-3 cm | ecosystem: Environmental > Aquatic > Marine > Hydrothermal vents... | reverse complement strand
GTAATAGACGCTGCCACCTCGGAAAGTGATTTTGATCTTGCAGAACTGCGACGCCGGCCCATCAGCATCTATGTTGCGGTCAACCAGAATCAGCTAACCACCTTGGCACCATTGCTCGGTCTGTTCTTTCAGCAGTGCGTCGACGTACTTGGGCGGGACTTGCCCGGTCCGGACGAGCCACACCAGGTGCTGCTGCTAATCGATGAATTTGCAGCGCTCGGTCGACTGGCCGTTATTGAGAGCGCGATGGCCTTTCTCGCGGGTTACGGCGTTCGTCTAGTCAACATTATTCAAGGTCTCTCACAACTCGATCATCTCTACGGGCAATCGCGTGACAGCATTTTGCAGAACTCGAGCGTACAGGTCTTCTTTGCCGCCAATGATGAGGCTACCACCCGCTATATCGCATCACGACTCGGCACCAAGACCATTCGTACCGCTTCTCGATCAGATCCCGGCGGTTTTGGTTGGGCAACCAAGACGAGCGGCTACGCCTCCAGAGACTTAATGCTGCCCGAAGAAGTGCGGCAGCTCAAAAAAACGCAGCAAATCGTGTTCAAAGAAGGTGCACGTCCCGCCAGAGCGAAGAAGATTCTTTACTTTCGGGATCGCGCGCTCAAGCGACGGCTCATGCCACCTGCACCCGTCCCCAGCCTTGATCTCACCGAACGAAGGACGAGCCCACCATGGAACGGTATTCCTCTGCCCAATAGTACATCTCCCGCAGATGACACCGGCACCACGGCCGCCAACCTTACTCGAACGGACGAGCACTCAGCGTTGAAAGAGGTCGAAGCAATGGGCCTGGAGATCGTTTCACTAATGGCCGAAGAATCAGAAGCTGATACGTGTTTGGCGCGTGACGACTTGAGCGCTTTACTGCAAGAAGATCTGGGGCGGTGAAATTAACAGGAGGAATGCAAAGTGAGAAACGATCAGAAACGCGCAGCCAACATCATCAGGGCCGCAGAAAGTGCCATTTCGAAAATGAGGGATCCGGCCAAACGCGATGCGGCCGATGCGAAATTGCGACTCGCACAAAAAGCAATGCTTGAGCGCCACCCAACCGCAATGCCCAAAACAACGCGTGCACAACCATCACGCCACTACGACCTAGACGTCGATCGATAAGCCTATTCGATCAGGGGCCCAATTGGTGGTTTTTTCAGCGGCAGTCAAGAGCAGCAAAATAAGCTGCGTCACCTAGAAGCCGACGATCGCTAGGACGAAAACTCGCCCCTAATTCCACAGCGCCGAATTGAGAACAAATACTGTTCTTTTCCCACGGCCTCAAACGAGGCTGCGCAGAAAGAACATATCTTGAGCTGGACAGACAAGTCTATTTAACGATCACTAATCAGTGATTACCACTTGAGGACGTTCAGATTTCTGTATCAAGTTCCGCTTTGTTGCGTAGGCCAATAGCCGCGTTTCTAACAGTAGGCACATTACTACAGCCACCTAGCTGCCGGCTGTCTCCGACAGTGATTGCTTCCACTCCAAGAGCAGCGATTCAATAAAGGCTTCAACTTCACCTAAGTAGCGCAAATTCTCGCCCTTCAGCCAGAAACTGAATTGGTCATTCCAATCAGTTTTGCGGCTAAACTTACACCTCGTAAATTGGCCATCCTCTGGCCTCACAATCGATTCCAGATCGCGACACACGCCTTTAATGTATGTCTTGTCAGCAGGTGGAGGTTCATTCGTATTAGGGACTCGATCCATTAGCCAGAAGTTTGATCTGCCGCTAGGTTGAGGATCGCAGAACGTATAGTACTTGTAGTAGCCGGTCAGCGGCTCCTGTTCATTAGCCATGCAGGCAGTTGACATGTGGCCTGTCATTGTCCAAATTTCAAGTTGCCCTTTAATAACGTCGCCTGATGGAGTCCATCCCCCATGAATGTCTGGATCGAATACACGGACAATGATCATCGTGTCGTGGGATATACCGTTCAAACCGGGTTCAAATCCTTCAACACCTTTTGCAAGCGCTTCCTCAGTCATCATGAATGAGAACTCCGGCGCTTCAATTCGCCGAGTGCCAGTTTTACGATCCGATGGCCCTGGTTCTGGATCAAAAGACAATGGGATATTGTAAATAGCTCGCCCCGCCGAGTCGGACGGGGGCGATTCTGCGGAGCATCCGTGCGCCGAGAAACTGATAGTTAAAACAAAAAAACCCGCTTTAATTGTCCTTGTCACAACTTGGGCACCAATATTTACCACTAATGAGCGCTTCATCGCGGAAACCTGTCACCGTACCACCAAAAGTGTCTTTTGGTAGCCCCAGAGATAAGAAGACTTCGTGGTGGTAGTCGGCAATTTGCCGTGGACCTAGCTTGGCTTCCACGAATGGTCCACCGTCGAACTCCTCTTGATCCGTAGAATCCAAATGAGCATCAAGAATCAGTAATCCCGCCGTAGTCAAGCTTGTGGTCACGCCGTATTTTTCTGCGTAGCTCTCATAACGACGATTCGCAAGGCAACCCAACGCATAATTATCATCGACAACATCAATGGCAAGCGGTCCGAGCGGATCCCTTGAGTCATTTAGACGGCTCACCCAGAATGACCGCCGCGTAGTATTGGTTGTTCCAGCCGCTAAAGACCGCTGCCCCGATGTTATTTGGTAGTTTTGATTTGCCGGCGCGTCGACTTTGGGTTCTTGATGGCTGTCCAAACCGAGAATTGCGTTGACGGCAGACTCCAATGCAAATTCTTCACAGTCGCCAATGATCTCGAGCACTATTTCAGCGCCCTCGTCGCTATCATCGTCACAAAATACGCCTATGGCTTTGCAGAGAACATCTATAACGACGGTAACACCAGGTATGACGACCACTGCGTCCTCCGGAAAGGGCCATGGGGGCCGTATCTCAGGAACGCCAATGTCCACATTCAGAATTTCCCCAAGAATTATTAGAATTTCCTCAATGGCAGTTGCTACCTCGGCGGCGCTCCCATTTTCAAGGACATCGAATCGCTGACCAAGCGTATACGCTTCGAACGATATGTTTGCGTCGAATACATTGTAGGTTTGACTGATAATCAAGTAGAGCAATATTCTTGCGGGCCCTATTTCGAAGTACCGCCAGATTCCGTATTGATCGTAACCGTACCCCGGCGAGATGACAAAGACATCCACTACAAACCAACCTGTATATGTGACGGTTTGTGTTGTCACAGCATTATCGAAAAAGCTCGGGTTTCCGTAACGCGATACGGTGTCGGAAATGAAATCAATGACATTTTGAGTCATTCGCAACGAACGTACCGGGTGATTTGCAGGTTGGCTGTCCGAACTCCATATGACGAAGTCGTCTATAAAGGCCATGTTCCTCAAAATTACGTCCTGCTTATAATCGAAATTCGCATCCCCAACCGTTACGTCGCCAGCAATAATGGGCGCACTTCGTGCGGCCAATATCTGTGAACTTGTCGGGTTGCTTGATGCCGAGTAATTGTCGCTTCCCGTATTAAAGAGAATGAAGTCATCAACCAGTCGATCGGTCGGCACGGGGGCGATTACAGCGATATCGGATAGACCATCGGAATTAAAGTCGCCTTGAGTTATCACATGCGGAGCTGCGGGCGGAGTTGTTCCACCGGAACTGACAACAACGGTGTGAGTATCTACAATATCGCACCAAAGAAAGCTATATACACCCGCATCCACCCAAAAACAAAACTCTTCATCATAGACATAAGTTCCAGTGCTACGTGTAATCGTCACGCTGCCACCATAGGAATTGCCCCAAAATGACCCTGCCAACCCTTGTTCGATCAGCCGAGAGGAAGTAGCTTCGCCGAATGCGTCCCAAGTCAATGTGTATGTGCCCGATGACTCTGTTGGACCCGTAATAGCGGCGGCGGCGGTCATGCTGTAGGCGGAACAAGCAATGACCAGCATCCATTTAAGCGCCCTCATTGGATTCCCCGACTTATCTCGGTCGCTCGGCGCCATTTATGGTCCACGACGCGGTCGACTATTTGCAGGACCTCAGCGGAGTTTTCGCTTTCTATCAGCGTTTCCGCATACGTACGCTCGGTCGTACAAGCCGCCTTAGCATTCTCTAAATTCTCAAGATAACGAGGATTATGAGACACGCAATCGACATACTGGTCTAGGGCATTACCGATACCTCTTTCGTCGCGCGTCCTACCATCGGCCACGTCTCTTTCATATGCCCTTCGCTGTCTTTCCGCCTTTGCAATGTGACTCTCGGCCCTTTCTGCTCTCTGCGAATGCCGATCGTTGCTAATCAGCTCTCCACTTTCAAACATGGCCTTTGCAGAATCCGCAAACGTCCCACGATGAATATCGGGAATTTCCGCTAGAGCATCCTGCAGTAACTGCTTACACACCTTCTTTGCTTGTCCGTAGCGCTGTCCAGTGAGGGCTTCATTTGTAAGGCATTGCATATATTGATTGGGAGCGTTCGCACTGAGATCAATACTTTGATTGATCGCGTTCTCGGCGACCGATGCACTAGCTATTGCTATTGCTCCTAGCATGAAGACAGTTGCGAGCGACCGTTTAGTGTTATGCACGATTTGTATCTCCTAGCCCCTTTTTTGTTGACCGTCGCTTGTTTCGGTACAGGAGGATTAACAGGCCCAGAACTAATCAGCGAAGTATTTTCGGACCTGTTAAGACGTTCACAAGCGTAATCCACATTAGCGCCGATGCGGTTATATAATCACATATAAGGTCACAAGTCGATTAGATAAAACCACATCCGGTCAATATTGCGCGGCATCTTTCCTTCCAAGCGACGCGAGGGCTGCCCACGGTTCAGATATCCGCTCCACCTACGGCGTTAACATCATCTTCGGGCAGTAGCCCTGTCTTCCAGTTGCGGCAGGCCCTGCCTTTGAAGCCCAGCCCCGCAAGATCCCTGATAACTCCCATGGTGCCAACCGCGGGGAAATTTACCCGAGCCTGGCGCCGTCCGCTTGGCGTATGCCGACATTAACCTCGCGGTGCTCTCCAGCCAGCCGCAGCGGCAGCCTCTTCGGAGCAGAACCAACGCTCGCCTTTCGACTCATCAATTCGCGTCGGTCCGTACGATCTCATACCGGGCACATGATAAATCTTGTCCCCTTTCGAATTGATATTGCCTTTGATCAAACATCCATCAGGTGTGACACCACCACTTCCCAGACCACGTCGCCAATTCCACGGCTCAACTTGCTGGGACTCGGACAATCCCCAAAGGCCGCGTTTGGCTTGCTTAGAGTCTTTTTCCACGTCGAACAGGCCTCGATCAATCACGTAGTCTCTGTAGACCCATGCCGCCCCAAGACGCACCATCTCTTCACAAACATCCATGCCCCCAACATATGGTCGGCCAACGGTTCGGCCATAGCGATCGGTGGTCTGAACCGTGACGTCGATCTGTTGCCCGAAAACAAGACGGGATAAAGCCTTTTTCGACTCGTTTCCGTAGGGCTGCCCGCTCTCAGGTGCGTCAATTTCCGCTAAGCGAATACGAACCTGCGATTTATTGTCGGTCAGTAGTGTGAACGTGTCTCCGTCCGCTATTGCAATTACTTTCCCGTTAATCGTTTCTGCAAATCCCGGATTTGCCAGAACGAGTGTCGCGAGAATGGCGGCAATGAGTCTCATCGGTCTGCCCATATCGACCGCTCGGATGCCGAACTCGACCAAATCAGAATTCGTGTGTAGAGCTCATTGAAAGCACGAAACCCCAAACCAGCCACTACACAAAACCCGATAATCCACCCGTCAATTTCAAGTTCACCGGCCAGCTGCAGCGCAATGACCAGAAAGGCCCCAAATAGAAAAAAGGCCGCCAGCAAATTACCTGCCAAAATCACCCATCCGCCAATCGGACGCATCGGGTAAAAGACCAATAACTTGATTAGGCGCATCCGGTCATATTCCTGTTAATGCTCATGTCCTGGAATCCATCTATCGTTCAATGTCTCTATCGCGTGAGCGATTACGCTCACTAACGACATTCGATAATCGCACCCTGGCCGCAATTGCCGTGCGTTGATCCTTTGTTGAGGCGAAACCCCCAACCTGGTCTCGAATACCGCGTTCTGTTCGCTTCACCAACTTGCGCACCTCACCCATCTCGACGCTGGCCCTGCCCAACTTCGGTTTTAGCGCAAATTTCATCGTATCCATACGCGACTGCGGCACCGGCATGCCCTCAGCAAAACTGGCAAGCTCGGACGCAATCTCAAGCGCGGCCAATCGGCGCTTGTCATCCTTTATTGATTTGGCCTCTTTGACAACGACCGAGGCTTGTTTCGCGTACATCAAACGCTCCCGCACATTAATCTGCCGGATCACGGTTTCGGATTTTGAGGGTCTATCCTTAGCGTTGCGAGCGCGACGCAGCGCTTCTTTCGCAGCTTGCTTATCAACCGTCGGCATTTCATCACGTCGCCGGATCTCGAAAACAGACGTAGGCGGTGTTCGTCGACCTATCCCGCGCGCGTACCGTGGGCTCGCATCGAGTTCTATGCCATTCTCTCTGGCTTTCTCAGCAAAGGCTTGTCGCCACAATTGCGGGTCTCGCCGACTGGCCCGCATCGGCTTACCATCCCTGCCCCGCGCCTTGACCACCAGGTGAATGTGAAAATTGTCCGTATCATCGTGAGCGGCGAATGCGTATTCATGGTTCTCGGCAAAAGTCTCTGCGAAAAATGCGCGAGCAGCCGCGACCGCCACTTTTTCATCTGTGCCTGCCGGCATGGAAATCACCAGGCTCATCGTGTCACGACTGTTGACCCGTGTTGAGAAATCCGCCGCCCAGTCATCGACCAGCCGGTCCACACCCTCAATCCCCTCGACAGATATTCCCTCGTCCGTCTCGATCGCCAATGCCCCTTGCCGGGATATGTAGCGAAGGCGTGCCCGAACCCTACCCTGCCCCGAATTGTGGCTGCTGATCTTCAAGATGGCCTGCGGTAGTTTCCGCGTTACCCGAACACGATCGGAAAGAGATCCCTGCCAGGCGCGAGATTCCTTCGCATGACGCCCGCGTTTCGGGTCGCCAAGAAGTGACGCCGTTTCTGCGTGTCTGTTCATCACAACGACGAAAGTCGATCGACTGTGCGTTGTCGTGCTCTGAGAACAGCATCGCGATAAATGTCTGCCACCCGCTCAACCTGAACTTTAGCCGCCGCGAGATTTCCCTTGAGCTGCGCCGGCACGACGCGCTCTTGAGCGTTTGCCTGGCGCGCGAGCTGATTGATGTTGCGACCAATGGCGGCCAGCTCTCGGTGTGCTGCCCGCAACTCCCCTACCCCATCGTCAAAAAAATCCGGGCCCTCTGTAATCGCCTCCCTTATCAGTCGCCGCACAATCCGGCTTGGTTTTTCATCCAGCGAGGCTGCCAGTTTTGCCAGCGCCTCACGCTCCTCGCAGTGGATGCGTACACGCAGACAATCGCTCATGGCGAGTCGTTGACCAAGCTCTTTCTTTGGCACAAACAGCTCCTGTTTTGCCTGTTCCCACGTGGCTACGGTGACTGTGTCACCCCACGCCGCAAGCAGCGAAGCTGCGCGACGGGCAGGACGGCCGGGGGCCGCCACGAGAGGCCGTAGGCCGTGGACGCAGAGCGTCCCGATGTGGGCAAAGTGTACCACGTTTTGCGGTTCCTGCACTCCCTACCAAACCACACTTCTTATCGTCACCAAAATCCCCCTCTGTTCACCGCTCTCGCACTGTCTGGCGCTGACCTGATGGCCAGCAAAAACCCGTTTAGCACAAAATAAGAAATAGCCTCGCGGTCGCTAATCCGTGTGCTATCCGCCCAGCGATTTGTCGATCCGGAACGAGGCAACAAATGGCAAGTGATCTGATACATCTCGACGAAACCGTTCTCGACCGATGTTCATCGTCCAGTGCATCGGAAACAGCCGCAGACTGCCACGAATGTATTCGGTGCTAAAGCGCCGACTAATAGCAAAACCATCCAGAAGGTTCGCCCTGCCCGCTTCCAGAATATGCGAAAACCGATCCTGCAGATCCCAGGATGAGACGAAGTTCATCAGATCATCGCCACCCAAATGATGAAAGTTACTGACATCCTCTCCTGGGATCATATTGAAGTCGCCCATCAGCAGTACGTCTTCTCGATTGTTGTCCAGAAAATCAGTAATAAACGCGCCGATAACCTTGCACTGATCGTCTCTGATTTTCTGCTCTGCCGTGCCACGCCCGGATTTCAAATGCACCGCAATGAGCATGAAATCGAATTTGCCTACCTTCATGTCCACAACCAATGCTTTTCGACGAGTCGGGTCATTGAGATCTGAGCCATCGACAAACCGGGGATTCGTCGCCTCGACGCCCTGCTTGAAAAGAACGCCAATATTCAGAGCACTGTTTTGCGGCAGCAAGACACTATCGTAAATGCAGCCCTTATCCGCGAGCCCTTGCTTGATTGTATCTAGCAAGCCGACTGGGTTTACCTCAACCAGGGTAACCACTTCCGCATCAAGAAATGCCAGCCCATCGATTTGCCGTTGGATTCGCTCCGGATTCGGTGCATTAAAGCCGGCAAGGTTCCAAGCGGCAATTTTTGCTGTTGTCTGTCCGAATTCGCTCATTGTCTATCTCCTCACATATAGCTGTAATCGTTCCCGGTTTGTCTGGGGCTCCGCATCGCGCGGAGTTGTGGCACCAATATACTCTTTCGTCCGGTAGCTCTAGGCAGCATGTGAACTGGTCCTGGTTTACCATCTCCGTTAGGTATGACTTCGTTATTGGTGCTTTGCTCGTTACATCGTGCGCAATCATTCATTCTGTGCAAGCCAAATATTAGAGTCTTTACTATGCCCCGTGCCGCTTGGGTTTTTCATATCCGCACCACCGCGTGACTGCGGTGCAGTACTTATATTTACTTGGAGTAATTACTAAAGGTACTAGAAATGCACGATGTTGAAGAAAGGAATTAAATATCAATGACTTCAGGGCAGTGGTTGGTTTATTCAGCACACTTCACTACGGCATCTGGCACAAAATAATACGGATGCTTGCATTCTTTAGTACGGTGTTGAGCACACAAGAGTACGAGATACAGCACACTTTTCTACGGTCAACTGTGGATAGACAATTGGTTGTGCCATCCCCTCGCCTATCGATTGTAAATTTACAACCAAAAGCACTAACAATACCCCGCATCACCCCACGAGTACGCTCTCATTTCCGGATATCGCAGTTACAAAATGATACAGAAACAGCAAGTTAGCTGCTTTAGCACACTTGAGTACGGCAAATTATCGGTAGACGAGCAGAACGAGAGGTTTTGATCTACCGTTTCCAGAAATACGATATGACTTCAACCAACCGAGCTCTACGAGTTGCTCGAGAGCTTTGCCAATACGTGGCTTCACGTTCTTCTGTGGGCCATCGTACCCTATCGTTTTCGCAATCTTGTTTAGCTCGCCGCGGTACTTTTTCGGCTGCGAGGACAAGAATCGATGTAGACATTTGCCGAGGTCGCCTAACTTGAGACGCACCGACCAGTCGATATATGTGTATTCATTCTCAAGCCAGCTTGCGATTACTGGCGGGAAAAGAACGACCAGGAGACCATTCTCTTCAAACGTCTGCCACTGAACATGAATCAAAGACAGCATCCTTCCCGTTTTCACTTCGCCTAGATAGCGCTCATGTCGTTTGAGAGTGAGTTCGAGCGTCGTTGCACCCAACCGTTTGACGGACTGAAAGGTTCTTTTGTAATTGAGGCCGCCATCAGTAAGTCCAAGCTCTCGATTGATTTGATCGATACTGCAAACGACATAGTGTGCACCGACTGTTCCCCTGGCATTCTTGGCCGCGTAGATATCTGCGATGGGTATGGGTAGGGATTCTGGCAAGCCGTAAACTCGTTTCGAACGTAATCGCGTTAAGGCGATAAGCGTGTCTTCGTCTCGAATTGTTAGTGGCGGGCCATGCCGCTTCCCGTCACCGAAGGGTGTCGTGAATTCGAGCGCGAAGTCTTTGTTCACGAGCCGCTGTTGGTGCCCTCGCCTGGTCGGCCTAAATATTGGAAGCCGAGTCAACAGCGTTGGATATTCATTCCCAGGAGAAACCGGATACGAGACGAAAAGGCCTTGAGACTCTGCAAGTTCGAACGACTTCTCAATTTCTTTGAGTCTCTGTCGAACTGACGTATTGGTTAGAAATCTCTGTCGGTAGGCGGCGGGCGGGAGACTTTTGGCCTCCGGTGTCGGGCTTTCATTGTCTGCCTCTGTTGGCGTCGGCTTATCCTGGACTCGCTTTAGAATGCGATCCATCTTTGCCGAGAGGTTTTCCGCAGATCGTTTCGTGCCCAACGAAGTGTCTACCGTGCCACAGTTGGCACATTCTGACATTTTCTAGGAGATTATGCCAACTCACTGTAAACTACCGCAAGTTTCCCAATCAAGGTTAGGATAACCGCTATGGCGCAATTAGAGCAATCCGAGACGACTTTTGACTCCGCAAAACGCCAGCATGGAACAGGGCTCGATCGGATTAGGCAAATCGTAGCGCATTCCGACGCGTTAATCGACGAGCTTCGAAACCTAGCGTTCGATCCGAATACCGAAAAGCAGCTGCATAAGAGATACACGATTACCCAAGTTTCGGAAATGGTAGGCAGGAGTGCCAACGGCATTCGAAAGGCCGAGGCAAGCGGCGCCTTGCCACAACCGCAAACAAATGAACGCGGCAGGCGATCGGGCTATTCGCTCGCAGACGTCAATCGCATTAGAGACCATTTTAATATTCAAACCGGCCGCGCGGATTCTGACGAGCCGATTCGTCTTGCTATTCAGAACTTCAAAGGTGGTGTTGGTAAGAGCACTTTGTGCACTCACTTGAGCCAGTATCTGGCCGAGAAGGGAATGCGAGTGCTTGTTATTGATTGCGATAGCCAGGCGTCGACGACCACGACCTTTGGCCTGCGCCCGGACTTGGACTTGGAAGCTGAGGATACTTTGCTGCCATTTTTTGAATACCTGGAACCGGATTTAAATTACGCAATCCGAGAAACGTATTGGGACAAGCTGCACATCATTCCGTCGAATCTTTCTCTGTACACTGCCGAGTATGAACTTGCTGCCAATGCGGGGCAGTCCGGCCCCGGATGGATAGACCGCCTTCACCAGGGAATCAAGACAGTGGAGGAGGGCTACGATGTTGTCATTATGGATCCACCACCCGCGCTTGGAATGGTGTCGCTGAATGTCGTCAGGGCTGCCAACGCGCTGGTAGTGCCGACACCTCCCGCCATGTACGATTTTCATTCGACAGTGACATTCTTTCGAATGATGGAAGAAGTTTTGTCGTCGGTCGAGGAGGCCGTTGGAGAACCTCTCAACTACAAGTTCATGAAGATTCTTATCTCGAAATTTGATCCTGGCAAAAGCGCGCAAGAGTTCATGGTCAATCTTATGGCTGAGCATTACAGCAGATACATACTAAACGGCGTCATAAAAGACTCGGCCGAGATAGACAATGCGGGAGCAGATTGGCGCACGGTCTATGAACTCGAGAAGGCCACAACTTCGACCAAGACATACAAGCGATGCCTGGTGTCTCTCAACGCAGTGTTTAAGGAACTCGAGCTTCTTATTCGTTCGACCTGGCCAAGCCACGCCGAAAGTCTGGAGGAGGAGGGCATCATGATAAGAGAGGCGGTATTGTAAATTTACAACCTTATAACCGTTTGATTTATAAACGATTTATGTACTACGATTGTATTTGTAGAGGTAAGGAGAGCGATAATGGGCAATCGCAACAAAGAGCGACTCGCTAAATTGGGTATGGCGTTAAAGCCGGACACGAAGGAGGGCGCATCACTACCTCATACGCAGTCAGGAGTCCGTTCCTTGCTGCAGAGGGATACAACGCTCAGCAAGATAGCCAGTGGAAGCCAAAGGACCGTGAAACACCTTATGCATCCACCTGAAAGAATAAGAATGTGGAGCGACCACAACCGCGATTATGAGCTCCTGTCAATTGAACGATGTGCGGATTTGATAGACGGATTCACGCGAACAGGAGCCCAGGAGTTCCCAGCTATAGTTCGCAAAGTAACAGATGACAAGAACTTCGACTATGAAGTCATTTGTGGCGCTCGGCGACATTGGACAGCCGCACACCTGGGGTGGCCTCTTCTTGTAGAGGTTCGTGAACTTAACGATCGTCAGGCGTTCCTTCTCGCCGACCTTGAGAATCGCGATCGCGAAGATATCAGCGACTACGAACGAGCGCTCGATTACAAGCAAGCCCTACCGAAATTTTTCGACGGTAAGCGTGTCCAGATGGCCCAGTTTTTGGAGATTGACAAGGCTAATTTCCATCGCCTTCTTGAGCTCGCGGAGCTCCCTAAGTCGTTGGTTGGTGCATACGCTGACCTGCGGGGTTTAAAGGTGCACCATGGGACTACGTACAGAAAGCTCCTGGCAGATCCGAAGACAAAACGACGACTTCTTGACGCCGCGCGAAACATCAAAACAGAGAACCTCCCTGGGCCAAAAGTGTTTGCTGCGCTAAAGAAAGCTGCGCTTGCTCCGAGCGAGAAACCCTTATCACCGATTGAGAAGGTCTACGGAAACATCAAGGCGACCCGAGTAGGCAAGGAACCTTTGGTGAATATAACGCTGAGACTTACAACCACAGACTACGACAGTCTTACGGCTGAGTCGTCTAGGAAACTACGAGATGACTTCGAGTCGCTTGTGTCCGATCTGGAATCCGGAATGCTCTGAGGCGGCCCTAAAAGCGCCACCCGCAAGTGCGTGATCACTTGATTTGACCCCGCTAGAGCCGCACAATCATTCGATAGTGTGTCACGTGACACCGTTGTACGAGGATCTGCAGATGACTGATTGGCTCGGCATAGAAAAACTCCACCTCAGCCCGAGCAAACCCGACGGCTATGTGCCCAGACCAACGGCGTCGCTGCTCGACCGGGTCAAAGACCACGGCCCGATCGAGCCGGTTGTGGTGCGGCCTGTAGCGAACGACAAATATGAGATCTTGGCCAACGCTGAAACCTGGGTGGCCGCGGGCAGGGCAGGGTTTCACGAGGTCCCGGTGACGATCCGCGACGATATTGACGAACACACAGCGCAGGACATCGTTCAATCGTATTACGGCGGCACCAAAGGAAGCGCTATTGATGAGGCAAAGCATTTCGAAGACCAACTCGCCGCATTCGGCGGTATTAACTGCCGTGGTGCTGTGGGCAAGCTGGCCGTCGCCATCGGTCGGTCGCGTCCGTATATTGCGCACTCATTGCGGTTATTAACTTTGCCAGCAGAGGTCCAGGAACTCATTGAAAAGGGCGTGCTTTCGGCAGGGCAGGCGAGGCCGCTAGTGTCGATAAGCAACCGTGCCAACCAGGTGAAAGCGGCCCGAACGATAATTGCAGATAAGCTGACAGCCAGGGCCGCCGAAAAACTGGCCAGCAATATCAGAAATGGTGAGACCACCACCAAACCAGAAAAGACACGCAACGTCACTGAAAAAAGCGCCGACACCAGGCGTTTCGAGCGACAGGTGAGTGCGGTGATCGGGGCACAATTTTCGTTAGAGAATGGCCGAGCAATCATTGACTATTCCGGAAGCCTGGACGTATTGCAGGGAATAGTCGAGCGCCTTGGGTACCGTGAATCCTAGACGAAGTGAAAAATGAGACAGCCGGACTGATGCTTAGTCGCTATCCGATTGAACCGAGAAACGACGGGTACGATCGTGATCCGGAAGAGCCTGACGCCAGTCGAGGAGCAGGCGTACGGTATCGACGAGGTAACTGGCAATAAAGCGTAATTTAAGGATGAACAGAACACCGACGACATACAAGCTCCACCTCTATAAGGAAAGCGACATGAATTTATCCATTAACAAGATTTTGGTCATGAGTCTCGCGGCGATTGCCGTCGGCATGACGGTTTGGGCGGTCTGGAAAGCCGGGCATGATGACGCGCAAGAAAGCGACCTTGTAAGTGGCAATGGCCGTATCGAGGCCACCGAAATCGATATTGCCACCAAGTTCGCTGGGCGAGTGGTGGAGGTCTATGTCCGCGAAGGTGATTTTGTGGAGGCGGGGCAGGTTGTGGCGCAGATGCAAAGCGATGTCCTGGAGGCACAGCTGCGAGAGGCGCTTGCGCAGTTACAGGAGGCGATGCAGGCGGTCGCCAGCGCCGAGGCTCAGACGGCGGTACGTGAAAGTAATGTGGCGGCAGCGCAAGCCGTGGTTATTCAACGTGAAAGCGAACTGGATAATGCTAAACGCCGACTGGCCAGAACACGAGCACTGGTAAGCAAGGGTTCGTCTACGCAGCAGAAGCTTGACGACGATGAGGCTGCCGAGCGCACCGCCGAAGCGGCGCTGAAAGCAGCCAACGCGCAGGTGACGGCTTCCCAGGCAGCGGTCAAGGCAGCGAAAGCGCAGGTCACCGGTGCCGGCTCCAGGGTCGAGGCGGTACAGGCCAGCGTCGTTCGCGTCGAGGCTGATCTCGCGGACAGCCAGCTGAGGGCGCCGCGTGACGGGCGGGTGCAGTACCGTGTCGCGGAGCCTGGCGAGGTGATTGGTGCAGGTGGAACGGTGCTCAACATGGTAGACCTGAGCGATGTCTACATGACCTTCTTCCTGCCGGAAACTGTGGTTGGCAGGGTGGCGCTGGACAGTGAGGCGCGTATTGTACTCGATGCTCTGCCGGGTTATGTCATCCCAGCAAGAGTTTCCTATGTTTCCAGCGTGGCGCAATTTACGCCAAAGACGGTTGAAACCGAGGTCGAGCGGCAAAAGTTGATGTTTCGGGTAAAGGCGAGGATCGAACCGGCCTTGCTTGAAAAACATACCAAGCAGGTTAAGACCGGATTACCGGGCGTGGCTTGGTTGAAGTTGGAGTCCCAAACTGAGTGGCCACAGAAACTGACCGTGATGGTACCTGAATGAAGCCAGAAGAAACCGGCCATCGGTC
>Ga0164313_10003030_pt1 | contig 14967 bp, 10 predicted proteins | sample GuaBasSedimGuay4_FD_113735 | JGI IMG/M metagenome (GOLD analysis project Ga0164313, IMG submission 113735) | Subseafloor sediment microbial communities from Guaymas Basin, Gulf of California, Mexico - Guay4, Core 4569-4, 0-3 cm | ecosystem: Environmental > Aquatic > Marine > Hydrothermal vents... | reverse complement strand
TCACCCCCGCCTGACAAGGGAAGAACCCATATGTCGTAGCCCGAGGTGTCTCCGCCTCTGAAATAGGCCAGGCTCCCGCCGTCCGGCGACACCGAGCTCGGGTACATCTCGGTGGTCGATTCCAAGACGACCTCACCCTCACCCGAGCCGCCGATCTCCTTCCTCACCAGAGCGTATGCCCCGTCCTTCTCGGTCGTGAAGAACAGGGCCTTGCCATCGGGGGTCGGCGACACTCCGTACTCGTAGCCCGGCTCGAAGGTGAACCTGGTGAACAGGTCGCGGCGCAGGTCGACGACCCAGATGTCGCCGTCGCCGGCCGAGCTGTCCTCGAGGGCGACCGCAGCCAGCTCGCCACCTGGGATTAGATGAACTTCGTCGTAGCTGCCGGGCTCGCCGACCGTGGTGAGCTCGTTGCCCTCGCGGTCCCGCCACACCAGCCGGTAGCTGCCCTGTTGGCTGTCCCCCGATTGATACGCCAGTACACCGTTCAACGAGGCCGAAAAGACGCCGGCGACTGTGCCCGACGGGAGCAGCGCCACCGCCTCGGCGATCGGAACAGCGTCGCCCGAGAAATCGAGCTTCCCGACATCGAACGGTCGCGCCATCAGCGTTCTCTCGCGCACGAAGAGCAGGTGACCGGAGGCGTACTCCACCGCCGTCGGCGCCCGGAAGAGCAGCCGGTTCACCGAACCGTCGAGCGACCCGATCATGACGGCCTGGCCGGCGGCAGATCCCGACGCGGAGCGGGCGATGTAGAGGAAATTGTTGCCGTCGGGGAGAAACCGCGGGTGCCGGTGGGAGTTGTCCTTGCGCTCGGGGTCGAGCTCGGTGACCGGCGTCGACTCCCCCCCGGCGGCAGAGACCCTATGCAGCGGCGTGTTGTACGACGGGGCGAAAACAATCACGCCGTTCTGATTCCAGCTCGCGCCCTTGCCTTCGGCCGCATCGCAGAGGGCGAGGGGCGGACCGCCGACCGCCTCGACCACCCGCAGCTTGCCGTTGGCGAAGAACCCGATCTGCTGCGAGTCCGGCGACCAGAACGGGTATTGGGCATCCTCTGTGCCCGGCAGGGGCCGCGCCTCGGCCTCATCGAGGGCGCGAACCCAAAGCTCGACAGCGCCTTCCGCCGACCTGCCGGAGTACGCGAGCATCATCCCGTCCGGCGACACCCTGACCGGGCCCGGATCGTCCGGCGCGAGGTGGAATCGGCCGCCTTCGGGCGGCGGGATCTCGAAGCGAATGACTCGCCGGTCGGGCGAGTCGCGCCCGACGATCAGACCCGCAAGCACCACGGCTGCGAGGATGGCGACGCCGGCAGCAATCCATGGGAGGCGCCGACGCCACGGACCGGCGCCCGCAGGCGCCACCATCGAGTCCGGCGCCACGATCTCCTCGACCGACCCGTCCAATGCAATGCGTGCCTCGCCGATATCACGCAGACGCCGCTTCGGCTCCTTGTCCAGACAGCGGCGGACCAGACGCTTTACGTGCGGCGGTGTCTGCGGCGGCAGCGCGTCGAGGTCCGGCGCTTCCTTGAGCACCGACGCCAGTACGTCGGACACCGTGTGCCCTTCGAAGAGTTTTCGTCCGGTCAGCATCTCCCACAGCACGACGCCGAAAGACCAGATGTCGGCCCGCCGATCCACCGGAGTTCCGCGGGCTTGCTCCGGAGACATGTAGGCCGCGGTGCCGAGGATCAACCCGGCCGCCGTCGCGTGCGCCGTCATCGTCGGTGACAACGACAGGCTCGAGTCGCCGGTCTCCGCCTCCCATGCCTTGGCGAGGCCGAAGTCGAGCACCTTGACCGTGCCGTCCGGCCTGAGTTTGATGTTGGCAGGCTTCAGATCGCGGTGGACGATGCCCTGCTCGTGCGCCGCCTCCAGAGCTTCTGCAATCTGGAGCGCGATCGGGACCGCTTCTTCCACCGGGACCGGCCCGCGCTTGATGCGCTCGGAGAGATCCTCACCCTCCACGAGCTCCATGGCGAGGAAGGTGGTGGGGCCCGCTTGCGCGGGCAGTTTTGAGTTTTGAGTTTTGAGTTTTGAGTTCGGCCCCCTCTCCGTGCCCGCTTGTCCCGGCGTAGCCCCCTGGGCGAAGCCGGAACCCGTATCCGTGCCCGACGGGATCGCCGTCTCCAACCCGTAAAGCGTCGCGATGTTCGGATGATTCAGACTCGCCAGCACCTTTGCCTCACGCTCGAAGCGCGCCATCCGTTCGGGATCCTTTGCGAACTCCTCCGGCAGCACCTTGAGCGCGACCTCGCGCCCGAGCTTGGTGTCCTCGGCCCGCCACACCTCTCCCATCCCGCCGGCGCCGAGGGCATCGACGATGCGGTAGCTCGACAGACTCAACCCTGGTTCGATCGTCATCCTGTTGCGCCTCCGCGGGCTCCTGATTCGGTGAAGCCGACCCGTTCCATCAATTCCTGAAAACGCGGGTCTTGTTCGAGCCCAGGCATGTAGTAAGTCGGCACGCCCGGCATGAATGCTGCCAAGGGGGAGTGGTCGTCGACCGCCCGTTCGAGTTCGTCGAGCATTCGGTCTTTGTCGCCGAACGCCGAGTAGATAATTCCGTAGGCCATCGGATCGACATCTCCGTCCTCGGCAAACTGATCGAGAGCTTTCAATGCCGCCTCGGCGCGTTCCGTATCCCCGCACTTGGCGTAGCTGTAGCCCATCCAGGAACGGGCCAACGGGGTGCCCCCGCCGTGTAGCTCGGCCTCGGCATCTTCGGCAGTGGCAAAGGCCTCGTCACACTGCGCGTTGTCGGCATAGGTCTTGGTGAGCTTGATGTAACCCCAGGTCCAGTTCGGGTTGAGATCGAGGGCGGCTCGGAACTCGGCCGCCGCCTCGCCGTACTCGCGCTTACCCATCAGCGAATACGCCACGATGTGGAAGGCCGACGGTGAGAGCGGGTCGAGCTCCTTTGCGATTTTCGCCTGCTCGATGGCCTCGTCGAACCGCGCCACCGCCGACAAAAAGTACGCATAGGCAATCCGTACGAAGTCGCTCCCCGGGTTGGCCTCGACGGCGCGCTTGAGATCGGCTTCCGCACCGACCCAATCCCACTCGAAAAGGTACTTCCTGTCAGCCGAGGCGGCGAGCGCCTCGGCAAGATTGGCATCGATCTCAAGGGCCTTCTGTACCGCTGTCTTGGACTTCTCGATTGCCTCCTCACGGCCCATGACGCCGTGGTAGGCGAGGGTGACGTAGACGTCGGCGAGACCGGCGTACGGCAGGGCATACCCGGAGTCTCTTGAGATCGCCTGCTGGAAGTAATCGACCGCTTTGTTCATCTCCGTCGCCGAGCCAATACTGAACTGTCTTCCCTTGAGGTAGAGACGATGCGCCTCGGGATCCACGGCGTAACGGCGATCGAGCTTTTCCGCGGTATCGGCGGTGAGCTCGATCTTCAACGTTTCGGCGATGGTTTGCGTGAGTTCCTTCTCGATCGTCAAAACGTCGCCCTGCTCCCGGTTGAATCGGCCGCCCCAGAGCTGGTGATTATCTTCGACATCGACAAGCTCCGCGCTCACCGCGAGCTGAGCGCCACGCTGGACGAGACGACCCATCAGCAGGGCCTGCACGCCGAGCTTGGAGCCGATGGCCTGTGGTTCTTCCTCGCTGTCCTTGAAAGCCCGCGTCGAGCGGCGCGAGATCACCTTGAGGTCCGGGATCTGGGAAAGCGTGTTGATGAGACCTTCTGTAAGACCATCGCAGAGGTACTCGGATTCCTCGTCGCCGGTTCCGTTTTCGAACGGCAATACGGCGATGGATTCAATGGCCTCTCCGCGCGAGCTCATGAGACCGCCGGCGACAAACCACGCTGCAGCAGTCACCAGGACCACCGCTGCCCCAACCAGGATGTTTCTGGCCCAGGGCCTCGGAGCACGGACCGACGCGGGCGCCACCGGCGCCCCGGACTCGGTGTCGCGTTTCAGGTTGTCGAGATCGACCGCCAACTCGCGGGCGCTCTGATAACGGCGCGAGGCGTCCTTTTCCAGGCACTTGCGGATGATCCGCTCGAGCTCGGGCGGGGTCGCCGGGCTGAGGTCGGATACCGGTTCGGGCTCGGAGCGCACGATTTCGGTAATGGTTTCGGTCGGGGTCGAGCCCCTGAACGGCAGACGTCCCGTCGCCATCTCGTATAGGACCACTCCGGTCGAAAAGAGGTCGCTGCGGTGGTCCACCTCCTTGCCCAACGCTTGTTCCGGACTCATGTACTGGACGGTGCCCATCACGACGCCGGGCTGAGTCATGGTCTGGGTCGTGGCCTCTCTCCCACCCTTCCCGAAGCCCGGTCTCAGCTTGGCGAGACCGAAATCGAGAACCTTGAGCCGTCCCTCCTGAGTGATCATGAGGTTTGACGGCTTGACGTCGCGGTGCGTAACCCCCTGCCCGTGAGCGGCTGCTAGGGCATCGGCGAGCTGACGACCGAGGTCAACGATCTCAGAGGCGGTCAGCGGCGCCCGCGCCATCCGTTGGTCGATGCTCTCACCGTCGACGTGCTCCATGGCGATGAAGTGGATACCGTCTGACTCACCCACATCGTAAATGTGAGCAATTCCGGGGTGATTCAGGGCCGACGCGGCCCGCGCCTCGTCCTCGAAACGACGCCGACGGTCGTCACTCTCGGCGCGCGCCGGAGGCAGGATCTTGAGCGCCACTGTCCTGCCGAGCCGGGTATCGCGTGCCAACCACACCTCGCCCATCCCACCCTCGCCGAGCTTGTCGGTGATCTCGAAATGCAAAATCCTCGTGCCGATCATCACTGCCCCCGTACTTCACCTGTCCGGCCTCGGGACAACTCCTCACCGCAAGCTTTTCCACAGCTCACCGAAGCGCCCGTCGGCCCCGTTGTCTGCCGGTCGTTATTCCGCTGTCCGTCACGATGAATGGACGACGAGTACTATAACGCACTTGAGACGCAAGCGCATTTCAATTTTGAAAAAATTGTTGGCGATGATGTCGGTTCGGGTCAGCTCTCGAGACGTCGGATCAGCACCAGGGTCCGGTCGTCGAGGAATGACACGCCACGGACGAAGTTGTAGAGGTCCTCCTCGATCGCCTCCATCAGCTCAGCGATCGGTTCCGACCGATTATTGACGCAGACCTCACCCAGACGATCCTGCCCGTACTCCTCCTCCTCCGGGTTCTCCGGCTCGGTGATTCCATCCGTGTAGAGAACGAGAGTGTCGCCGACACCCAGGGTCCCCTCACCAGCCGTGAACTCAGCCTCGGGGAGGATGCCGAGCGGCATGCCCGTTGATTCGAGCCACTCGAACTCGCCATCTGCGCGCAGGAGGAGCGCCGGGTTGTGGCCGGCGTTGCAATATCTCAGGATGCCGGTCTCCGGCTCGACGGTCGCGAGAAAGGAGGTCGCGAACTTCTCGGGTGGCGTCCGTTCAAAAAGGAGGTGGGAGACTGAATTGAATATTACCTCCGGTGCGACGCCGTCATGGATCGGGCCGGCCGCGAGCGCCTCCAGCGACGCGGTGAGCAGCGACGCACCAATACCCTTTCCAGACACATCGGAGAGCATGAGCACGATTTCACTTTCGTCGTGCCGAAGCTCGACCTTGAAAAAGTCGCCCGAGACGCCGCGCGATGGGATGATGACGGCGACGATGTCCCAGCACTCGACCTTGGGCAGAGAGTCGGGCAGGAGGCTGACCTGGATCTCGCGCGCCAGCGCGACCTCGTGGTCGAGACGCCTGCGCTCCTCGGCCTCCTCGGCGAGGTGGACGTTGCGGATCCGCATCGCCGCCACCGACGCCAACGACGCCAGCAGCTCCATATCCTCCTCCTCGAACTGACGCACGGTCATCCGTGATCCGAGAACGATCAGGCCAAGCGCCCCATCGGGGTCCAGAAGGGGCGCAGCTACCAACGAGCGCACACCGGCGTCGAGCAAGCTCATCGCCTCGTTGAAACGCTCGTCGGTCTGGGCATCGAGGACCAATGCCGCCTGCCGACCCTCAACCACCTGCTTCATGAGGCTGGTCGAGAACAGGATCTCGGGGTCCGTGCCGCCGACCGAGCGACTGGCCGCACGCTCGTATCCTCCGTCGTCGGTTCGCAAGTAGATCGCGGCTTCCTCGGGCCCGAGATGCTCAAAGGCCCGGTCGAGGATCAACTCGAGAAGCTCGTCGAGTGACATCAACCGGTCGAGGGCCTGGTTGACCTCTACCAGAAGGCGAAGCCGGTCGGCATAGCGGCGGAGACCCTCCGCCGCCGGCGTCACCGAATCGGTGCGGATCTCCGCCGGCTCCTGGAGCAGCTCGGCCGTCGACTTGAAGATCGTGTGGCTGTTGTGGCTGGTCGGAGTCTTGATCGCCGTCGAAGCCGGGCGGGTCGCTTCGCGGAGCGTGATCGACGTGCTGCCGACTTGGATCACCGCACCATGGTCCATCCGCAACGGGTGATCCACCGGTCTCCCCCCCAGAAGAGTTCCGTTTCGTGAACCGAGATCCTCCACGAACCACTTGCCCTGGTCCTGATAGAAGCGGGCGTGCATGCGCGACATCGAACGATCCGGAATCGTCAGGTCGGCTTTCGAGGATCGCCCGACGACGAAGCTCTCACCCTCGAGCGCGTGGTCGAACGGCGAGCCGTCGGTTGTCACCACGTGCAACGTCATCGGCGGCAAGGACTTCTCCGAATTGGTCATTTCAAAGCTCATAATACATCTGAACGCAGCAAACGGCTCATTTCATCCGGAGTGTTCACATTCACCCACGCTCCGGCCAGTTCGGCCGGCGGCATCGGGCACCTGATTCGCGGACTCTCGGCCAGATGCCGAAGACCCCAGCGACCGGCCGAGGCCTGCTCTTCGAGCGGGAACCTCGCGTGCGGTTCGTAGACCGCCAACAGCGGCTCGATACGGCCCTCGCCGGACCGCGGCAAAACGCCCCACGTCCCTGGCCGCCGCTGGCGAATCAACCAGCGGACGGCCTCGCGCGAAATCCGCGGCATATCGCACGCCGCGACAACCCACGCCGACTCCGGAGCCCATCGCATCGCCGCCAGCACTCCGGCCAGGGGCCCCGCGACGTCCGGCGGGTCCGACAACCGGTGCAGGTCCTCGAGCTCGTCGGGAACCGGCCCGGATCCCGCCAGCACCACCTGTTTGACGTGGGGCCGCATCGCCTCGACCGCAAGAGCTGCAAGTGGGACGCCATGGTGGGAGAGCAGCTGCTTCGGCGTGCTCATTCGCCGGCTTGCACCGCCGACCAAAACCACTCCAAGGATGCCATCCTCTGCAGATCGGACCATCTTGACGTCTACTCGAATCTCAGTCGCTCTTCCAGCGGATAGCCACGCCGTGGCAGACCACCGTCGACCAAGCGGTCGGCATCGGGTCGTCGTCGATCGGCCTCACATTGCGGCCGCAGGCGATGATCACAACGGCATCGGCATCGAGCTTTGCCGCCCGCCTGCGCAGCCGTTGCTTGGCCGACGAGATTGCATCCTCCTCACCCGACACTCCGATGCGTTCCTGCTCCTCGAGCCCGGAGAGTTCTTCGTACTGGCGATCTCCGACCTGGTCGGGTGTGATCACCCTGACCTCCTTCGTCCAGGCATCGAGATTGGGATCCGACGTTGTAGACGACGAACATCCGCTGACCGCAAAGATCAGTATTGCGAGCGCCAGAACCTTCCTCATAGCGGCCTCCATGCTGTGAGTACGATACAGGAAACCCCCGGGGTATGAACCGCCCGTTATTCCGGCAGACTTGACAGAACCGTGCTCAGATCGCATTATCCTAGTCCGTCGATCGGGTGGCCGATCGATGTGGAGGATCTTCATGCCCCTGTACGAATATGAGTGTCAGCACTGCGGACTGCATTATGAGCGGCTCGAGCATGCCTCGGCCCTCCACAACGGGACCTGTCCCGAATGCGGAAATGTCGCGCGTCGGCTGATCGGCGCTCCGGCCCTGAAGTTCAAGGGCAGCGGCTGGTATGTCAACGACTACGGCAAGGGCAATGGGTCCCATGCTTCCGAGGGCGACAAGCCCACCCCAGCGGCCAAGGCCTCTGACGACGCCAAGAAGAGCACCACCAAGACCGAGAAGAAGGCTGATACGAAAGTCGCCTAAGACCAAGCCTGAGGTACCATTCAGCGCGGGTACTCCAACAATGAAGCACTTTCCCAGTCGTATCCTCTTTCTCACGTTCGCCGGACTGCTCGTCCTATCGTGCGGTGGTCAGCAGGCGGAGCGCGGGAGCGGCGCACCCACGGACGATGCGGTCGCCGAGACCCCCAGGACGATCATTCTCATCTCGATCGACACCCTCAGGGCTGATCACCTGCCGGTCTACGGTTACGACACGATCGAAACTCCAACGATCGAGGCTCTGGCTCGGAAGTCCGTGGTATTCGAGCAAGCATTCACCCATGTGCCGCTGACCCTGCCGGCTCATGCATCGATCCTCACCGGGCTCCTGCCCTACCAGCACGGAGTGCGCAGCAACGTCGGCTTCAAATTCGATGAACGACACTCGACGCTGGCAAAGGAGTTGAAGCAGGCCGGGTATGCCACTGGTGGCGCCGTCTCCTCGGCGGTGCTGAGGGCCGGCACCGGGATCGCCAACGGTTTCGATTTCTTCGACGATGAGATGACCGGCGCCGATCCAGGGACCCACGTGACTGAGATCCAACGGGGAGGGACGGAGACCGTTCACCGCGCTCTACGTTGGCTCGAGACGATGCAGCAACGGGGGAGCGCCGCCGGCTCGCCGGAGGACACCGGCATCTTCCTTTTCGTCCACCTGTACGAACCCCATGCACCCTACGCCCCTCCGCCCCGCTTCATGGTACCCGGACGAACACCGTACGACGGCGAGATTGCCTACAGCGACGAGATACTGGGGCAGCTTTTTTCGGGGTTGAGACGACTCGGCCTGTACCGGAAGAGCCTGATCATCCTCGTCGCGGACCACGGAGAGGCGCTTGGAGACCACGGGGAGTCCGACCACGGAGTTTTTCTATACCGGGAGGTGATGCGAGTACCACTGATCATCAAGCTCCCCGAGGGCAGGAGCGGTGGGAAACGCGTCGGACAGGCCGTCCAACTCGTGGATGTGGCGCCCACTATCCGCGATTGGGCAGGGTTGGGAGGGTCCTCAGCCGGACCTGGGACCTCCCTCCTGCCTGTGCTCATGGGCAGTGGTGGCCTCCCAGACGAACGTCAGATCTACGCCGAGAGCATGTATCCCCGTCTCCATTTCGGCTGGAAGGAGCTCTACAGCCTGACGAACGGGGGCTACAGCTACATCCTGGCTCCGCGGGAGGAGCTCTATGACACTCGACACGATCCCGAGCAGCTTGCGAACCTCTTGCCGTTGGGGGCTCACCCCGGAGAGACAACGACTGGCAGCGACCCGGCACAGGTCTACACTTCGATGAGAGCCGAGTTGCTTCCCCATGTGAACGCAGCGTCCTTGAAACCTGGGGAACCAATTTCCGAAAAGGAGGCCGCAAAACTCCGAGCCCTGGGCTATCTCCCGTCGTCGGCAGGCGGAGAGAACCAGGCCATTGAGAGGCCCGATCCCAAGGACCGAATTGGAGATTTGGAGCTCTACCGTCGGGCCATCCGAGTCAAAAGCTCCGCCCTCATGGCGCGGCTCAACATGTGGCCTCAAATCGTCGAGTGGCTCCAAACTGTCGTGCAGGGGAGTCCCAGGATGGTGGACGCGTGGGACGAGCTGAGCTTCGCATTGCAGCGAACGGGTCGAGAGGAAGAAGCCCTCGAAGCGCTCGAGAAGAGTATCCGCATCGACTCCCACCGCCCGTACAAGCTCTTCGATCTCGCCGAGATCCTCATCTCGCTCGAGCGATTCGACGAGGCTCGAAATCAACTGGCCGTGTCCTCACGGATGATCCCAGGGGAAGGTCACATACGGATCGCTGTGCTCGAGGCTGAGCGAGGCAACCCGGAGGCCGCCCGCCCGGCCGCACGGGAAGCGGGGAAGTCCATCCCGGGCGCCAACGACTTCATCGAGGGTGTCCTCCTCTATCAGGAGGCTCGATACGCCGAAGCGCTGAGCCGCTTTCAGCAGGTGGTGAGGGCGACCGGGAATCCGTCCGATCTCGAGCAGTTCCCCCACATCCATGAGTACCTGGGAGGGTCCATAGCCAAACAGAGCCCGGCCAACGAGGATTCGGCCTGGGGCGGACTCCAGCAGGAGGCGGAGCGATACCTCCTCCGGGAGTTGGAGCTCCACCCGGGAAACGGGCGGGCCCTGGAAGCACTCTGCTCGCTGTACGGCGCCCACGGACGAGCCGGGAACGGAGCTAGACACATCAGGATCTTCCTGAACCAGAACCCCTCTCCGAAGGGTTACTCGAGTGGCGCCCGTGCCTTTCGCGCTCTGAAGATGATCAGCGAGGCCGATGCGTTGGAGGATCGGGCAAGGGAGCTTCAGGCATCCCAGAATCTCCGGTGATCTCGAGCCGATTCAACATCCTGATCCATACTGTGCTGCCCCGATGGGAAATCCGGCCGCTGCCGATCGACACTCGCTGGCGATTCATAACCCGCAATCCAACGGCGCCAACGAATCCCTGCGTCATCGAGGCATCCGGCCTTGGCGCGCAAGGCGGGCTATCAGCTTCTCCGGAACTCGGGATCGGGTACCTTTGCGGCGCGCACAGTCGAGCCATCTGCAAAACCCTGCGTTCGATCCTGCTTGATCTTTCCGAATCGCCACAACATAGGAGAAGGACTCTGAAGGTGGGCTGAAGCCCACCCTACAGGCCGCGCGAATTGTAGGTCCGACGTAGGGTGGGCCTTGGCCCACCTTCAGTTTTGTCGGCCGCATAGGCCCTGGCAAACTCAGGCTGACAGCCATGGAGGTCTTGCAAGAGACTCAGTAGACACCTGGTGTGAAGTGCGTGCTAGCCTGAACCCCGGAAGACGAATTCAGAAGGGTAGGAGACAGAATGATCAAGCTCAAAATCGACACCGTGAAATATGACCTCAGTGATGACCTGCGGAATCAGATCGGCGACCGGATCGGCGGCCTCGACGAGTTCATGAGCGATCTCGAGGAGGGCCACGTTACGGTCGAGTGGGAGGGTGGGTCGCACGAGCAGACGAAGGTGAGCGCCGAGGTATGGGGCGGGAAAAACCGTTTCGATGCGTCTGATACGGATTGGAAGCCTGTTAGGGCGATCGATCAAACGCGGCAGAAGCTCGAGTCGCAAATCACCGGGGAGCATTCGAAGGATCAGGACCGCGACCATCACCGCGCGTGAGAAAATCCCGTCGGCCACGGCCGGCGATTGATGAGGAATGCACGCGGGACGCGTGCACCACAAGAACTCCGGGTTGGTTTTGTGGTGTAGCCGTCTCGGCTGCACATGCCGGCGTCAATCGAACAGTGTCGGGGTTAGCCCGCATATCTCACCGGGTTTCGTGGCGAGGGCGGTGAGGTGCCGTGCCCAGTGGGGGTTTCGACCCGAGGAGCGCAGAGTCGTACTTGACAGTACGTCGAGCACCCCGAGGCGAGAAAACACCGCTGGGTGCGGTACATCGCCGTGCGCAGCAGAAAGCTGGTGAGATGTGCGGGCTAGACAGCCTCGAACGGCGTCCAGCTTTCACCGGCGAGACTGCACGCAATCCGTTCAGCGGCACGACCGTCTCCATACGGGTTCGCCTGCCCGGTCATTGCCGCGCGGGCCTCGGGATCCTCGAGCAGGAGCGAGGTCTCGGCGACGATGGTTTCACGGTCGGTGCCGACGAGGCGCGCGACACCCGCATCGACGCCTTCCGGCCGTTCAGTGGTGCGGCGCAGCACCAGGACCGGCGTGCCGAAGGTTGGCGCCTCCTCCTGGATGCCGCCGCTGTCGGTGAGGATCAGCCGGGCGCGCCGCTGGTGGCGCACCAGCTCGAGATAGTCGAAGGGCGCACACAGCTCGACGTTGGCCAGACCCGAGAGCGTTTCCTCCGCAGCCTGGACCACGTTGGGGTTGCGGTGAACCGGGTAGACCCAGCGGTAATCGGGAAACCTCACGGAAAGCTCGCGGATCGCCTGGAAGATCTGTCTGATCGGTTCGCCAAAGCTCTCCCTGCGGTGCACGGTGATCAACACCTCATCCCGCACAGGTTCGGGGGGAAGGGTGTCGGCCATCTGGAGCAGGGCGTCGATGCCGGTGTTGCCGGTGACGTGGATCCGCTCGTCCGCCACGCCCTCCTTTCGCAACGCATCGGCGGCGCGGACGGTTGGGGCGAACAGAGCCTCGGCGAAGACATCGATGATCCGGCGGTTGGCTTCCTCCGGGAAGGGGTGGCGGAGGTCGCCGGTGCGCAGGCCGGCCTCCACGTGGCCGACCGGGATGCCCCGATGAAAGGCCGCCAGGGCCACGACCATCGCCGTGGTGGTGTCGCCCTGAACCAACACCCAGTCGGGTCTGGTCTTCCCCAACACCGTGTCCACGCCCTCGAAACAGCGCGCACTGAGCCCATTCAGAGTCTGATCCGGCCGCATGAGATCGAGGTCGATGTCGGCCTCGAGGGCAAAGACCTCATGCACCTGATCCATCATGGCGCGGTGCTGGGCGGTCGCGCAAACCACGACATTGAATCGGTCGGATCGCCGCCTGAGCTCGCGCACGACCGGCGCCATTTTGATGGCTTCCGGGCGCGTCCCATAGGCGACCAGAATAGTGATGCAACTCATCAGGCAGATCCCCCAATGGTGAGTATAATAACGCCCGTCACGAAAAAAGCAGTGTGTGCCGGAGGTTGGTGCTGGGTTTGATCCGCATTGGGTGTCTTATCGTCGGCTTTCCCTGGCTGATCGATGCAGGCGTTCGACTCGTGCTGGCCCTGGCTTCACCCAGGCGGGCGGTTGAACCCGCCGTCGAAGCGTCCGATCGGATGAGGTGGCTGGTTGTGGTGCCCTCACGGTTGGAGGAAGAAGCCGTGGCGCCGACGTTGGAGAGCATCAGCGTCGCCTCGGCCGGGCACGAGGTACAGACCATCCTCCTGCTCGACGGCGCCGACCAAGCCGCGGTAGACGCGATCACCAACGAGGCGATCAGCATCGTCGTCAAAGAACCCGCCGGGCCGACCAAGGCGGCCGCTCTGAGCTGGCTGGTCACCCACCATGCCGCCCTTCTCGACGGGGTGGATGCGGTGCTCATCGTAGATGTTGGTTCGCGTCTGGCGCCGGGGTTCTTTGATGGCATGTCGTGGCCGCCCGGTGTGGCGGCTCTGCAGGCGTGGTTGCGGGGCATCGGCGACGGGGTCGGTGACGCGGCCGCCCTTTCCGAGAGGGCCGCGCAGCGGTGGCAGGACCGTGGTCGCCAGGCCCTGGGATGGGCGGTGCAGCTCCGCGGCACCGGCATGGCCTTCACGCCGGCGGCCCTAAAAAATATTGCCCCTCGTCTCAGGACCTCGGTGGAGGATACCGAAGCCACCCTTCTTCTCGCCGCCGACGGTCAACGGATCGAGCTCGCCGGTGAGGAGGCCATCCTGGAAGACGTCAAACCCACCAGCATCGCCGACGCAGCCAGCCAGCGCTCCAGATGGCTGCTCGGCCAGCTCGCGATATTCGGCCGGCAGCCTCGGGCGATGTGGCGCCTGCTCGCCCGACGCCCAGTTGAGGGCTTCGCCGTTGCCGCCGGTCTGCTCAGCCGGCCACTGTCCTTGACCGCCCTCTTCCGGTTCGCGCTCGCCGTGGGCTTTCTCGCCGATGCTGCGATCGGCACAGGCGGCGCCGTGTCGGCGGCCGCCGGCGGGCTGCTGATCGTGAGCCTTCTTGGCGATGTCTTTCTCTTGCGGCGGGCCACCGATGCATCCTGGGGCCGGCTGCTCAGATATCTCGCGCAGATGCTGGGCGCGTGGGGCGGCGCGCTGGTGCTGTTTCCCAAGGCGATGCTCGGTTGGGCGCGCGCCCGCCGCAAGTAACGGTGGCCGGCTCGAAATGCGCCTGCCTCCACCGCCGACGTCAGTCGGCGGCTCCGACAGCTTCCTCGGTGATCGGCACGGGAATCACCAACCGGCCGTCCTGGGTGCTGCGGTCGACCACCGTTGCGTAACCGATGACGGCGCCATCGGGGTCGACGACAAGATCGAAGACCTCCGCCGGTCTGCACTCCTCGGGACCATCCCCCAGCGGGGGTCTGAAGGTCACCTGCTTCCAGCCGCGCGCCCGTACCGAGATTTCCATCCTGTCGGACACCGGACGATGGTTGATGAACACGTAATCCGGACGGTCCTCGCCGGGGAAGCTCAGGGTGATGGTGACCCTGCGATCCTCGAGATTGACAAAACCGATGCTTGTCTCAAAGGTCGGGTCTGCGCATGCTTTCGGATGCCACACCAGGGCCGGCAGCATCAATCGTTCGCCGGGGACGGTGGCGGTATCCGCTCCAGGCGCCGGAATCTCGAGCCCGAACCCGGGGATGAAACCCTCCTCCACAGGTCGATCCTCGACCTTCTCGTTGACCATTCGGCTGACGATCGATACCGTCCGATCCGCAACGAAGGTGAGTCCACCAACCATTTCAGTGGCACACCCCATTTCGAATGCGACATCCCGCGCCGGCCATACGATCGTCGTAAACGGCGGCACCTCCCGAGGAATGCCCTGCGGCGGCAGACACGGCTCCGGGATGACCATTCTTCCGGGCATGAACTCGCCCAGCCGCACGTTGGCGGGGACACTGCTCGGATTGCTGATATAGACCTCCGACGACCAGAGATTCTCGTCCACTCCGACGAGATGGAAAGCAAAAGCCGGCAGCACGTACTCGAAATCGGAGCCATCCTGGGCAACCACGCTTCCGAGGGGCAGAAGACTGACAACTGCAAACACCACCGCGATCTTCTTCATCTGGCACATCCTCCAATGCGCTGAGGGCCGCCGGCAATCTGATGCGGCGCACGCCACGGCCAAAACTTTCAGCAAAACCAATGCAATTGGTCCTTTGATGAATATACATCCCACATCCTCG
>Ga0164313_10003029_pt1 | contig 14968 bp, 11 predicted proteins | sample GuaBasSedimGuay4_FD_113735 | JGI IMG/M metagenome (GOLD analysis project Ga0164313, IMG submission 113735) | Subseafloor sediment microbial communities from Guaymas Basin, Gulf of California, Mexico - Guay4, Core 4569-4, 0-3 cm | ecosystem: Environmental > Aquatic > Marine > Hydrothermal vents... | reverse complement strand
TCTTTAATGTTGGATGGGACAGCCATAATTGTATCGCCGTTAATTGCTTTAATGAAAAACCAGGTTGATGTAATCCGTGGCATCGATGATAACCCCTCTATTGCACACTTTTTAAATTCGAGCCTTACAAAAACAGAAGCAACCCGGGTTAGACAAGATTTGGTTGATGGAAAAACCAAATTACTTTATGTAGCACCTGAAACGCTTACCAAAGAAGATAACATCGGGTTTTTTAAACAACTCGAAATTTCATTTGTTGCCATTGATGAGGCCCATTGTATTTCGGAGTGGGGACATGATTTTAGGCCTGAGTACCGCCGGTTAAAAACAATTGTTAAACGAATTGCTGATGTGTCTTTGATGGCACTTACTGCTACTGCAACCCCTAAAGTGCAATACGATATTCAGAAAAACCTGGATATGTTGGACGCTACCGTATTTAAAGACTCCTTTAATAGGGATAATTTGTATTACATGGTTAAACCTAAAACCAAGGATGTAATAAAAGATATTGTAAAGTTTATACGTGATAGGGAAGGTAAATCGGGAATTATCTATTGCTTAAGCCGTAAAAAAGTAGAGGAAATAGCAGAATCGCTACAGGTGAATGGAATTAAGGCATTGCCTTACCATGCCGGGCTCGAAGCATCAGTCAGGGGTAAAAACCAGGACATGTTTTTAATGGAAGATGCCGATGTAATTGTTGCAACCATTGCCTTTGGCATGGGGATTGACAAACCCGATATCCGATATGTTATACACCATGATATTCCCAAAAGCCTTGAGGGCTATTATCAGGAAACCGGAAGGGCCGGAAGGGATGGAGGTGAAGGTATTTGCCTGGCGTTTTATTCCTATGCAGATATCGAAAAACTGGAAAAATTCCTGCATGGAAAACCTGTTGCCGAACAAGAAATAGGAAATCAACTCTTACAGGAGATCGTATCTTATTCAGAAACATCGGTCTGTCGCCGTAAATTTATTCTTTATTATTTTGGTGAAGTATACAAAAGCGATGATTGCAAGACCAATAAAATGTGCGATAACTGCGAGTTTCCTAAAGAAAAATATGAGGGTGAGGAATATGCGGAAAGGGTGCTCAAGATTATTGATTATCTAAACGAAAAACACAAAGGAAAATACATTGTTAATATATTGATTGGCAAATCCGTTGCTGAGATTAAAACCTATAAACACGATACAATCTCATTTTTTGGGAGTGGAAAGGAAAAAGACGGGAAGTTTTGGAATGCCGTAATCCGGCAATTGATTGTACAAGGGTTTTTAGAAAAACAAATAGAGAAGTATGGGGTGTTAAGAATAACTGAAAAGGGTCGGGATTTTATTAACAAACCCTATTCGGTTATGTTAATTAAGGAGCAGGAATACATTTATGAGTTCGATGAATCAATTATAACCAAACAGGCTGGGGGAAAAGGGGTAGTTGATGAAAATTTATTCAAAATGCTTAAGGAGTTGCGAAAAGATATCGCCCACGAAAAAAAACTTCCACCATTCGTTATATTCCAGGACCCATCGCTCGAAGAAATGTGTTTTCAATATCCGATTTCAATTGATAATCTCACACAAATAAACGGTGTTGGAAAAGGCAAAGCATTAAAATTTGGCGAGCCTTTTATAGATCTGATAAAAGCGTATGTTGAAGAAAATGAAATTGAACGGCCCGATGATTTTTTAGTTAAATCAGTGATAAATAAATCAGGTTTAAAAGTTTATATCATTAAAAATATCGACAGGAGAGTTAGATTAGATGACATGGCTAAGGCAAAAGGCCTGAAATTAGAAGAGTTATTGACTGAAATAGAGGCCATTGTATCATCAGGCACCCGGGTGAATATTAAGTATTGCATTCATAGTATGCTCGATGAAGATTCCTATGACGAAATATTGGAATATTTCAGGGAAACCGATAATGACGATATCGACTTAGCTTATGAAGAATTTGAAGAAGATTTTTCGGAAGACGAGTTAAGAATGGTTCGTTTGCAGTTTTATTCTGATTATGCGAATTAATTACAAAGCTTTAGAATAACCTGGCTTTTTTCCGCTTCTTATCCATTTTCATATCTGAAGATTTGTTAGTGCAATCAGGCCGCTTTGTATTGCGTAAAAATAGTAAGCGTACCGAAAACATTATCGGTCGGTAACGTGAATTAAACAAAGCGATTGTAGACTTACCATCATCTTCGGGGAAAGCGGTTAAAACAGGGGTTTCAAGAGTGAATATCAGGAAGTGTTTTTTGTCTAATCTTAAGCCGTACCCGAGTTTGTAATGTAGCTGGAATAAAAACTTTTCTGATTCTGTTTTAGAATCAGAAAATACAGGAAAAGAACCCTGTATCGATTCAATTGCTTTATAATCGAAATTTACTCCCAGGGTGTTTTGTATATATCCATATTCCGAAATACGGATGGCATTGTTTGCATTAAAGTGGGCAGAAATATAATAATTGTTAAAACTTGCTGAAGAGGTACTTGTTGAAGTCGTATCCGGATTATCAATAAGGCCCTGATAGCCTGTATAATCCTGATTGCCGCTTAACATTTTAACAGACAAGCCATAATCAATATAGGGAATAAAATTACTGTAAAGTAGGGTATAACGACCGCCTTCCAATAAAAATCCTGCATTTCCCGTTGCCACGAAATTGGCGGTTATTTTAGAATTATCGTCAAACTCATAAATTTTTTCGGTGGTAGAAGGCAATGATAAAGTATATGTTGCCCCGGCGCCTATATACCATCCACTTAAACTGAAACCGATATCTTCTACAGGAAACAGGGGCTTCCAGTTTTTATTTTGACTAAAAACAGGGGAAATAATAAAAAGAAATACGATTAAAACGAATAATCCTGAGATAAGATGATTACCGATCGCCAACAAGTTTTTTATAATAATCAATCTGATATTTAATATAGTTTTTCCGGTCGTATTGCCCTCGTTCGTTTTGTGCATTATTACTGAGTCTCTTTCTTAAAACGATATTATCTGCCAATTGTTTCATTACCCGGGCAATACTATCTACATTATTCTCTTTTAAAACAATGCCGTTAGTGCCATCCTTTACAACATCACGACAACCCCTCGAATCGTTGGTTATAATAGGAACGCCCATAGCAAGCGACTCCATTAAGTTAACAGGCAATCCCTCCCTGGTACTCGGAAAAACATTGATATCGGCCAATGCGAGGTAGTTTGCAACATTTGCTTTCCAACCGATATTAATAATTGCAGGTATTATTCCAATCAAGGCTTCTTCAGTTGAATTTAAACCAGTTGTATGAATCCGATCCTTATCCCCCAAGAGCAATAGTTTGTAATTCGATTTAGAATGATAAATGCGCATAAATGCTTTAATAACCAGATGAAACCCTTTAAAATGAGTTTGTCTTCCAATAAATATAAAAACAACATCGTTGGGTTGTAACCCAAGTTCTTTTTGTAATTTATCAATGAGTAAAGCGTCTATGTGAGTGGGGTCAAAATCCCCAATATTACATCCGATACCTTTTCCGGGAATTATAAATGCGTTTTTAATGCCATTTTTGTTTAACGAACGCAGATCTTCTTTGTTTAACACAAAAACTTCGTCCATTTTTTTGGCTGAATTAAGCTCGGCATGTTTTAACAAAAACCGGGAACGTTTTGCTCGCGATGGCCAGGCAAGCCCATGGATGGTAGCAATGGTCTTTGGCCAGTTTTTTCGTCGCGCAAGTGCACTCGTAAACATGGCAGCAGAAAAATGAATGTGAATAATGTCCGGTTTAAACCTTTTGATTTGGGCATCAATCTGAAGTGATGACTGTAAGTGCTTTTGAGGTTGGAAACTTCGCGGAAAATTTATTTTTACCCATTCACAGTTATTAGGCTCAGCATAGGGTGATTTTCCTTTTACAATGGCTTGCTCTCCGGCCAATAAAAAAACCTGGTGTCCGTTATCGGTAAGGCTTTGTGTAAGTTCTTTTAAAAAAGTGTGGTAATTGGTTATCGATGGAATAATAAATAAAACCTTCATACCTTTTGTTAAGCATTTGAATACAATAATAAATTAATTCGGTGTTATTAGCATGTAATCGTTTATTAAATGTTAATCATCCCGATGGATAAAATAATTTAAACTCTAAATTGCAGTTGAATAAAGGTGGCTTATGTCGAATATAAACTATATAAAAGATGGACATTTTAAATTGACGGATGGGTTTGTCGAAGAATTTATTGAGCGTTACGGCGATTCTATAAGCAATTTTGTTTTCGAAAATGATGGTGATACTAATTTGGTTCAGAAAACAGTAAGTGGGGTTATTTTAGAAGTTTACTATCGGATTAAATATGGGCAATATGACCAAACTGCAGAAAATGATATTTTAATTAACACATTGTCGTTTAAGGTATTGTCGAATTTATTAGCGAAAATTAAAAGCAGGACTACCTTAAAACTTAATATTGAAATTCTTAATCCGGAAAAATGTAAACTATTTATAAATAGCGAGAACTTTAACAGTAATGCGATTGAAACAGCCTTAAAAGAAATTGGAGAACCAGGTCGGACAGCATTAAAACTATCGTTTTTTAACAAGGTTGAAGAAAAAGAGATCGTAAAATATATTCAGGCAGATTCTATCGAACAAATGAATAAAAAAAGAGTCAGGTCTTTGGATAAATGTTTGAAATTACTGGAAAAGGATGGATGAGCAGGATAAAATAGCGTTGGTTAACCTAATTTTGGGTCATTTGCCTGAAAAGGAAAAAAACCTGCTCGAAAGACGTATTAAAAGTGAACCGGAGCTTAAAAAGTTGTTTGGGAAATATGTAAAAACCATTCAAAAATTAGATCTGTTTTATGCTTATAAATCGATTAGGTCAAAAATTGATGCTCATGAATTTGAATCCAGACGGTTTAAGTTAAATACAAAAAAAGATAATAATACTTTGGTTATGAAGTCAGCAGGTAAGATTGTTTTTTGGTTGTTAATAATGGTTGTAATTGCTGTTGTGGTATTCTGGGGTTTTTTCTCCCTTCAAGAATTGCAACAAGATAAAGCAATGAAAAAATCTAAGATCGAATCGGAAAAAATTCAGTTGATCAAAGAAGATTCCGTCAAAAATGCGCTGAGGTTGAAATCAGCGATTATCAGAAGAAAAGGGACCGATTTTACCGGTATTGCATTAACCCGCTCGGGCTTATACCTGGCACCCTATGATTGGGCACATGAAGGGACTATTCTCGCAACTTCGAAAAGCAGTACTAATAAAATTCCGTCTACCGTACTTTGGGATGATAAGGAAGCAGGGCTAGCTATTTTAAAATTTGCAAATGAAGATGTGGCCTTGATAAAAAGTTTGCCTTATAGTTTCTCAAATAAAAAGTTTTTTTTGGGAGAGGAAATTGTGATTGTTGCTAAAACCAACGATAAAATCATATATAATTATGGAAGGGTTATCAATGATGACGGAAATGCAGATACTTTGATTGTAAAGGTTCAATTGGAGAATTCAATACTAGGTGCACCTGTTATCGATAATTCCGGCAAAATAATAGGATTGGTGAAAAATTCCGGTTCAAATGGTTTAGCTGTTGTCCAAAAGTCGGTTTCAATTTTTACAATGATTTCAGAAATGAACCTGGATAAAGGGATTGATCGTATTTATATGCCTGCCAATAACAGTTTGTATAAGCTTTCCAGCCCAGATAGAATCAAGGCTTTAAGTCCCTTTTTAGTACACTTTAATGTGCGGAAAAATCAATTGCGATGATCATAATAATCGAAGATGATGAAATTTCTGGACGGTTATTGATAAAAATGCTTCAGGAATATTTTCCTAAAAAGAATCATCATTGGTTACGATCTGTAAATGAAGCTATATTTTATATATCGCAGTATAAATCATCAGCTTCCGATTTGCTATTGATCGATTTTTATTTAGAAGATGGTGTGGCTTGGGATATTCTTGAACAAATCCGAACAAAAGCACTTGTTTTTAAGGGAAAAATAGTTTTAATGCCAGGCATTACACCAAATGAAGAAGAAAACCGATTGATTAAATATTATCAGCCTTTTAAAGTCCTCGTAAAGCCCATTGGTTTAAGCGATCTTCGGAATGTTTTATAATGCTTAAATGTCAGAATGCCCACATGTCAAAATAAACTTAGTCAAATCCAAGATACGTGTAAAATCGCAGTCAAACGGCTTTAATTATCAATTGCTCAATCCACCTTAATGGGAAAATAAACCTGTGTTTCCCATTTTGATGAATCCGGTTCGCTTCCAGGGTCATTTACATATACCTCCCAGGAATTACCTACTCTTTGGTAGTTTTGTTCATCTAACCAATTGGTAATTATATGGTAAGTTGCGGGTAGGTTAATATAGTTTCCAAAATGTGAAATCATCGCAGCATGTCCCGCTTTCACAACACCAGTCTCAAACCCCTTTTCAGGCAGTATCTCTTTTTCAATCTCAAGGGCAAACACTACATCAAAATTCCCGGCATCTGCGCTATGATAAATTGAAAATGGTTTACCAACAACTATTAGGTTATTGTCAGAAAGGTAATCGATTATCTCCCTATAAGTTCTTCCCATTGCCGGTCCAATTTCATCAGCATTTGCTGTTATTCGTTTGCCTATGTATGGTATAGCTTTTGTTTCAACAATTTTAACCCGTAGATTTTCATTTTTTGCCGGCAATTTCTCACAAACTTCTTTAAGGTTTTGCAATCCCTTACTATAATCTTTTTCTAAACTGGCGTTCCACCCAAATCCAAGGGGCCTTAAAATAAATGGCAATTCCGATCCTTCAAGGTCCCATGTAACTTGGGTCTTGTTATCATCAAATTCTTCAAATTTCCAATTCGAGTAGGTTGTACCATCCCAGTCGGTAAAAACCAATGCTGTCCTAATCATATCTGGGGCATGGCTTTCAACAATTGTTTGTTCACCATTTCCTTGGGTTTCGCTTTTCCACCGAACAACAGCTCCAGTGCCCACATGGTTTTCAGAAAACTCCTGCGTCATATTTGGGTCTTTTTCTTTCCAGGGTGACCAATTATTCCAGAGTTTCAGGTTATTTACCTGGTCAAAAACAACATAAGGTGTTCTATCTATAATAATGCTTTGTGTGGTTTTCATTTCTTTAGGAGATAAAAAAGCAACAATAACCCATAAGATTAGCAAGGTAATTAGGATGTATCCAATTATTTTTAAAATGCGCATGATTTTATTTTTATGTAAGGAGTAAATAAAAAAATCTTATCGGTTAAATTAAAAATAAAATTGTTAAAATCCCGATTTTTGGATAAGAGATTGATTGTTTAAAATCAAAAGCGCATATATTTGGGGCCTGTCACTTAATCCGGGTCAGATAATTATTTAGAAACAATTATTCTCAAAATCTTTCACCATATAGTATGTGCGGAATAACAGGTTATTATAGTTTTGCCCAGCCGTGCAAATTCACAAATGAATTAACCGAATCGGTTAATTTTTTAAATCATCGGGGACCTGATGCCCAAGGGAAGGTATTTACAAAATTAGCGGGCTTGGGGCATACACGTTTATCAATCATCGACCTTTCAGAAAATGCATCCCAACCTATGCTGTCGGAAGACGGGGATTTTATCATTGTATTTAATGGGGAGATTTATAATTTCCGGAATTTAAAAGAAAAGCTAAAACGCAAAGGTGCACGTTTTAAAACCTCATCGGATACCGAAGTTATTTTGCGGGGGTTCGAATTACTGGGAGAAGGGATTTTTGAGCTTTTGCATGGGATGTTCTCTATTGCGATTTACAATAAAAAGCATCATCAGCTAACATTGGCCCGCGATAGGTTTGGTATTAAACCCTTGTATTTTTATCATGGAGATGAGCAGTTCTTTTTTGCATCTGAAATGGGTGCAATTCTCGAATTCCCGATTCCGCGAAAGTTAAATAAAAATGCCCTTTGGCAATATTTCAGGTACAATTACAATCCGGATAATAACTCAATAATTGAAGGGATTAAACAGGTAAGCCCTGGAAGTTATATCCATATTGATAAAAATCAGGTGAGTGAACATAAATTTCACCACCTAAAGACTTCAATTATTAAAATTGATTATAACGAGGCAATAGAACATATCCACACATTAATTGATCAATCGGTAGAAGAACGGCTGATTGCCGATGTGCCTGTGGCTTCTTTTTTAAGTGGCGGACTTGATTCGTCGGTTATTTCGATGTTGGCTTCAAAACATCATCCAGGAATTCATACTTATTCTGCCGGGTTTTCCGAGAACCCTTATTTTGACGAAACAAAATACGGCAAAACAGTCGCTTCGCAAATTAATACAGATCATCATATTTTTGATTTATCCGATAACAAAATTTCCGATTCTGTTGAGGATATTTTATCTTGTTTTTCGGAGCCTTTTGCCGACACATCTGCAATAGCCTATCATTTATTGGCAAAAGAAACAGCTAAACAGGTAAAAGTTGTATTGTCGGGCGATGGCGCGGATGAAGTCTTTGGTGGCTATCGAAAACACAAAGCTGAGTGGCTAATGCAAAACAGAACGTTCCTCGCAAAACTATCAGGATTGTTCGGTCATATGGGCAGTGTTAAAGTGGGTTCCAGGAATAGTTTGTCAGGCAATAAAAACCGCCAATTAAAAAAATGGTTGCACGGTGCAAAATTATCTAATGAAGAAAGATATTTTGCATGGGCCTCTATTCAATCAGATGGTGAAGTTGGCCAGCTATTAAATTATGAATTAGCGGCTTCTTTTCCGATTAATTTGAATATTCAAAATATAAACGATGTGCTCGCAGCGGATATAAGAATGGTTTTGCCCGGTGATATGCTTACAAAAGCCGATAGAATGGGCATGCAACACGGATTGGAAATCAGGACTCCTTTTTTAGACCATTTTCTGGTTGATTTTGTTTTTTCACTACCTGCTAAATGGAAATTAGAAGGAGGGGTAAGAAAAAAAATGCTTAAAGACGCCTTCAAAAACGAATTGCCCGAAAGTATTGTAAATCGTAAAAAGAAGGGGTTTGAAGTGCCTATGTGGTCATGGCTAAATGGGCCTTTAAAAGATTTAATGCTTACCTTATTAAGCGACGAACAATTGAATAAATCGGGATTGTTTCGAAAGCAAGGAGTTCAACGGCTTATCAACCAAACCTTATCGAACCAACCCGGGGATTCTCCAAATACAATCTGGGCATTAATGGTTTTTCAAGTATGGTTTAATAAATACAATCCACAAGTGTAAGATGCCCAAAATTCTAAGAATAATAAATCGGTTTAATTTGGGTGGACCAACCTATAATGCGGCATACCTTACCCGATATATGCCCGATAATTACGAAACCCTACTCGTTGGCGGGCATCACACCGATTCTGAAGAAGATTCATTTCATATTACAGATCAATTGGGTATTCAGCCAATAACCATACCCGAAATGATGCGCGATATTAGTATAACATCCGATGGCAAGGCTTTTCAGAAAATTGCCAAACTTATCGATTGGTTTAAACCTGATATTGTACATACCCATGCATCAAAAGCCGGAGCTTTAGGCCGCCTTGCTGCATTCCGTAAAAATGTTCCGGTGGTTGTCCATACTTTTCATGGGAACGTTTTTCACTCTTATTTTAATAAAGCCAAAACCCAGGCTTATATTACTATAGAGCGGCAATTAGCAATGAGGTCAAGTATGCTGGTGGCCATTAGCCCTTTACAAAAAAAAGAGCTGACAGATACGTTTAAAGTAGCTAATGAAGATAAGGTTGAAGTTATTCCATTAGGTTTCGATTTAGACAGGTTCCAATTAGATCAGGATTTTAAAAGAAATCGATTTAGGAAATATTATAATATAGATTCTGATGAGCTTGCAATAGGGATTATTGGGCGACTGGTTAGTATTAAAAACCATGCGCTCTTTTTACAAGTTGCCAAGCAAACACTGCTAAAATCAAAAAAGAAATTGCGCTTTTTGGTTATTGGCGATGGAGAGCTAAAGAAAGGGTTAATTGAAGAAGCCAAACAACTAAAAATAAGTGTTTCGGAAAGCAATAGGGCTAAGGCTGAAATAACATTCACCTCCTGGATTAAAGATATTGATGAGGCGATTGCCGGGTTGGACATTATTGTAATGACATCTAAAAACGAAGGAACACCGGTTAGTTTAATCGAGGCCCAGGCCGGAAACAAAGCAATTGTAACAACAGATGTAGGCGGTATAAAGGATATTATTATTCCTGATGAAACGGGTTTGGTTTCACCATCCGAAAACGAACCTTTGATGGTAAAAAACCTAATGAATATTATTAATGATAGCGATTTAAGGCAAAAAATGGGAAACGCAGGAAGCAAGTTTGTTAAAAACAGGTTTACTTATCAGCGCTTGGCCAGCGATATGGATATTTTATACCAAAAATTATTGAATGGGATTTGATTTTATCACAATGGCATTTTTAATACATTTGTCAATTGGCAGGTAAATATGTGAGAACAGATAAAACAACACTACTAAATAAAAATTACCGGACTAGTAAAATGAAACAACATCAACTATTAATACTATTATTAGCTTTTTTATTGGGTTCCTGTTCAATAAATAGCGACATCATGTTTAAAACCCCAAAAGATTATGAATTTGATGTACCGGAAACCCTTACCGATGAAGAATATAAAATTTCTCCCGGGGATATTATTCAGTTTACTTTGTACGCTAATAATGGATTCATGATTATCGACCTTTCATCATTAGGTGCCGGAAGTTCAAGTGCAAAGAACAGGGTTGATAACAGAACGCTTAATGTTCATTATTTTGTACAAGATGATGGATATGTAAAATTACCTTCGTTACTTATGACCAAATTGGCTGGACTAACCGTTTTTGAAGCTGAAGCATTTCTTGAAGAAAAGTATAGCAAATATTATATTGATCCTTTTGTAATACTAAGGGTCACAAACCGCAGGGTAATTGTTTCTACCGGTGGAGGTGGTACTTCAAAAGTGGTAACGCTTAAGAACGTGAATACGAGGCTAATAGAAGCGCTTGCCGAAGCAGGTGGAATTGTTGACAGGGGTAAGGCAAAAAAAGTAAAGGTTATTCGTCAGGTTGGGGATACACATGAGGTCTATCAATTCGACCTTTCAACTATAGAAGGCCTGGAAGCTGCTGATATGATTGTTCAGGCAAACGACATTATTTATGTAACACCTTCACCTCAAATTGCATCGGAAGTATTAGATGATTTACTGCCGATATTAACTCTATTTACAAGCCTTGTAGCAGCTTACGCATTAATAATAGCAGTAGGTAATTAATTAAAATATGATTGGGGATTCGATAAGTAGTAACAACACAAATTTTGAAGGTTATCGGGACAGGATTACAAATTTCTCGAACGAATTTGAATTTGGGCTTTTCCTTTACATCTTAAGGAAATCGATTGCATGGATACTAATAATATTTGGAGTGCTTTTATTTATCGCATTCTTGTATTTACGCTATACAGTTCCTATTTATCAAGCATCCGCAATAATTCAGATCAGTAAAAATAATACTGCCCAGAAAGTGCTGGATGTCGGGATGATTTATGAGGATAATTCTTTATCAGGGGAAATTGAGCTGATACGTTCAAAGTTTTTAATTAAAAAAGCGGTTGTTAATTTACCGCTCGAGATCAGTTATTTTGTTAAAGGCGATATTCTGAATGATGAAAAATATGGATCTTCAGCTTATACGGTCGAAATAGTAGAGATTAAGGATTCTTCGATAATCGGACAGCCGATTATCCTTGAATTTATGAGTGATGGATACTTAAATATGGAAATTGGGAATTATTCCAGCGAACACGAGTTTTTATACGATGGATTGATAAATGCACCACAAATTTCCTTTTACATAAAATACAGAAACCGAAGTGTTTTATATCGGGATGATTTTACCAACACTTTCTTTTTTGTGATAAATAACCCCACATTATTGGTCAATAAATTTTATAAGGGGTTAGAAGTAAACGTACTCAACCCAAATGCCCAGACCATTATGATAGCGATGAAATATTCAAACGCTAGGTTGGCAATGGATTTTGTTGATGAACTTGCCCGCCAGTACATACTTTTCGACCTTGAAAAGAAGAGCCAAAGTTCGAAGAGCATTTTGAATTTCATCGATATTCAATTGGATACCGTGTTCCAGGAACTTAATAGAACCGAATTGCTTTTGCAAAGCTTTAAAAAAGAACATAAAGTAACCAACATTGATAATATATCGACTACTTATGTTAAGAATTACGGTAGGCTGGAAGAGGAATTGTTTAACGTTGATCTGGAAATAAAAGTACTCGATCAAATATGGAAATCAGGATTGGACGAAAACGATATTGAATTATATAATTTAATCCCTTTGTTGTCAGGTACCAATTATGGGAGCTCTTTAAGCCAAATGATGAATTCTATGCATGAGCTAGAAATACGGAAACAAGAATACTTATATACCGGAACCATTGCCAACGAAAGGGTTGAAGCGATTAATTATCAGCTGAGCATTCAAAAAAGGCTGCTTTTCGAAAGCATCGAAAACCTGAGGGAGAGGTTAAAAAACAGGAAAGAAACCATTGAAAATAAAATAGCTGAATACGAAGATTTATTTGTGAATATCCCGACACAGGAAATCGAATATACCCGGTTAAACCGGTTGTATCAGATCAACGAAAAGTACTACACACTTTTACTCCAAAAGCAGATCGAATACCGGATTTCTAAAGCGGGTTTTGTCACTAATAACCAGGTTTTAGAACCTTCTGTTATGCCCGGGGCCCCAGTTTCACCTAAAAAGAATGTAGTTTATTTTTCTTTTATTGCTGTTGCTTTTATCCTGAGTATAATATTTATAATCATCAGATACCTTACTCACAATAATATTACTTCCATTAACGAAATAACCCGTCTGTCTTATGCTTCAATCGGCACTTTAGGAATTATTCCAAAGTATGAGGGGGATGTGCCAGATTCTATGCTATTGGTCGATAAGAATCCAAAATCTGTCCTCGCAGAATCCTTCAGGTCGGTTCGTAGTAATCTTCAGTTTGTAAATAATAGCCCCGATGCAAAGTTAATAAGCATTACATCTACTATTTCAGGCGAGGGTAAAACGTTTATTGCAATAAACCTGGGGGCAATTATTTCTTTTTCCAATAAGCGGGTTATCATTCTCGACCTCGACATGCGTAAACCCAAAATCCATAAAGCTTTTGGAATTGAAAATACACAAGGAATGAGTTCGCTGCTTATAGGAAAATCTAAAGTTGAAAGCTGCATTCGCAAAAGCCGGCTCGATAATCTTGATTTTATTACTGCAGGCCCCATCCCTCCAAACCCATCTGAATTGCTTTTAAATGATGAACTCGAAAAAATTATTGATGGTTTAAAGCAGGAATACGATTATGTAATTACCGATAATCCGCCCGTTGGTCTGGTAACTGATGGTATTGTTTTAATTCAAAAAGCCGATTTTCCGATTTACGTTTTTAGGGCAGATTATTCAAAAAAGCAATTTGTTCAAAATGTTGACCGCTTAAAAAACGAGAACCTTATTCATCGCTTATCAGTAATATTAAACAGTGTAGATATAAACCGAAACCGTTATGGATATAACTATGGTTACGGATATGGATATGGATACGGTTATTCTTATGGATACTACGAGGAAAAAATAAAAAAGAAGAATAAACGCAGCAAAGTTAAAAACTAGGTGATTAATTTTATTTTTTGAGCCGTTTATTCATTTATTTTTATGCGGTAAATACCAAACTTATATGGAAGAGTATAATTATACACTTATTGTTTTTGCGTCTTATTTCGTAGGGTCGGTAATTTTTTCAATTATCATTAATTTTATATTTCTTCGGTTTGCCCAGAATTTGGGGATACGTGCTAAATTAGAAACAGCTAACCGGTGGAGTTTATATCAGAAACCATCGTTTGGCGGGATATCATTCTACATTATTTTCTTACTTTCATTTACTTCTTTCGCCATATTTTTTTCGAGTGTTGATGCATTTCCGAACAGGATTATGTTTGGACTGATAGCTGCTACAGCCCTGGCTTTTTTAATGGGCTTAGCCGATGATGCCTTTGATACCAAGCCTTTTTTAAAACTTGGAATTCAAATTCTTAGTGGTGCTATATTGATTTATACCGGTACGTATATTCAACTGTTCGAGCACGAATGGTTGAATTATGTGCTTACTGTTTTTTGGGTGGTTGGTATTATGAACTCAATCAATATGCTCGATAATATGGATGCAGTTACAGCCGTTGTATCAATTATAATTCTAATGACAACTATTATTATTATGACATTGTCGGGCAATTTCATCAACATTTATTATTTTACATTACTTGGTGTATTGGCTTCGTTAATAGGTTTTCTATTTTTTAATTGGCATCCTTCCAAACTTTTTATGGGAGATACAGGCAGCCAGTTTCTTGGTGTTTTTTTAGCTTTTGTAGGAATTCGTTTTTTCTGGAATGCGAGCTGGGCAGAAATAAGCAATCCGATTGCAGGTAATTTTGTACTGATAATGGCAGTATTTGCATTACCGTTAATCGATACTTCAGTGGTGGTAATAAACCGGATTTTAAGAGGGCAATCGCCAATGGTTGGCGGAAAGGACCATACTACACACAGCCTTACCCATGCGGGGTTCAATGATAGACAGGTCGCATTGATTTTTGGGGTTATTTCCTCTTTGTTTTCATTATTGGTTATTTACGGAATAGCATTCGACAATAGTTATCAGGAATTCCTTGAAGTGGGAATTGTCGGTTTGTTTATAATTGTTTTTTCAATATTTTTTATATTGAACCGTTCATATCTTAAATCATATTTAAAAAATGCATAGTAATACATTTGTGAGAGTCGGGATTTTTCTGACGTTGATT
>Ga0164313_10003028_pt1 | contig 14969 bp, 14 predicted proteins | sample GuaBasSedimGuay4_FD_113735 | JGI IMG/M metagenome (GOLD analysis project Ga0164313, IMG submission 113735) | Subseafloor sediment microbial communities from Guaymas Basin, Gulf of California, Mexico - Guay4, Core 4569-4, 0-3 cm | ecosystem: Environmental > Aquatic > Marine > Hydrothermal vents... | reverse complement strand
TCACCTTGAAGAGGCTTTGGTACGGAAATCTCAATGTTGAACCCGGAATAGGTCTCACGATGGTCACTCTGGATACAATTTCAATCTCGGCCGTAACCAATGGTAAAGTTTCAGAACGATTGATTTCCAACCGGTAAGAATTTGTAGGCACAAGCTTCAGATCATCAGCATCAACTTTGTACAGGATGTTTGGCATCTCGGCAAAAACTCCCTCATCACGTATCAGACCTTCCTCGGCACCATCGACTTCAAGCAATTGAAACCTTGTGCCGGAGGAAATGTCAAAGATTGAAGCATCAAGATTCTTGTAATAAAGGCTATCTGGAATCCTGGCAATCTCCAAAGCAGAAATTTCAGGGTCGAGAAATGCCTTTTCTATCCTGATGTAATGTGTTGTATCCAAAGGTGAGAGGATACCGTACACAATAGGAATATCTTTCCATGGAGCTGTCACGTTCAGATCGTTCTGGCAACCTGACAGCAGCACTCCACTTAAAAGCAAAAGAAAGGTTAATTTTTTCACGCCGACAAAGGTAATTTTATTTCTATTCAGAAAGGAGCTTGACCTACCTTCTTTGGCGTCAATAAGACATTTGTAATGTTGCATATCTTTGACACGTAAAAACTACAAATAAGATGTCTGTCCACAAAGAAGCAAAACGCATCACGACGCACACTTTGCGTGAAATGAAACGTCAGGGTGAAAAAATCACGATGCTGACCGGGTACGATTATTCGATGGCGCGCATACTCGATGCATCCGGTATTGATGTGATTCTCGTAGGAGATTCAGCATCAAATGTAATGGCGGGTCATGAAACCACACTCCCCATCACCCTGGATCAAATGATCTATCACGCTTCGTCAGTGGTGCGTGCCGTCCAGAAAGCCCTTGTGGTAGTTGATCTTCCTTTTGGATCTTACCAGGGCAATTCCAAGGTCGCTCTCGAGTCCGCGATCAGAATCATGAAAGAATCAGGCGCTCATGCTGTAAAAGTCGAGGGCGGAAGTGTCATTCAAGAGTCGATCAAAAGAATTCTGTCGGCCGGAGTGCCCGTCATGGGTCATCTTGGACTGACTCCCCAGTCCATCTACAAATTTGGTACGTATACAGTAAGGGCACGGCAGGAAGAAGAAGCTCAGCAACTGATGGAAGATGCTGCACTGCTGGACGAGTTGGGATGCTTTGCCCTGGTACTGGAAAAAATTCCTGCTGAGCTGGCGGGAGAAATCAGTCGCAGCATTGATATCCCAACCATAGGCATTGGCGGCGGATCACAAACGGACGGCCAGGTCCTCGTCACACATGACTTACTTGGATTGACCAAGGATTTTCATCCAAGGTTTCTCAGACGCTATCTCGAATTGTTTGATACCATCAAAGATGCCATGCAAGAGTATATCGTCGATGTGCGTCGTGGTGATTTCCCAAATCAGAACGAACAGTACTAACCGCGGGAAGATCCTTTATGAAGCGTATCGTTTTTTCACTGGTAATTATCTCAATCGTCATTGGAGGCCTCTTCGCATGGAGGTATTACAAATGGATATATCACAGCAATACGCCCGCCACACTTGAAAATGCCATCCTCTTCATTCCAAATGGATCCACGTTTGAGACATTGGTAGATAGCCTCAATGCCAGAAGTCTTTTTATCAATGAAAAATCTTTTCGGTGGGTTGCCAACAAGATGCAATTCGGAGACAGAAATGTAAAATCAGGCCGATACGTGATTCCCCCAAATGTAAATAATCGCGAATTGATCAATATGCTCCGGCTTGCAGAGCAGACTCCGGTTGCATTGATTGTGAGACCCTCCACAACCCTTGGCTTGTTGGCACAACGTGTGTCTGCCCAACTTATGATGGACTCCGTCACGCTCATGGATTATCTCCAGAAAGAGTACCTCACGGCATCAGAATACACATCAGAATCAATTCTATCACTTTTCATCCCCAACACCTATGAGGTGTATTGGAATATCAGTCCAGAGAAACTCGTCCGGCGATTTGAGCGTGAGCAAGCCAGATTTTGGAATGATGAAAGAAGAAAAGCGGCGGAGCAAGTCGGATTGACCCCATTTGAGGTCTATATCCTGGCATCTATCGTGGAGCGTGAAACTCAATCTCCCCCGGAGAGGCCAATCATTGCAGGACTTTATCTCAACCGGCTAAAACGCAATATGCTTTTGCAGGCTGATCCCACTGTCTTATATGCCCTGGGAGATTATTCAATCAGACGTGTCTTGTATGTGCATCTCGAAGTGGACTCTCCGTACAATACGTACAAATATGCAGGTTTACCGCCCGGACCAATCACAATGCCATCCATGGGGAGCTTGCTGGCCGTGCTCGATCCTGCCGATCACAACTACCTCTTCTTTTGTGTAAAACCTGGTGGAGGTGGACATGCTTTTGCGGGATCACTGTCGGAACACAATCGCAATGCACGCGCCTACCAGCGTTGGCTCAACGATAGAAATATTCGCTAGCCCTTTTTGACCGGAAGACCCTCCCTGCGCAACCACTGAACCTGAAGGGAGTTATTGCCATACTTGGCAGTTCCCAACCATATCAGATTGTCATCCTTATGCATTACGCGCCACTGTGACTGTTCATGATCTCCTTTTGGAGTGAGGTCCAGAATATTGGTATCTCCGTCATAAAACCAGGAGCCGTCGTATTCCTTCTCTCCCCAGATACCGTAGTCGTACGTTCCATTCTCATAAAAATTTATCCAATGTCCCTCATTGATGTTCTTTTTATCTCCACTGCCCGCACCAATGGTGGCATTATTATGATATACCCCTGTCACGAGGAATGTCCATGGCAAATTTTCAATCGTGTTGGCGTCAGAGTTCGAAGGCGTAGTCTCTGAATCTGAAGTCTGGGCTGACGAAGTGGAATTCTTCGTACCCGCCTCTGTCTGTGAGGTGCTGTCCGCAGCAGAATCACTGTCATCACCGGCACATCCGTAGAAAGTTGCAATTGCCAATCCGAGTATCAATAGTGTGTTTTTCATAGTCATCATGTATTCTTCTTATCTGCCCCGAAAGTAAACATCTTTTTTTATTGCATATGAGTAGTTTACTTCCTTTCCGATATGTTTGTCGGTATTTACGAAGGTTTCTATTGTCTTAGATTTGTAATTCATGCAGTTAAGTCACGCCATTTCCAGATTAAAGGAATACAATATCAAGCATCGGCTGTTTGGAGATCATGCACGTATTCTTCTCGCAGTGAGCGGTGGTCGTGACTCAATGTGTATGCTTGCACTTTTTGAGCAAACAGATCAGCCATTCGGTGTGGCACATATGAATTACCAATTGCGTGGCGAAGAATCTGACAGAGATGCGGCCTTTGTACAGGAGTATTGCCAGAAACGTGGCATCGACTTCCATATCAGTCGTGTCGATTGCAGAATGCAAATGGCGGAACACGGGACGGGACTTCAAGTCACAGCCAGAAACCTCAGGTACACCTGGTTGCATACATTGCTAAGTGAAAAAAAATATCAAGCCTTTGCCACAGCGCATCACCAGGATGACAATGTTGAGACAATGCTGATCAATCTCATGCGTGGTACAGGAATCCAGGGATTGACCGGAATACCGCTAAAGCGCTCAGGCGTCATTCGCCCGATGATGTGCTTTGACAGTCAGGAGATTCAAAGCATTACAGACACACGCGATATTCAATTCTGTCTCGACGCATCAAACGAAAAGGATGACTATTTGCGCAATCGCATCCGGCATCATCTCATTCCACTTATGAATGAGATAAGACCGGGCTCGTCTCGCAATATCATGCATGACATAGAAATGATCAAAGGACAATGGGAAGGCCTGGAGGCCATAGCGATCCATGCACTCGCTAACTTGTCGAAAGGACTCGATGAAGCGGGAGGCAGCATTCTGCTTGATGCTCTTCTGAAAATTCCGTCATCAGAGTACATCTTGCTGCGTATTGTGAACGGATATGGTTTTACTTTGGAGCAATGTGCCAATATTTTACAGTCTGACAAGGCTTCGGGTATTGGGTTTCAGTCTTCGACGCACGAAATGATACTTGACAGAGACTTGATCCGGATTGAAAGAAGAAGCACGACTCGTGCGGCTCCTGTCCGTATCGACATCGGTTCGAAGGCGGAGTGTAGCTACGGTCAATTGGAGATCACCCGGATATCGCGCCCTGATCAATTTAGTACTGATGTAAATATCGAATATATCTCGCCTGACAGTCTTCAAAATGGTGGTGTGGTACGGACATGGAAAGACGGTGACAGATTCTTCCCCCTCGGTATGTCAGGAAGCCAAAAAGTATCAGATCTCCTCACCAACCTGAAGTACTCGACGTTTCAAAAACGTCAGGTCAGGGTATTGCTCGATGGTGAGCAAATCGTTTGGGTCATCGGCATACGCGCAAGTGAACAATTTAAGGTTGTGTCGGGTGAAAAAACGGTCCTACGGCTGGTTTGGACACCGAATAAGGATACAGGTGACGTTTAGTTTTTCTTTCGACCGATAATATCCCGTTGGTTACTTTCAATTCCCTCTCCTGGTGGTTGATTTACCGTTTGCTGAAATACCTTGTCCACGAAATGCCAATTTCCATCTTTGTATTCAAACCCATGAAAACTGCCATCGGGCACCCATAGAGGACCATCGAAGCCTGCATTTATCAAGATGACATGGTCATAGATCAACATTTTTTTCTCCCTGTCAAACTGCATACGACCGGACGCAGTAGCAGCGTACTCAAGGAGGATTCTGCTCTTCACATCTTCCGCTCCATCCTCGTCCTTCATGACAAATACTTCTGCTCCAAAATGCACTCCATCGTCGACAAACTGAAGCACGTCGGCGACTTTTTGATTGGTGCTCGCGGAACTTATACTAAACCCAAGGATGAGATACGCGTTCTGACCTTCAATATTCTTAAACTCTTCAATACCGTAGTACAACGCCCCGTACCATGTGTTCTGATCATGTGAAGCATACTCCGATCTCAGCGGACGCTTGTCATGCAGCTCGATGATACGCCCATCACTTTTCTGGATGACGCCATAATAGCGATAGGTATTGTCATCCATTTCGAGCTGCCAGGTGATCAGCTTGAAAGTCGTGTCCCGCGGGCTGATGATTTTGCACCATTCAAGCGATTTGAATTGATGTGTAAAACTCCCTTCAATCGATAACGCTTCGAGTATTTTATGATGCAACATCTCTGCTGAACGTGCACGATGTGCCGACGTCGACATGTTTGTCATCGCATCTGAGTAGTACGCCAACTCTGCCTCTAATGAGTCCAGTGACTGTGCCTGAAGGCTTGTCACAAAGAGTAACGAATTGAGCAATGCGAAAATGAGTATCAGGCGTATGCTTTTCATCAGCTACGCAACGCATTTAGCGGTTAAAAAATTGTACGAGAGGGTTATCCCAACTCCATACTGTTGTACACTTCCATCACGGCTCGCACGTGTTCTGCTGAAGTGTTGAGCGATGCTTTTTCTTCTTCGTTCAACTTTAATTCGATCTTTTGCTCAATGCCATTTTTTCCGAGAGTCACAGGAACTCCGAGGAAGATATCATTCAAGCCATACTCGCCATTGAGACGTACACAACACGGAAAGACTCTGCGCTCATCACGCACGATAGACGCGACCATTTGTGCAGCAGCGGCACCTGGGGCATACCATGCTGAAGTTCCCATTAATTTCACGAGTTCACCTCCACCCTTCTTTGTGCGTTCGATGATCGCATCAAGTGTTTCACTGTCGATGAGATCGGTGACCGGGATACCGGCTACCGTAGTATAGCGTGGGAGTGGCACCATTGTATCTCCGTGGCCACCCATCAATACTGCCTGTATATCCTTGGGAGATACGTCGAGTGCTGTGGCAAGAAATGCCCGGTACCGCGCTGTGTCGAGAATACCTGCCATACCAAACACGCGTGTATCGGGAAGGCCTGATATTTTGTGTGCGGCATATGTCATGACATCGAGTGGATTTGAAACGATGATGATGATTGGATTCGCCGAGTGCTCCAGAATAGACTGGGTCACCGTAGAGACGATCTTTGCATTTGTCGAGATCAGGTCATCACGGGTCATACCCGGCTTACGGGGTACCCCGGCTGTGATCACAACGATGTCAGAGTTGGCCGTATCCTTATAGTCATCGGTTCCCAGAAGCCGGGTGCTGAAATAATCAATCGGAGCTTGTTGCCAGGTGTCCAGAGCCTTGCCACGCGCAAAATCGCCTTGAATATCCAACAATACGACCTCGCGAACGATATCGTGATGTGCCAACACATTAGCTACTGTCGCACCAACATTGCCTGCTCCTACTACCGTGACCTTGCTCATTTTTATTTTGTATTTATTGAAAAATTGAAAAGGGTTTATAATACGCGACAAATGTATGAAGTTTATCAAATCAAAACGTCGATTTTACTGTTGTAGTTTCAGCTTATGTAATATAAAAGACGTGGCCATGACGTTGATTTCTTAACTTTGCAATCAGACAAATTAACAGGAAAATGCAGCATATCAGATTATTCACAATTATCACACTTATTTCGGCTTCGCTGAGCGTTCAGGCGCAGGTACAGCTGAGAGGCTATTGCGGGACAGTTTTTGGCGAGGCGAGCACAGAGATTTTAAAGTCCAACATCAGGCATATGGCCGAGGGTGGTATTGAAATGCGGAGCGGAATCACACGGTATATACCCGTCACATTTCACTTTATTGCCGAAGACAGTGGCAACGGATATCCGCGTGAAGAACAGGCGCTGGTACAATTGGAATCACTCAATGAACTGTACGCAGCACAGGATTTTGTGCTTTACATCGCAGATATCATCTACACCGCAGACTCGCGAATTTATGACACACCTTCAAGTGGTCCGGCCATATTCCAGATGCGGGTAGCGAGAGACAAAGAGGCGTTGAATGTATTTGTCACCCGGAGTGCAAGCAGCGGTAGTGGCACACCCGGAGTCACCTTAGGGTATTATTCACCTGGTAATGACTGGATTGTCATTCGCAAAGATGAATTTAATGGAACGAGCGGGACACTTGGCCATGAAATCGGTCATTTTTTCTCACTCGCACATCCACACAATGGATGGGATTGTCAGCCGTATGATGAGGACATCCACGGCAATCCGGTCAATAGCATCTGGAGCCCCTGTAATTCAGGACTTCGGGTAGAATATCAGAATGGAACGAATTGCTCCAATTCAGGTGATTTTATCTGTGACACACCTCCTGACTACAATTTTGGTTTTGGATGGTCTTCCGGTGGAGATCGGTGTGCGGAATACGATGCCGGCACGATGGACCCGAATGGTGATGTGGTCGACCCAATGGAGATAAATGTCATGGCCTATTTTATTGACTGTGATGAATACGAATTTACCAATACTCAGAAAAATGTCATCCGCAGTGATTTTCAAAGTAGTCGTCGTGCATATATCCGCACAGGTGTCGTACCAAAAACAGATGAGGTTGTAGATGATGTCGTATACAATTATCCAATCAACGATGAAGAATCCCCGTCGTTCAATGAAATAGAATTTGACTGGGACGATGTGGATGGTGCAAATCAATATCTGTTTATTGTTGACCGGTTTTCAAGTTTTACCTCAGCACCACTGCGCATCATCGTAAGTGAGTCAAGTGTCGTCCTGGATGAGTTGTCAAGTGGCAGCAGGTACTATTGGAAGGTCTGGCCATTTAATGAGAGTCAGACTGGTGCGGGATGGAGTGAGACAGAATCTTTTATTGTTGGAACTTCGTCCGCCGTAAATGAAATTGCTTCAGTGGAAGAATTTGACGTTTTTCCTAATCCGGTCACGGACGGAAATCTGGTTGTTGCCATTCGATCGACGGAGTCTTTTGATGCCGAATTGCGCATTTTCGATATATCCGGAAGAGTTTATCAGCGGACATCGGGTCATGAGGTCATTGCAAACAATCAGTGGTCTATTGATATAAACACCAATGAATTTCCGGCTGGTATGTACATTGTTCAGGTGATTTCAGAAAATGGCATTCTCACGAGTAGATTTGCGATTCAATAACCACAACTTTGGAAAGTGCTATCACCACTTATTCAAGATTTTAAAAGTACAGACACGTCGGTTTAATCATTCTGATCGCACGACAATATTGTTTTGAGAAATACTAAAGGAACACAATGAATTTACACGAATACCAGGGCAAAGAATTGCTGAGCAATTTTGGGGTGCGCATTCAGCGTGGCAGGATTGCTACTACTGTTGAAGAAGCACTTGCAGAATTTGACAAATTACAAGAAGAAACAGGCACCGAATTCGCAGTGATCAAAGCGCAAATCCATGCTGGAGGCAGAGGCAAAGGTGGAGGTGTAAAGCTGGCGAAATCCAGGGAAGAGGTCAAGGATATCGCAGATGCCATTTTGGGAATGCATCTCAAAACGCCGCAGACACAAGGCGGCCTTGACGGCCCCGGCAAATTAGTCCGCAAGATCCTTATCGCCGAAGATTCATACGCACCGGATTTTGATGCTTGCAAGGAGTATTACATATCGATCCTGACCGACCGTGGAAGAGCTCAGAATGTCATCATCTACTCTACAGAAGGTGGTATGGATATTGAAAAAGTTGCGGATGAGACACCGGAACTGGTACACAAGGAATACATCGATCCCACAATGGGAATTCAGCCATTTGCCGCAAGAAAAATTGCATTTAATCTGGGGCTCAGTGGCACTGCATTTAAAGAAATGAACCGCTTTGTCACTTCTTTGTATAATGCATTTGTCGGTTCCGATGCGACGCTTTTTGAAATAAACCCTTGCATGATAAATGCCAGCGGTGAAGTGACAGCTGTCGACTGCAAAGTAGCGCTGGATGATAATGCATTGTACCGGCATCCGGATCTTGCTGAGATGAGAGACGAGGATGAAGAAGATCCAACTGAAGTAGAAGCAAAAAAATTCGGCCTCAGTTTTATCAAACTCGATGGTGATGTCGGGTGTATGGTAAATGGTGCCGGTCTTGCCATGGCGACAATGGATATCATCAAATTATCAGGAGGTAAGCCTGCTAACTTTCTGGATGTGGGAGGAACTGCCGATGCAAGCCGCGTGGAAAATGGGTTTCGCATTATCTTGAGAGATAAGAATGTCAAAGCTATCCTGATCAATATTTTTGGTGGAATCGTCCGCTGTGATCGCGTGGCGCAAGGTGTTGTTGATGCCTATGCCAACCTTGGGAATATTGATATTCCGATCATTGTGCGCCTGCAGGGTACCAATGCTGATTTGGGCAAAATAATTATTGATGAAAGTGGTCTCGAGGTTAAGTCTGCTATCTTGTTGAAAGAAGCAGCTGACCTGGTGAAAGAAGCAATAGCGGGATAGGTGCTGCTCCGCATCAGTACTCCATGGATACATTCAGTCTACTCGAACTAAACGCGCACATCCGCCAGGTTGTAGCGCTCAATTTTGAACAACTCATCTGGGTCAGCTGTGAAATCTCACAGGCCCGCCAATCGCGTGGCCATCACTATCTTGAACTAGTTGAGAAGGCAGAGCATTCGGATGATATCCGGGCACAGAGCAGTGCTGTTATCTGGGCACGCACATTTTCGAGAATCAGAAAAAAATGCGGTGATCTCATTGATGATATTCTGCAGGATGGTGTGGAAGTCCGCGTACAAGTACGTGTTGATTTTCACGAGAGATATGGTCTTAAACTGGTCATCGAGGATATCGACCCAAGTTTTACGATGGGCAATCTCGAAACGCGGCGACGTGAAATTCTGGAGACACTTCAAAAGAAAGGTCTCGTCGAAAAGAATGGACTCCTCCCCTTGCCAGTTGTCCCCCAACGCATTGCTGTATTAAGCTCCGAGCACGCTGCCGGCTACCATGATTTTATGCAGCACCTGCGTGAAAATCCATATGAATACCACTTTGATACACATTTATTTCCTGTGGCGCTACAAGGCAGCAGTGTTGAAAAAGAAGTCGTTACGGCACTCCAGTCTGTTGCAAAAGCGGCAGTGCATTATGATTGTGTGGCAATAATCAGGGGTGGCGGTTCGCGACTCGATTTATCGGGATTTGATAATCTTGCAATCGGCGAGGCAATCGCACATTGTCCAATTCCCGTCTTCACGGGCATCGGTCACGAGATAGATCAGTCTGTCGCTGATATTGTAGCTAATTATGCATTAAAAACTCCTACGGCCGTAGCCGACGTTATCATAGAAATGACAGCGACATTTGAAGGTGAGATTGACGCATTAGAATTGCATATCAAAGAAATCATTGACAATATTGTAGTACAGGCGCAAAGTGATTTACGCAATGCACAAACACTACTCACGTATCTTCCCGCACAACGCGTAACAGCAAATCACGCATTTCTGGAAGGGCTCGTACCTCAATTCAGACGTATTGCTTCATTTAAAATCAAACAATATCAACAGCAATTGGAGCATGCGAGTATCGTAATGAAAGCTGTTGAGCCAAGAAATGTCCTTGCTCGTGGATTTAGTATTACAAGGAAGAATGGTAAAATTGTATCCAATAGCTCGGCCCTGAAAAGTGGCGATACATTAGAGACAGAATTTCAAAAAGGAAATATCAAAAGTACAATTGACTGATGGCTAAAAAGAAACAGACTTACGAGAGTGCTTACGCTGAACTTCAGACTATTCTCAACGCCATACAGTCTGAGGAAGTCAGTCTTGATGCACTTGCCACACAACTAAAGCGGGCAAAAGAACTCGTTCAGTTTTGCAAAGAAAAACTCCGTGCAGTGGAGCTTGAACTGGAAGATGTATTTGACGAAGACGAATCAGATTAAACTGCTTTCGCAGTACTATTAATCCTTGCCCATAACCGTGCTATCCACGTGCCAATAACTTTAAACAAGTGCCCCACATCAAGCATTTTTGTATCTGTAAGGGCTTTAAACGTAAGAAATCCGCTAATAGGTAGCATAATCAAACAAGGCGCCCACGCACCCAGGACAGGATTAATTTCCATCGACCCGGCGAGTTTATCAAAAAAGAGTGTCATCACAATAAAGAGTGTAAAAAATATAATTGCCACCAATAGCGGATAACCATATCCCCCTTTGCGCACAATGGCGCCCATTGGTGCCCCTATAAACAAAAAGATGATACAGATCGCAGCAATACTGTATTTAAAATTTAGTTCATAGATATACTCTGCACGCCTGACCCGGAGCATTTCAAGTCGTGTAATGAGTCGCTTATTATTACTTCGGATACTTTTGATTCTCGACGTGGCCTGGGTGAGGAACTGCAGTTGCGTCTTTTGTGAGAATGCGGCCATTACCGTTCCCCATTTCGCATTTTCAGGTAAAGTATCAAGGACTTTCAATAAAGGGGCTGAGCTCCTCTTACGAGCCACAGGAATCGAAGCTATTGCCCCTGTCGTATCACGTTTGGTATCATTTTTTGTAACGATGACGACATTCTTATCGAGGGGTTTATTCTGTGCAACCTGTGACGTATCATCGCCTGCGCCTTTTGCATTTCCCTCATCTATTCCAGTTGCTTCCAGGATGCCATTAAAACTATACAAGCCACGATTCTGAACTTTTGCATATTGATTCTTCATCGTATCGAGCTCGAAGGAAAGCTGCTTGACGCTTTTCATTTTATGATGAGACTTGAAAAACTCCTCCTCTGTCTGACCCATTTCAAACTCGGATAAATCAAAATATTTAGTCCATTCAGTAAATCTTGTGCGCGCAAACGGATATTTCTGATTGGATCCTGACTTTTCGATTTCCTGATACTGGTGCCCATCATAAAGTTTAATGACAAAGTCATGCTGATCTTCTGTCACGTACATTTCGCCACTTTTCGCCGAAATCATATTCATTTTCCTCCTTGTACTCGACGTTTGATCATATATCAGGACATCGTAAATTTTGCGATTGTCCTTGTCTTTGCGACCAATCCGAATAGTAAACCCTTTAAAATCATCATTGAAGACACCCTCTTCGAGGCTCAGAGCGGGTTTCTGATTTCGGATGACATAAAGCCTGGAATAAAATTTCAGATTAGACAACGGGATAAGCGTATTCGAACAATAAAGTGAAAAGTAAGCCGTCATGACGCCGAGTGCTGCAATCGGAACCATCACTCTTAATAAGGACACTCCCGCAGATTTCAAACTCGATAATTCATACTTTTCAGATAAATTACCGAACACCATGACAGAGGCGAGGAGTACTCCGATGGGGAGTGCCAGCGGGAAAAGAGAAAGTGATTTGTAAAACACCAGCTCCATGATTTCAAATGTGCTCACCCCTTTCCCGATGATGTCATCTATAAAATTCCATAGGAATTGCATCACGAGCACAAAAATCGCTATGAAAAAAGCTGTGATGAAAGGGCCTACAAAGCTCTTTGCGAGGTAGATGTCTATTTTCTTTACGATCTGCAAGGCTACAAATGTGCTGTTTTATTTATCCAATAACGCTAATCCACTGCTAATAGATGCATCCGCGAAGGTATTATTCTAAAGGCAGATGTAACAAAAAGGAATAACCTTGCGTCAACCTATTGCAAGATGCAGACACAAACTTATGAACGGCTCTACAACTCTTACCACGATCGGGTGTATCGATTGGCATTGCGTATCACACAAGACACAGCAATTGCTGAGGATGTTGCCCAGGAAGTGCATATCAAGTGTTGGAAGAACCGAAGTAAACTGGAAGAAGTAGCGAGCCCGGGAGCATGGATCATGCGTGTAGCGCGTAACCTCGCTATCGATAAAATCCGGTCCCGGCATCAAAACACCGAGCTTGACAAAGTAGCATATAGCGCACCTTCGAGGGATCAGACTCCCGATCGTGCAGCTGAAATTGGAAATATGATGCAAATACTGAGAAGTCTGCTGGAGACCCTTCCTCTCAAACAACGCGAGATCTTTCAGTTGCGAGAGATGGAAGGAATGAAGTACCAGGAAATTGGAGAAATACTGAATGTAAGTGTTGATGAAGTGAAAGTGAGCCTTTTCAGGGCCAGGAAAAAAATTCGTGAAAAAATAATAAAAGTGGACAGATATGGGATATCCACCGCAAATAGAGAAACTGCTTGAGAAATATTGGGCTGCAGAAACTTCGGTAGTCGAAGAGCGAGAACTGCGACAATACTTTATTCTCCATCCGGAGCATACAGATGCACATACAGCTTATTTTCTGTTGCTTCAGGAAGAGTCAGAAGTTGAAGCCAGTATCAGACCTGAATCAATAAATCCGGCCATTCTCCGCCCGTTGTGGAAGAGAGTCGTAAGTATCGCAGCTGCAATAGCACTTGTCGCGACAGCAGGATTTCTCATTCAGAATCAGCTGTCACAAAACAAGACAATGCATCAATCTGCTGAAGTATATACTGAGCAGGATGCAGATAAAGCCTATGCCCAGGCTAAAGAAGCACTACTTCTGGTATCCAGAAAAATGAACGCAACACAAAGTAAAGCGGCTAAAAAAATACACATCGTCGAGCCGTATACGACGATACTTAAATGATCCTTTTGATAAAAATTTGAAATACAAACTAAAATGAAAAAATTAATCTTTCTTACAATTGCGGTCTTTGGAATGGCCTCGGCGTATGCACAAAGTGATGCGATCTCGAAATATTTCGATAAATACATGGAGGATGAACGATTCGACATGGTATACATCAGCCCCAAGATGTTTGAGCTCTTTGCAAGTATGAATATCGAAGGTGAGGACGCTCAGGGTGAAATCATGGATATTGTGAAGGATTTAAAGGGCCTGCGTGTACTTTCCTTTGAAGGAGATGAAAATAGTGCAGATGAAGCGCTCGGATTTTATAAAGAGGCAAAAGGCAGAATTGACCTTGACAGTTATGAGGAATTGATAGTGGCACGTGATGGCGATGAAAATGTACACATCATGGTGAAAAGCGAAGGTGATATTGTAAGTGAATTGTTCGTGCTTATTGGTGGAGGTAATGAATTCACGATGTTGAGTTTTGTCGGCAACATTGATTTGAAGAAAGTGGGTAAAATCGCACGGATGCTGGATATTGATGCCATGGATCATCTGGAACATGTAGATGAAAAATAGGTATCATTGAGTGAAACTGATTGAGCCGGCAGGAAACTGCCGGCTTTTTTTATGCCAATATTGGCCGATCCATCTTGTAATTGTCCACTCTAAATACGCCCTGCAGATTATTCCAATAACCCCAAAACTGAATACTTGTACGTGGCACGATCACAACAATCAAACGACCAATCGTAAACAAAAAATGCGTTCGTTTGTATCGATTTCGGACATCTGATAATTGGGCATGTTCTTTGTTATTGGAATTAAGACATTAATACATATAAAAATTCGTAAATTTGTCGCGACAAACAAACCGTAATTAAAATTACAGGCATGAAATTAACTCATGAAGAAGTAAACGAGCTTATCGGGAAGTACAAATCAGAACTTCGCAAGCTTGCTTATCAACAAGGAAACCTAACGGGTATTATTAAGACACTCGAAGGTCAATCAAAGTCGGCTCCTAAACGTAGAGGTCGTCCGGCTAAAGCTAAAGCAGCAGCTCCTAAGGCAGCTCCTAAACGTAGAGGCCGTCCGGCTAAAGCTAAAGCAGCAGCTCCGGCAGCTCCTAAAAAGAGAGGTCGTCCAGCTAAAGCTAAAGCAGCAGCTCCGGCAGCTCCTAAAAAGAGAGGTCGTCCGGCTAAAGCTAAAACAGTAGCTCCGAAGGCAGCTCCGAAAAAAAGAGGTCGTCCGGCTAAAGCTAAAGTAGCAGCTCCGGCAGCTCCGAAACGTAGAGGTCGTCCGGCTAAAGCTAAAACAGTAGCTCCGAAGGCAGCTCCTAAAAAGAGAGGTCGTCCGGCTAAAGCTAAAACAGTAGCTCCGAAGGCAGCTCCTAAAAAGAGAGGTCGTCCG
>Ga0164313_10003027_pt1 | contig 14969 bp, 7 predicted proteins | sample GuaBasSedimGuay4_FD_113735 | JGI IMG/M metagenome (GOLD analysis project Ga0164313, IMG submission 113735) | Subseafloor sediment microbial communities from Guaymas Basin, Gulf of California, Mexico - Guay4, Core 4569-4, 0-3 cm | ecosystem: Environmental > Aquatic > Marine > Hydrothermal vents >... | reverse complement strand
TGTTTCCTTTCACCCCTTTACCCATAATTCACCAATATTTTTGACCGACGGACTGACCACAATCGGCCCGGGCCAGACCCAAACCCTGGAAGTGACGTTCCTCCCCCAACTTCCTCTGAACTACACCGGCACCCTCACTCTTGATTCCAGGTACTGTCCCGATATCACCCTTGTCGGGACCGCAACCGCGCCCGCGGGGACCGGCCAGAACATGGTGGGGATTTTCTTTGATCCGGACTACTCGGTCATCGATACCAAGACCTACCAACCCAACCAGATCGTCGAGGGATATCTGGTGATGCTCAATCCCTCCGAGACCAGTGGAGTAGGTTCGTGGGAACTGGAAGTGGACATCGAAGGTGATGCCCAGTGGCTGGGCTGGAATATCGAAGGCCAGCACATCAACATTGGGAGTGCCAACGAATTCATCGTGGGCCTCCTCGGCAGCCCGTTGCCCCATGCCTCCGAAATCCTCCTGGCCACTGGCTATCTAATGGTGTCCCAGCCATACCCCAACCTTGTCGACCTGGAGCTGAAGCCTGTCTGGAATGCGTCTATTCCCGACCAGATGGCATGGTCGCCCTGGCACGACGCCACCATGTTCATGCCCCTGACTCCGTTGACCGGGCAAAGAATCGTGGCCGGAGTCAATTGGAATTCCGCCTCGGGAGTTGAAGCAACCACGCCGGCAGCGACCACGCGCCTGCTGCCCAACGTGCCCAACCCGTTCAACCCGATGACCGAAATCAGGTTCGAACTGGACCGGCCGCAGCAGGTCAGGGTAACCGTCTACGACGTGACCGGACGCCTGGTGAAAGTTTTGGCTGAGAGCCAAATGGAAGCCGGCCCGCAAACGCGAATCTGGCAGGGCCGGGATTCAGGCGGGCGCCAGGTGCCCAGTGGGGTTTATTACGTGCGGATGGTGACCGGCGAAGTGACCGACCATTTGAAGATCATGCTGCTGAAATAGTTTTCGTTATTCTCACGCGCGTATACGAAGTCCGTTGGATCGACTTTCTTGCAACGTATCACCGATATCATTGCAGGGCGAAACACGCAAGGGCCCACAACTCCACTTTCCTAATCACTCCGGGCCCACGCCCCCACTTCTTCCTCTGTCACATCCCGCCCAAGCAAAATCTCCACCGCTGCCTCCAGCACCTCATCCCTCCCGTCTCGGATCCCGGCAATGGTCGGCAGCACCACTTCGTCCGGTACGATGCCGACACGCTGGGTGGGCTGGCGTTCATCATCGAAGACTCCGATACCACTGATCACCGTGGTCAGGCCCCCGGGCAACGCGAATCGGGAAACATTTCCATCGGCGCCGGAAGTGGTGCTGCCCATCACCACGGCCTGGGGCGCGGCCCGGAAAGCCAGGGCGTGATATTCGGCCGAACTCATGCTGACCTCGTCCACCAGGACTACCACCTTGCCGGGGAAATGCGGCGCGACCGGGTGCAGTGAAGTGTATTCCTTCCACATGAAGGCTCCCGGATTGGCGGGATCGGCGCGAGTAAAGGTGACGAACCGTGTGGGCTCCTTGACCAAATGGCCGCCCAGTTGAAAAATCGGGAAATCACCGGGGTAGGCGCGGCAGTCGATGACCAAACCCGTGGCGCCATTGGCCAGGGCATCTTCTATCCAGGTGGTAACCGAATCCCGCTTCATATAATTCAACGCCATGTAGGCCACATCAGGCATGAGCATGCGGTACCCTGGGCCCTCAAGAGTGTGCCATCGGCCCACCATCTGATCGATCTTGCCGTAGGCCATTCGTTCCGCCGAAAGCTCGACTTCCTCGCCTTCCCTCAATACCTGCAACCGACATGACCCCACCGGCCCCCGGGCCACGGCCTTGGCCAGGTTCATCTGGCGTTGCGGTTCGTTGGAAGCGGAGTAGTAGGGTGCCCATTCGGTCATCAATTCAGATACCGGTCGCCCGTCCACCGTCAGAATCACGTCGCCGACCCGCAGACCCGTAGCGCGTCCGAAAAACTCGTCTGCCCATCCCGCGACGACCACCTGGTCTTCCACCCAGCGCGTCACGACCGGCAACTGCCCCTGCATGCCGGGGGGCCTCATGGCGTAGGCGCCATACAACTGGGTGTGGGTGTCGTTAAGCCTGGCAACCAGCCTCAGCAACAGACGATAAAAGGAGTCCACATCCGAGGTCGAAACGACCAGCGGAACGAATTCACTCATGACCTGTGGCCAGTCCTCGCCAATCACATCGCGGTTGGGGCACCAGTATTCAATGATGTTCCAGAAACGGTAGAGCGTCAGCAGACGGTACCCGGTGTCTTCGACCGGCACGTTTGCATAGCCCGGTTCACGGCTGAAGTCAGGATTGCCCACGTTTGGCATCAAGCCGACCCAGAACTGTTCCCCGTCGGCGGGACGGGCTGCATGAGTTGCCTGCAACAGGGCTGATAATCGGTCCCCCAAATGGTCGGTGTCCCGTATCCAGTCCAGGGCTGCGGCCTGGGCGGGATCCACCGGCTCCTCGGCACAGGGATCGCAGGGAGGGATTGGGCCCAGGGCATCGATCCAGGCAGCCAATATTTCAACCGCCTCGCCGTTATCGGCGGCGGCCATAACCCTTGGCAAGACGCGGAACAACTCGAAATCCCAGTGGATGCCGCCATCGGTTACCGCGGGATGGTGGTATTTCAAAAAGCCCCACACCCGTCCTAACAATGCCAGGTTTTCCACTTGTTCCGGTGTCGCGGTCACAAAATCCAACCCGGAGCCGGCGGCAAACTCCTTGTCGGTGTCCAGCACCGTCAATACCCGTTCGGCGATGGGCGCTTCGGCCAGGGGGTTGTCATCGATCCACAGCGACAGGTCGTCTACCCAGAGGGTGCCGTTGCCCGCCATCAGGGCTCCGCAAACGAAGGTGCGGGTTTCGGGAGCCAGATAAATATTGGTCCGGTATTCCGTCCATTCGGTGGTGCCGCTGAGGTTCCTCTTTTGCATATTGTCGAGGGCGATGATCCCGGCGTTGCCGTCCAGCCTCAACCAGAGTCCGAACCATTCGTCGACGTTTTCACTCTTCAGCCAACCGCGCAATTCGATGAAGTCACCTGCCCGGTCAGCTGGCAGGCGAAAGGAGAGGGCCGAAAACTCGCCATCACTGTTTGCGTCCCGTTGGATGCGCGCGGAAAGGTTTCCGGAGTGGACTACCGTGCTGTCGACTGAAAGGGTGGCGGCCGGACCGCCAGCCCAGTTTTCCGGTCCGGATCCGGACCCGGATTCGAAATCGTAAACGCCTGGTGGGGAATCGGCTCCCAGGGCCGTGTGGCCGAAGAATAGAACCAACATGAATGCCAAAGGCAACATTTGGAAACACGGTCGGATACGGCTCATTTGCGATCCCCCCAAAGCTGGAAACAGGTTGTACTGGGCGGGTTGAACTTACAGCATCAACACCGGGATTGCACCCCCGCGGGGACTTTTCTGCAATAATTTTGGTGATACGCTGCAGGATGGACCTATGGTCTGGCATCACAGCCGTACATCTTCAACCCTCTCCCCTGTCCATACCCCACCCGACCTGCTACCCTGACATTCCGCGATACCCCGGCTCCACCCGAAAGGACCCCGTTTGACAACCCCACTGATCGCCCCCGACCAGAACTGGGCCATATGGGCCATACTGCTGGGTGCTGCCGCCTTCGGGTTCCGGGCCGAAAACACCAAGGTCGGCCGCAAGCTATCCGGCGCCATCCTGACCATGGGTTTTACTTTCACCCTGTCCAACCTGGGCGTTATCCCCGCCGATGGTGTGCCTGCCTACGATGTGGTGTGGGGTTATCTGGTTCCCTTGGCCATTCCCCTGCTCCTGTTCCGGGCCGATCTGCGCCGGATCCTTCGTGAAGCCGGACCCACCCTGCTGGCGTTCGTGATCGGCGGGATCGGAACGATCATCGGTACGGTCATAGCGTTCCACGTGGTTCCCCTGGGAGAAGAGGGCTGGAAACTGGCGAGTATCTTTTCCGCCACCTACATCGGCGGGTCGATGAACTACGCCGCGGCCGCCGAAGCGGTGGGCCTCAGGTCGGGCGACCTGTTGAGCGCGGGAGTGGCCGCCGACAACCTGGTGATGGCCCTTTATTTCCTGGTCCTCTTCGCACTGCCGTCGGTGACCTGGCTGCGTTCCCGTTACGTGAAACGCCACACCGCTGTGGCCGAAGGCTCCGACGCCCTCGACACCAGTCGCCGGACCGCGGCCACCCTGCCCGACGTCCAGGGCGCCTCCATGTCCCTGGCCATCGCCCTGACCTTGTGCGCGGTCGGTTTCGGCCTGGCCTCGTTGACCGGTTGGCGGGGCAGCGGCATCCTGGTGGTCACCGCCCTGACCGTAGCCCTGGCCACTACGCTCCCGGGACAATTCGCGAAACTGAAGGGCGCCGAAGTTTTGGGCACCTTTTTGATGCAGATCTTTTTCGCGGTGATCGGCGCAAGCGCCAATGTCCTGGTGGTGATGAAGGTCGGACCGGTGCTGTTCGTTTTTGCCGCCCTGATCCTGACAGTCCACCTGATTTTCCTGCTGGTGGCCGGCTGGTTGCTGAAGCTCGACCTGTCCGAGATGATCATCGCTTCGAACGCCAACATGGGCGGCCCGACAACCGCCGCGGCCATGGCCGTGGCCCGCCGCTGGGAGACACTGGTTCTTCCGGCTATCTTGTGCGGAACCCTTGGTTACGCCGTCGCCACCTTCATCGGGGTGGCGCTTGGTCATTGGCTGCGGCCTTAAATCTCCCGGAAAGATGATCCCGCATGAAAACAATCATCATCGTCATTGCCCTGGCCATTCTGATCGCAGTCGCGGTAAGCATGTTTTTCCTGCGGGGCGCCCTTTCCACCGGGAGTCAGAAACCCACCGGTGAAACCAAAAACGTGTTTTGGGACCTGAAGACCCATACCCTGGCAGGCGAGCCCGCGGAATTGGAGGATTGGCGAGGCCAAGTTGCCCTGGTGGTGAACGTCGCCAGCAAATGCGGCCTTACCCCACAGTACGAGGGTCTTCAGGCTCTTTACGGAGAGCTGAAGGATGATGGCTTCGTGATCCTGGCTTTCCCCAGCAACGATTTCATGGGCCAGGAACCAGGCACCCACGCGGAGATCCGGGAATTCTGCAGCGCAAACTACGGGGTCACGTTTCCCATGTTCGAGAAGGTGAAGGTCAAAGGCCGGAACAAGGGCGAAATCTACGCCTGGTTGACTAGCACAGGTCTGGAAGAACCCACCTGGAACTTTACCAAGTACCTGGTCGGCAGGGATGGCAAGATCATCTCCCGCTTTGCTCCGCGCACCAAACCCGACGACCGGGAGATGGCGGCGGCGATTCGGAGCGCCCTCGACTGATGAGGGGATCAGAACTGGAAGTAGATGAAGTCCTGCCCGCCGGTCCCAAGAAAAACTATCACCGCACTCACCGCGACGGCGTAATAGACGGGCCTGAGATACGGGACCCTTTGGTCTACACGTTCCAACAGAGGCAGCGCCATAAGGGGTAGCGAGTAGAGCAAAACCATCCCCAAAATGGAAACCGATGCCGTCAGAGAATCCCCGGACAACCCGAGGTCTCCCCCACCGACGGCGTTCAGCAACCATCCCATGCTTGGCGCGCGGAACAGCATCCAACCGATATTGGTAGCCAGGAACATGACGGCCCACGCCACCACCCTGTTGGCGATTCCGGAAGGCTGCCAGCGCCCGCCTTTACCGAGCCGGTGATATATGAAGACCAGCAGGGCGTGATAGACGCCCCAGGCTACATAGTGCCAGGCAGCTCCGTGCCAGAGGCCGCTCAGCCCCATCGCGGTTACAGTTACGAAGAGAAATTTGAGGTTCGAATCAACCCGCGAACCACCGAGCGGAATGTAGAGATAGTCCCGAATCCAACTCGAAAAGGAGATGTGCCAACGGCGCCAAAAATCCGAGGGGGAAATGGCCAGATACGGGGCATTGAAGTTGACCACGAGATCGAATCCCAACAGCCGGGCAAAACCGCGGGCCAGATCCGTGTAAGCGGAGAAATCGGCGAATATCTGAACCGTAAAGGCCAGGGTGCCACTGACAAGGAGCAGAAGCGATGGCTGTTCAAGCATGTAGACCTTGTTGACAAAAACCGCCACGTTATCGGCGATGACCACCTTTTTCAGGTAACCCATGACGATCAGCGGCCAGGCGGAATAAAGAAGCTCACCCCGCCAGCGCCGTACACTTTCGATCTGTGGGAGAAACCGTTGGGCCCGTTCGATGGGTCCGGCCACCAGCTGGGGAAAAAAGGAAACAAACAGGGCAAAATCGATGAAGTTGGTGCGCGGTTCCATCTGACGCCGATAAATGTCGATGGTGTAGCTGAGGGTCTGGAACGTATAGAACGAAATTCCGACCGGCAGGAAGATCTGCAAGGTGATCGGATCCATCTGCATCCCCACCCCGGATGCCAGATTTTGAACATTTTCGGCAAAAAAGTTGAAATACTTGAAAAAGCCCAGCATACCCAGGTTCGTCACCAGGCTGATCGTCAGGAACAATTTCGCCCGCGAACGGTGACGATAAATGGCCAGGCCGACGGTGTAATCAACGACCGTCGAGACCGCGATCAGGATGCAGAACCAGGGATGAATCCATCCGTAGAAAACGTAACTACCCACCAGCAGGAGAACATTTTGGGCGGTCCGAACCCTGACAGCCCAATACAAAACAAAGATGACCGCAAAAAACACCAGGAAGACGGAGTCGGTAAAAATCATTCGCCAATCCCCGTCCCTGGACCACGGGTGAGCATGTCTTCTGCAACCAGCCGCGTAAAGACCTCCCGACCTGTCTCATTCAAGTGGTCCCCCTCCCCGAATTTGTCCGCGGCCAAGGCATCTTCATCGCTGTAATCCAGGAAGGTCACTCCCCTGGTATCCAGGTAATCCCGGAGATCCCGAACGTAGGTCTCCAGAGCGGCGGGCCTGGAATTTGCCTTCAGGTCACGGCGCCTTTTTACTCTCAACACAACCAGTTCAATCCCGTGTTCCTCCAGAACATCAACCATCGCCGGCAAGAATGAAGTCTCCAGTCTGGCCCCGAAATCAAAATGGTCGATATCCCCGCCCACCTTTTCCGCGTCAAGCTGCGCGGCCGTCAACATGGATTCGTTCATGTTCGAATCGGCAAACGTTCCGGCTATGGCTCCATCGACCGCAATTGAATCATTGCCTGTAACGCGCAGGGGAACACTGTACTTGGCAATCCCCACGATATCGTCCCGCAATCGTTCACGTTCTCCAAATAATGGCAGCCATTTCTCCGCGTAATAGGAGTACCAATCCATGCCATCGAGATACGCAAGCCGTTCCAACAGGACCTCGCCCGGACCGGCGTACATTTCCACCTTGGAACGGTATTTCCCATCCACCCGAAATCCGGGCTGCGTCAGGAATGAATCTCGAAAAAAGAGAAGGACGGTTCGCGGTGGAGGTTCAACAGCACACACCACGTTTTTCAGAACCAGGTACCAAACGGCGGAGGCTGCCCCATTGATGCCCAGCTTGTACACACTCCCCGGAAACAATTCGTCAAACAACTGTTCGTCGATTCCTTCGCCAAGCATGGAGTTCCCCAACAGAACCGTCTCGGGCTTACGTTCCGCAAAGGACTTCAATAGATCCGGATCGATGGTCGGGTCCAGGGAGACGATGCTGTTCCGGGGATAAGCTGTCCCATAATGCGCGGGGAGCCACAGTGAACTGAACAACAGAACAATGGAAAGGCTGATGATGAAAACAATTAATCTTGTCATTTTACCTTAAGTTGAAACACCTGGCGGTATTCCGCCTGGAACAGTTCATGGTCTTTCTGGAAATATTGGGCATTATGTCCATCAGGCGCCTGTTCAAACGGGTAGGTACGGCGAACCAGAATGGTGACGGGAAAAACACCCCGGTCCTCAATGGACGGATTACCGCTCAGGACCCCTGACTCCTTGTCCATGATCAACCACTCCGGCCCCTCGAGAAGTTCGAATTCATACCCTTCCCTTTCCCAGAAATCGGCTCCGGGTTCCACATATCGTTGCTGAAGGTCGCCAAGGCTGGTCAATGTCCGGACCTCATAGGTATATGGCTGACCGGCCTTTGTTACAGTATCAGGTTGCGAATACACAAAAGGATGGGGCAGCTCCAGGAGCCGGGAAGGACCGCTGGCCACACCATTTTCGTCGATGGCAACGACCCGGTAGAATGAGCGATTCATTGCCTGATGGTCGGCCCCTGCCTTGACGACCAGGATACTTTCCCCGCTTATCCTTGCCAACAGGTTCGCCGGCTGTGGCCCCAAGCCCTGAACCTCGTAGGATGACTTGCTGGGTGTGAAACCCTTTTCATCGCTCCCGTAGACTTCATAACTCGTCGGGTGTGGTCCCCTCGGATTGGGCTGCCAATGAAGTGTGATTTCGCCCTCGCCGAAATCGGCCCTCACATCCACCGGGATCCTGGGACCTTCCCAGAAAAAGGACCAGACCGGGCTCCATCTGCCCCAGATACCAGTGGCGTCACGCACCTTCACCCGCCAAAAATATTCCTCACCGGGACTGAACAGGCCGGCGAACGGAGAGTGGTGTTCCGACACATCGACATAGACGTCAAATGAAGGACGGAAAGCGAACCGCATATCCTGATGGCGGCTCACCTGGAGTTGGTACAGATCGGCATTGGATTCCTCGGCCCAGGAAAAAGGAATGGTCGTCGACCTGACGATGCTCCCATTGGCGGGAAACCCGGGTTCAATCGGGGGGACGGGAGGTTCAACCGAACTGGATTCCCGCCACCGGTGAGTGATGGTGACCTCATGCGGGCCGGTAGTCTGGTCAGAGTAGACAATTTCGTTGCGCCCGGTCCGCAGGCGGGGAAGGCTGAGGGGGGAAATCATCAGGTCGGTTTCGATCCTGAGATCTCTTATCCGGTCTGGGCTTGCGGCCACTTTTACGTAATATGTGTATTTCGGAGGGTTCCTCTTGTATTCTAGGTGGTCGTCGATGTTAACGGTGCAGGTGTCCGTGCCCGTCCCTGCTCCTCTCCAAACCTGTTTCCAGTTCATTCTGTCCAGGGAGATATATATGGTTGGGGTATCCCCGCTGCTTTTCCCCTCAAAAACAGCCTGAATCCTGCCACCGCTTACCGCGTAAGGGGTGGTCATCCGGTAGATGTGATGATCAGCATCAACTTCCACGTAGTTTTCCTGGATGCGCGCTTCGTTCAGGCGTGGCTCGTAAACCCAAAGGGAGTTGCCCCAGAAAGATCTGGTCAGCTTCGACTGGCTGTCGTCCGAAGGGAATTTCCCGACATTGTCCCAGCGGTAGACGATGCGTTCTCCGGGACGCAGGTCAAAGTCGATGCGGTGGCCGGCCACGGCCCGAAACATGGCGCCATCATCCTGGCCGAAAAGAGCCGCTGCCTTTTCACCGATGGACCAACTGGTGAATTGAGGACCGTAGGCCTGTTCACGTTTGGCCAAATAGTGATCCTTCACCACCGCGTTCCCGCTGACGGGTTTTTCGTTTTCCAGGTCGAGATAGAAAGTCTGCTGATCGATATCCAGGAACTGGAAATCACCGTCGACATATGCTTCACACATCATGTGACCCTTCAGGGTGCGCACCCTGGGGTCCTGTTCCAATTTGGTTTTATTCAACCCCGCGTGATAAAACAGGGAACAACCGACGAACCCGGAGTCATCACAAAACCCACCACCGAATTCATTCATGAATTTTACCGGATCATGAAGTTCGTCACCGGTGAAAACATAAAAATCGTGGTAGCGGTTTTTCCGGACGAAGTCATAAATCCGATAGGCTTTTTCCTGATCGGTTTCAGCTCCCTGGAGAATTTCCTCCAGGAGGGACTCCATCGACCACCAGCGCCTCTGGTTGTTGGCCACCACCCGGGGGTTCCGGACGATAACGTCGCCAGTATTGGCGATGGTCAGCGATTCGTTGTTCTGAAAGGCGATCTTGACCGAACCGAACAGGGTGGTCATGGAATTATCCATATCCAGCGACCCGCCGACCTCGACCTGGTAGGACAGATAACTGGCGTTCACCTTTTCGACATGGGATTGGCTTTCCACGGGTTCAAAAGGGGACGCCATCCCGGAAGTGACCTCAAAAAGGACGAGAACATAAAGACAAACGATCCGCCAGATCAAAAAATTACCCTTAATCCATTCAGGGTGAACGGGATGCCAATTTCGAATTCCCCGCCAAACTAGCATAATTCCATGGATCACGTTAAGGGTCTTTCAACCATACATGAAAACCCGGCGGGATCTCTCCCCGCCGGGCTTGTTCAGGTTGATGATCGGACCGTTTTCAGGTGGACCCTGACTTATTCACCATCCAGACATTTGTTGAACGCCTGGTACGAGTCCTTACCCTTCTCACCGACATGCAGCCTGATGGTTTCAATCTGGGGACCACCATCTTCATGGGAAAGCTTCTGGTCGAAGGCCTTGACCTTGGCGCCGCTGAAATTGATGAACCCGTGCTGGTTGCCCTTGACGTTCGCGGTAAAGGGCGGACCAATGGGTTGACCGGTGCTGATATCGACAGGAACCGCGGTCAGCACTCCGGCATAACCTCCCTGGTAGGAGAACGCTCCGAATTCATCCACCATGGATGAATTGTGGAAATCCACCGAGCCCTCGATCCAGAGGTAATCATAAGGACCGGAACTGCAGAAGGGCCGCGGCACGAACTGGCCGAATTGGACGGTCGTCATGTCCGTGAATTCGCCGGGAGTCACCGTCGCGGGTCCGGCGAGGCGAATCATCATGGCAATGCCGTCGTTGGGAATGCCTACCGGATCTTCCACAGGAGGAGGCGGTCCACCGATCATGGCCAGCAATTCGGGCGGCAGTCCGTTGTAGACGCCGGGAATGATGTACCGGAAAGTAGGCGCCGGTGTGATTTCCGCGGTGGGCATCATGTCGGTCGCGGGATTGAGCAGGCCGGTGCGCATCATGTCTCCGACCACAATATCCCTGGCCGCGTTCCAGCTCAGCACCTGATGGTCGCTGGTGCCGGGAATCAGCACTTCGAAATGGGCCGCCCCAATTGTGATGGGCGAACCATCGGCCGTGCGCGCGGCGGTACGGAACAGACGCAAATGGAAACGAACCGGCTGGTACTCACCAAGAGTGAGCTGGATGACCGAACCCACCCATCGGCCCTCATCCGCGTAGGTGGATTGGACACCGCCACCAAGGGCGTCTCTCCACACCTGGTTGAAGGGAAAGGCATCCGGCAGACCGAGCATCGACCGGTCCCCATCCAGACCCAACAGCGCGGCCCTGATCTGCACGGGGTCGGCATGGCCGGTGAAGATCAGGTTGACCGGATCCATCGGCACACCGTCGAGTTTCGCGCCGGTGAAGGGCCAGAATGTAAACGAGGTACCGAACATGTCGACAGTTACCAGTTCGGTCGGCGTGATGCTGCCGTCCTGTTTTTCGATTTCAATACCTTTTTTCTCGGCCTGGATGAACGGGTCCCCACCAGTCGAACCATGTGTTCCGGTCAGCATCGGGTCGACCGGTGTGTCCTCGGAACATCCGAACAGGAACAACATTCCCCCCAGGATCAGGATCGGCATCAGAATAGCGGAAAATTTGTGGTGCATTTTCATGGCATCCTCTTCCGGTTGTTGGAGCCTGGACGCAGAGATATTTTGTCCGCGGCAGCGTCGCGGCTCCGAATGAAATAATCTGATTACGGAATTTTCGAGTATAACAGTGTGATATCCCCCTTCCTCAGCCATCCTATCATAGTTGGCCCAATTGTGACAGCCTGATTTCAATTGCCGGCCCCAAGCCTCCAATGTCAGCTTCGTGGCCGTAGGATCCGCAAGGGGAATAACAAGATGCGGACCAGGACCTCGGTGCCTGGTCGGAAAATAGCCAATCGACTGTACTGCAACAGGTTATTAGAAAAAATAAAGCAGGATGGTTTTGCGATGCCGGCTGATTAAACGTGTTCCTGTGAGCTGTCACGCACAGCCCTGTATCAAATGGTCACTGGATATAAAAACCCCGGCGGAAATCCTTTCCCGCCGGGGTCCTGGCAGTCCTTTGCCTTTGCTCGCTCCATCGATTCGCGTGAGCGGGCGTTTCTGGTATCAGCTACAACCGGTGGTTGCCCCACAGTTGTGGCATTTGTAGCAGGCCCCGCTGCGTACCGTCACCGAACCGCATTCGGGACAGGGCGGGCTGTCGGCCTGCTGCTGATAAACGTTCTTTTCAACTTCCATGGTGATCCGTGTCGGACCACCGGCGGAAGCCACCATGGCCTGCATACCCGTGGCCGCCTTCATTTCCTTTTCCTTGAGAGACATGGCGTCCCGGGTGTCGTCCGCGCCGTCGGGAACGGTGCCGTCGGCATCGCCGGCGTGTTCCCCGAATTTCATGTCCATCCAGCGGAAAATATAGTCCATCACCGATTTGGCGATGGGAATATTCGGGTTGCTGGTGAAACCGCTGGGTTCGAACCTGGCGTGGCAGAACTTGTTGATCAGCACCTTCAGCGGCACACCGTACTGCAGCATGATCGACACGCTGGTGGCGAAACTGTCCATCAGGCCGCTGACCACGGAACCTTCCTTGGCCATGGAGATGAACATCTCACCGGGTTTGCCGTTGGGGTACAGACCGATGGTCAGGTAACCCTCGTGGCCGGCTATCGAGAACTTGTGGGTCACTGCCTGACGCTCGTCCGGCAGGCGCACCCGTTTGGGTTTGGGCGGCGCGTTGTGATCCTCCACACTGACGGCCTCGTCAGCCTTGTTGCTTGTGTTCAGCGGCTGCAGGCGCTTGGAGTTGTCGCGGTAGATGGCAACGGCCTTCAAACCCATCTTCCAGGCTTCCTGGTAAGTCTTAGCGATCTCCTCGACCGTGGCATCGGTGGGCAGGTTCACTGTTTTGCTGATGGCCCCGGACAGGAAGGGTTGCACCGCCGACATCATGCGCAAATGGCCCATGTAGTGGATGAACCGCTCGCCGTTGGCCGGCCGGAAGGCGCAATCGAATACCGGAAGGTGCTCTTCCTTGAGATCGGGCGCGCCTTCGATCGTTTCGTGGTCGGCAATGTACTGGACGATGGCCTCGATTTCCCCGTCCGTGTATCCCAGGTTTTCCAGGGCGTCCGGTACCGAGTTGTTGACGATCTTCATGAGACCGCCATCGACCAGTTTCTTGTACTTCACCAGGGCGATGTCGGGTTCCACGCCCGTGGTATCACAATCCATCAGGAAACCGATGGTCCCGGTCGGGGCAAGGACGGTGACCTGGGCGTTGCGGTACCCGTAGTCGTGGCCCAGGGCATAGGCTTCGCGCCAGACGGATTCGGCTTCATCGAGTAGTGTTTCGGGAACGCGGTTGGCGGTGATTCCGTTCACGGCGGCCCGGTGCTTGCGAATGACCTCGAGCATCGGCTCGCGGTTTTCGGCATACCCCTCGAAGGGCCCAATCTGGCTGGCGATCTCCGCACTGGTCAGATAGGCCTGGCCACACATCAGGGCCGTGATGGCCGCCGCGTAATCCCGCCCCGTGTTGCTGTCGTAGGGCAGCCCGCGGTCCATGAGCAGGGCGCCGAGGTTGGCGTAACCCAGACCGAGCGGCCGAAAAAGGTGGCTGTTGACTTCGATTTCATTACGCGGGTAGCTGCTGTTGCCCACGAGGATTTCCATGGCCAGGGTCATCATCCGGCTGGCGTGGCGGAACGACGCGACGTCGAATTCCCCGTCTTCGGTGCGGAATTTCATCAGGTTCAGCGATGAGAGGTTGCACGCCGAGTTGTCCAGGAACATGTATTCACTGCAGGGATTCGACGCGTGGATGCGGTCGGTGTTGGGGCAGGTGTGCCAGTCGTTGATCGTGGTGTCGAACTGCATGCCGGGGTCACCGCAGATGTGCGTGCCTTCGGCGATCTTCTGCATGAGATCCCGCGCCTTGTAGGTATCCATCGGGCGGCCGTCGACAACCGCATGGGTGGTCCACTCGCCGTCTTCCTCCACCGCGCGCATGAATTCGTTGCTGACCCGCACCGAGTTGTTGCTGTTCTGGAAAAAGATGGAATCGTAGGCCTCGCCACCGAAGGAACCGTCGTAACCCTGGTCCATCAGGGCCCAGGCTTTCTTTTCTTCCTTCACCTTGCAATCGATGAATTCCTCGATATCAGGATGGTCGACGTCGAGGATGACCATCTTGGCCGCGCGGCGGGTCTTGCCGCCGCTCTTGATCACGCCGGCAAAGGCGTCGAAACCCCGCATGAACGACACCGGGCCGCTGGCCGATCCCCCGGCCGAAAGGCATTCCCGGCTGGAGCGCAGGGTGGACAGGTTGCTGCCGGTGCCGCTGCCGTACTTGAACAGAAGACCTTCGGTCTTGGCCAGATCCAGGATGCTGGCCATGGAGTCCTCGACGGCGTTGATGAAACAGGCCGAGCATTGGGGCGTTTTTTCCACACCGACATTGAACCAGACGGGTGAATTGAAGGCCGACAGCTGGTTGACCAGCATGTGGCGCAGTTCGGCGCGGAAGATCTCGCCGTCGTCGGGCGAGGCAAAGTATTCGTCCTTGATGCCCCAGTCGGCGATGGTGTTGGCCACCCGGTCGATGAGCTGGCGAACGGAGGTTTCGCGGTCGGGCGTGCCCTGGCCACCCCGGAAATACTTGGATACGACAACGTTGGTTGCCATCTGGGTCCACGATGCGGGAATTTCGCAGTCATCCTGGCGGAACAGGGTCTCACCCTTGTCGTTGGTGATGGAGGCCGTGCGCAGCTCCCATTCGATGGCGTCGAAGGGGTCGATCCCTTCGGTGGTGTACATCCGCTCAACGGCCAACCCCTTGCCTTTGATATCCGCGGTCCGGGCGTGGGCCGCGACGAGTCCTTCGTCAGCCAACCCCTTCATATC
>Ga0164313_10003026_pt1 | contig 14970 bp, 14 predicted proteins | sample GuaBasSedimGuay4_FD_113735 | JGI IMG/M metagenome (GOLD analysis project Ga0164313, IMG submission 113735) | Subseafloor sediment microbial communities from Guaymas Basin, Gulf of California, Mexico - Guay4, Core 4569-4, 0-3 cm | ecosystem: Environmental > Aquatic > Marine > Hydrothermal vents... | reverse complement strand
GTAATATAGCCCAGAAGTTTACGAAAGACTTATTCTTCTCTTTGGCTGCTGCGACTCCTGTTGATACTGGTACTGCGCGTGCGTCATGGCAAGTTCTACCAGAAGGTGGTATTCCTAAAAAGCTTCCAAGAAAGAAATACGGATTTCCTGCTCCTCCTAATTTAAAGTTTATGGACGCCGGCTTAAGCGCGGTATTATTTAACTCTGTTCCGTATATGGTATACTTGAACGAAGGCTGGTCTAGTCAAGCTGCTTCAGGCTTTATTGATGCGACTGTAGCTGCTGTGTCTAGGAGATACCAGTGAGTCATGAAACTATTATGACAGACTTGATGTCAGATTTCAATACTAAATGGGCTGGTTTTACGCCTGTTGAGTGGCCTAACACGCCGTTCTTAGCTGGCTCAGAAGAAGAATACGTACGTTTTGGAATAATATTCTTTGATACAGAAAACGCTGTAGTAGGCACTGCCAGACAGAAGTATTCTGGTAATGTCATTATTACTGCGTTCGCCGAAATAAATAAAGGCTCTGCACAAGCTTTCTCTTTGGCTCAGAAAGCTATTGATTTTATGCAGAATTTGTCGTTAAATGCGATCTTTACCTATGCGGGTACTACAGTGGTTGTTGGTCCTGACCCTGAAAACAGCAACCTTTATGTAGTAAATGCCAAAATACCCTTTGAATCAGTCAATTAAAGAGAGGACAATACAATGTCTATTACGTCTACAAACCTTACTTCGATTGGTTATATCGAAGAAGTAACCCCAGGTGAGACTCCTGTAACTCCAGCTTTTCAACTGCTGCCAACTACTGGTGGCGCTCCCATGGGAGAAACAGAAACAGCAGTATCAGAAGTTATTCGATCAGATCGTATGGTTGATGACTTGGTATTGGTTGATGAAAATATCAATGGTGATATTGACCTCGAGCTTTCGTATGAAGCTTATCAACCAATGATTACTTCGCTATTGCGTACTGAAGCTATTATCGTAGCTGTGTCAGAATCTGACATCGATGCGAGTGACCTTGATAACTCATACAACACAGTTGCTGGAGATTTTTTGCTTGATGGAGTTATACCTGGCATCTATATCAAAGTAGCTGGTTTTACTAGCGCTGAAAATAACGGTCCACACCGCGTCGTAACGGTTACCAGCGTAAAGATCGTTGTTGCTGAGGTTCTCGTCACCGAAGTGTTAGGAGCCCCTATCACAATGGACAGCACCACGGTTCTTAACGGTGAAAGTAACGTTGACAGCTACTCCTTCTTAAAGCGAGTTGAAGGTTTAGCTGCGACTACTTATTTTTACTATCGTGGTTTGCAGATCAACACATTCGATATCAATGTTGAAGTCGGTTCAATTCTTACGGCTACAATGGGACTTGTCGGTCTAAATGAAGAGATCACTGAAGTCGAGATCGTAGGTTCAACATACGTTGATACGCCTGACTACAAGATAATGAACGCCGTTTCTTCAGTATCTAAAATCAGTGCTGGTAGTTTAGTGTCTGCCAATTACGAATCGTTAACTATTGCGATGACAAACAATATTGAAGGTGCTAAAGCGATTGGAACTCTTGGAGCTATTGACTTAGCTGCCTTCACTTTTGAAACGACTGGCGATATAAGTCTTTATTTTGAAGACTACACCATTTATGAAACCTATAAGACAGCTCAATCTTTCGAGCTTGACTTAGTATTCCAGGATTCAGACGGTCACATGATCGGTATCCACATGCCAAAGTGCAAGTTTGAGACGCTAGAATCTCCAATTGATGGAAAGGACAGCTTCTTTATGGCTAGCGGAACTTACAGAGGATTAAGAGACGCCGATCTTGATAAGGTTGTGTCTTTCTCCTTTATGGATTAACAATAACGTGTGCCTCAGGTGCCCTCTATTAACCGCTATTAAATTTTATATATGTCTATATAAAAAATTTAATAGCGGTCAACCAGGGATAAACCAGGCACACCAGGTCTAAAACCGGGATATATTTATGACTAATTTAAAAAATATTAAGATTACTCCAACAGACGGTATAAAAGAATTGGAGGGTACGTGGACTAATTATCAAGGAGTTCGATTGTTAATTGCTCGCACAACTAAACCTGCGTACATGAACGCACTGATACTTGGTTCAAAGTCTATGAAGACGAAAATGAATCAGCTTGACGTACCGACAGAGGAAATGACTAACACAGTCTGTAAAGCTTTGTCTAAGTATCTTTTGTTAGATTGGCAAGACTTCGTTATTGATGGTGAAGAACTTCCTTTCAGTATTGACAACGCATATTGGTTACTTAAGAATGATATTGATGCAAGGAATTTTGTCCTTGAGTTTGCTGACGAAGCTGCAAATTATTACAGAGAAGAGGTTGAGAGAGTAGCGGGGGAGCCTTCACCTTCCTAGAGTGGAGTGACCTTTATGGAACAAGAAGATTCTTCTTTGAAGGTTTACAAAGCATGGGAAGGAGAACTCCTCTCGATGAAGAACCAGAAATTAATGATTTTGAGGTATTATGGCTAATTAGGACTTACGTTGAGTTATCGAAGCAGAGAAACGTTAGTGAATACGTCGATCCGATTCCGATATCTGAAATGCTACTTTATATCACTACTATTTATGGAGAGTTGCTGATTGATTACAGAATAGAGTTATTAACAAATTTAGATGTTAGGTTTGTAAAACTCAAAAACGAAGAAATCAACAGGAAGAAGAAAAATGGCAATACAAGGTCCAGAAATTAAAATCACAGTTGACACGTCTCAGGCTGAAAGCCAGACTAAGCGGTTCGTAAGCAACTTAAATTCTTCTATGACGAAGTCTTCTCGTCTGGTGTCTAATCAGTTCACTGCTTCAATGAAACAAGTAGGCAGAGTATTCGGATCAGCTTTCACCACAATTAAGCGCGCAGCTAGCGGTCTGCTAACGCACCTCAGCATTCTTTTTGGCCAAAGATTGTCTGGTGTAGTTTTCAATACTGCTAATGACTTTAAAGCTTTACAGAATGTGTTCGGTGCTTTTTCGTCAAACTCTATAGAAGCTGGACAGCAAATGGAGTACCTCGTAAGTGAATCTAGTCGGTTAGGTTTTAATATTGGCGAGCTATCAGATTCCTATAAGAAACTGTTTGTTGCTGGCCGTCTTACAGGCTTTTCTTCTGAGAAGATTCAAGAAACCTTCTCCAGTATTGCTGAAGCAGGTGCTGTCGCTGGCATGAATACTAGACAGCTTGAAGGCGCTTTACGAGCCGTCTATCAGATGATGTCAAAAGGCAAGGTCCAAGCTGAAGAATTAAGAGGTCAGTTAGGCGAGCACCTACAAGGAGCTTTTGAACTGGCTGCTAAAGCTATGAAAGTTAGTACCGCTGAATTGGACAAGATGCTGGAACAAGGCAAAGTAACAGCCAAAGAACTACTAAAGAATTTTCCAGCAGAACTAAGAAAAGCTTACGGCCCAGGATTAGCGACCGCTCTAAAGTTACCTCGCAGAGAATTAGAAAGGCTGAAGAACGACTTAACTCTAACTATGATGGCTATGAGCGACGGAATAATTATTGTCACTAATGCATTCTTAAGATTAATGCGCGCATTTACTCAAAATCCGTCTATCGACTTCATAGACTCGTTCGAAGCTGCTATGATAAACGTAGCAACAATAATTGATTCAATACCTTTGATGTTTAAGACAGCTTTTGAAGCGGCGATTATATACATACAACCGTTTGTCGACGCTCTTAATTCTTCTATGACATCAACCGGTGATAGCGCAGGTATGATGCTCGATTACCTAGGAGAAAAGTTACTTGCTTTTGGCAAACTTGCTGCTTTCGTATTTATGAACTTACCGAACATTGTGAAGTCAGCTTTTGCTCAAGTTCAGAATGCAGTAACAGCCATTCTTGAAGCTGCGCATGCTTTCATGGTAACAAACATGACCGTTATTCATAACGCGTTGAAAGCAACAGGAGCCGCAGTAAATCTCTTAGTAGAATCAGTTAAAGGAGCTTTTCTTGAGCTAGGTAACATTGTTGCTAAGTCTATTGACAAAATGATTGCTCCAATTAGAGAATTAATGCGTTGGGGAGCTGAAGCTGCTGATGCCATGAGTAAACCTGAGTTTGCTGATAAACTAAGAAGTATTGCCGATACTAATTTGGGGATACTACAATCTTCAGACGACGCTCTTGCTGAATCAAAAGTGAAACAGAAAGCTTATTATCAAGAGATTACAACGGGATTGCAAGGTGTCGGTGAAGCATATGTTACTCTATTCGATGATCTTAAAAATGTTGGCAGCAATTTTGTTGACATGAATTCTCTTATTCAAACTGGAACAACAGAAGAAATAAATGCTGCAATGCTACAGTATGAAGCTTTGTTTAACACGCTAAATAAAGGTGCCAAAGCTTTTAAAGAAGCAAACCAAGCACAATTAGAGTTTGGCAAGACTACTAAAGCTGTCGGACAGAGTTCAGTTCAAACAGCTGAAGCTGTTGAAACAGCATGGGATAAGGTATCTAAGAAAATTGAAGATTCTGTTGCAAATAACTTAACTAATGCTTTTATGGACTTTGTTACTGGAGCTAAAAAGGGATTTAAAGAATTAGTTACCGAAGCTCTTGAAAGCATAGCAGAAATTGTATTTCACGAACTTATCGCCAAAGAACTTGCTAACTCGATAGTTACTTCTATAAAGAGCGTGCAGACATCTGGTACAGGATCAAGTGGCGGAGGATTAGGAGACCTTCTTAGTGGTTTTGGTAATTGGTTTGGAAATTTATTCAAAGCTGAAGGAGGACCAGTTTCTAAAAACAGTCCTTATATAGTTGGTGAAGAAGGCCCTGAGCTTTTTGTTCCAGGTAGCTCAGGAAACATAGTGCCTAATGGTAGGTTACCTGGTGGAACTGCTTCTACAGCAACAGCTACTATGCCAGGCTCTTCAAATGTTACTGTTAATGTAATAAACAATTCTTCAGCCGAGACCACCGTTCAAGAAACGAGCTCAGGAAATGATCGTCAAATTAATATTATGATTGAGAATTCAGTTAGAGACGCCATTGGCGCCGGCAGATTAGACTCTGCTTTTGGAAGTGCTTTTGGAATGAGACGGAGAGGATTCGTGTAATGGCTACTGATACTTGGCCTGCTAGTCTACCACAATATCTTTTGGTTAACGGTTTTAAGGAAACTACTGACCCTAAAAGTATGATCAAGTCGAAAATGGCCACTGGTCCTGATAAGCGACGCTTAAGGTTTACTCTTCCTACTGGACTGTTTGACGGCAATATTTGGATCACACATTATCAAAAAGAAATCATGGACAACTTTTACAATGTTGAATTGGAACAAGGTGTTAAGTCTTTTAATTGGGTAAGACCTATAGAACAGACTCCAATCGTGTTTAAGTTTAACAGCCAACCAGAATATACTCCTTTAGGAGGAGTTATATTGTTAGCTAAGATAACTCTAGTTGAGATTCCTGGTGCGTAATTTATCAACCACAGCTCTAACCGCATTAACAGCTGAAGAGACTGGTGAAGTATTCCTAATGCTTCTTACTATTACACACCAAGATTTAGATGAGCCAATTAGAGTTGTTAACGATCTAGTTGACCATACCAGCAGAGGGAACGCTTACATAGCCTACCCATTCCAAGTTACTCTTCCTATAGATGACGGAACTAGCTTTCCTTCACTAGGATTGCAGATAGATAACGTGGATTTAACGCTAATAAAAGTAATACGAACTCTAGTCAGTGCTCCGTCCGTGTTAATAGAGTTCGTCTTGGCTAGCGTCCAAGATGTTGTAGAAATGTCATTGCCTGATATGACAATGAGAGAAATTAAGTACGATGCACACAGCATACTTGCCTCTGTTACTGTCGAAGATCAACTTAACCAAAGGTTCCCAAATAGGGAGTATTCACCTTCTTCATGGCAGGGTCTATTTTGATTCCTAACTGGGTAAAAAAATATGTTGGCATACCTTATGTTGATAAAGGGCGCGATGAAGAAGGTGTTGATTGCTATGGCCTTGTTCGTATGGTGTATGCTGATACTTTCAATATTAGCTTGCCTAGTCTTAGTGACACTTACGATTCAGCTAAAGACGCGAGTCAAACGCTTAAAGACAATGGATTAATGAATGACCGATGGGTTAGCATAAAAGACGCTATTGAAGGCGCCGTTGTATTACTGAAAATAACGGGTAATGGAAAGCATGTTGGAATCATGATTAGTCCTACTCATATGCTACACAGTTTAAAAGGACACAATTCTGCTATTGAACCCGTTTACGGGTTGAAATGGCAACATAGAGTGGAGGGATTCTATGTCTACATCTGAATCTACAGCTCTTCAATTCCGTCCTTCTCCGTTTCAACAAGAAACTAGATATTTTGGTGATGTTAGCGGAGAACAGAGTATAGGAGAGATAATTGATCTCATGCCTATCGATGATCTTCTTAAGGACAACCTTGTTGTTTTTGTAGGCGGCCTTTACGTCGGTAAGAGCTCATGGGACTACGTATATCCGAAAAAGAACACGCACGTAATTATAATCCACGTTCCAGAAGGCGGTGGAGATGATAAGAATCCTTTAGCTATGATAGCCGCAATAGCCATCTCCTTTGTCGCTCCTTATTTGGCTGGTGTGATCTTAGGTCCTGCTGTGTCAACAACTAGCTTCTTGTTTAATGCCGTCAGCTTTGGTATTTCGGTTGTGGGAAGCCTTCTTATTGGTGCTCTGTTTCCTCCAGCAAATGCGGGTAATACGCCTGATAACAGCGTAGCACCTACACAAGCAAGTTATACGATAACTTCTCAATCTAACAGTGCTCGTCAATACCAATCTTTGCCAAGATTGTACGGCACGCACAAGATGTTTCCTGATGTAGCTTGTCAAGGTTATGTTGTAGCTAGTGGCGATGTTGAATACTTGCATATAGCATATAACTTTGGTTATGGACCACTTAATTTAAGTGACATTTATATTGGTGCAACTCCAGCAGTCAACTTCAAGTCTGTAGATTATGTTATTCACCAAAACTTCAAGAAGGGAGACGTTCTACAATACTACCCTGATGATGTTAGCACCCAGAGCTACAACATCCTGCTATACCAGAACGCCATACAATTAATAGAGACAGTAGAGGCAACGGATTTTGCCATACTGGACATTAACTTTCCGAAAGCATTAAGAAACATTAACCAAGAAACGGCGAACAGCGAGCCCATTAGCGTTGGCTTCTCTCTAAAATACAGAAAGGCGGGTACTGCAGATGCTTGGCAGACGTTAGGTAGCAACAGACACGAATTTAGTAGGGGAGGTGTGTCCTACAGCTCCACCACTGGAATAACTTTTGAGATAACTGAGAGCTATAAAGCACAGAAAGGGTACGGTTATCTACCTTGGGAAGGGCAGGAATCACTACAAAAGGTTCCCCTTTATAGTTACTATGCAAAGGGTTCAGCAATCCGTATTAATGCTGGTACCGTGTACGTTGGCAATAGCTTAACCATAGCAGGACGCGTTTATATAGCACAGAATACGGCGAGTGCTGGTGCTATTGTTAATCTCGATAGGGCACTTGAACAACCCGCATTGGTAGCGGCAGAGGTGGTTGTTACACGCTGCTCTTATCAGGAACCTGGCGGTAATTGTGAGCAGAAGGAAAGGGTTATAGAGAAACAGTACACATCTTATCGTGGTGACATACCCAACAACCCAGCATTCTCTATCCGGGCATCCACTAATAAACCTTTCACGTTAGGCATAACAGTGTGGTTCCCTTCTAGTGATAAGTGGGAGATAGAATTCATTCGTACTTCGGCTTATGACTCTACATCCAAATCTGCTTTGTATGATACCACGTTAAGAGCTCTAAAATCTGCCGCCTACAGAGCGCCTATAACCATAGATGTTCCACAAACAGTATTAGAGTTGAGAATTCAAGCTACAGATCAGTTAAGTGGCGTAGTAGATACCTTGAGCTCGGTAGGCACTTCAGTATTGGCAGTATATAATGGCGTTGATTGGAATGACGAAGAGACGACTAATCCTGCTTGGATTTACACCGATGTTCTAACAGGTTCTGCTAACGGCCGTCCTCTAACTTACGATAGACTGCATTTAGAAAGCATTAAGGGTTTTGCTGACTACTGCGATCTTAACGGATACACGTGTTCCTTTATACAAACTGGCGCAACAACTAATTGGGAACTGATGCGTAACATACTTAGCTCAGGTAGAGGTTCACCTTCCATTATTGATGGCAAATACGGCATCATTTGGGAAGAGCAGCGAGTAGCGCCTGTTCAGCTTTTCACTCCTCGTAACTCTGACAAGTTTGAATCTATCCGTAGCTTTATTGATTCTCCAGATGTTATTCATACTAAGTTTGTCGACCCTTTATCTGAATGGCAAGAAGCCGAAAGACTAGTATACGCAGATGGCAAAGACGAATCTAACTCAGTTAACAGGGAAGATTTATCCTTATTTGGCATTACTGACTCCGACCTAGCATGGAAGCACGGACGCTATTTCTTGGCTGAAGGCATTCTTCGCCAAGAAAAATTCTCTCTGCAAACAGACATTGAAAACATTATTGCTACGCGTGGCGATCTAGTTCAAGTTCAGTATGATGTTCCTAAAGTAGGAGGAGTACCTGGTAGGATAAGACAGATATCTGGCAACGTCCTGACGTTAGACGAGTTAGTATCTCCTGGCTCAGACTTAGTTTGCGCTGTAAGAACAGACCAATCTACTATCCTTAGTTTGGATTACCTCTGGGTCAGCGATTTTGAGATGCTACTATCTGAAGCTATTCCAGCAAATGTTAAAGTTGGCGATTTAGTTGTTACTGGCCAAAGAGAGAACGTTACAGCTAACTATCTATTATCGTCAGTTCAGCCAATGACGGATTTAGCTGCTAAAATAACTATGGTGCCAGAAGCTCCAGAAATACATGATGCAGATACGGGCACCATACCACCGTGGGACCCAAAGGTAACAACACCTACTACGGAGCTTATACCTGAATACGTTGATATACAGCAGGTTGAAGAGGTCATTACGTACATTAACCACTTGCCTGTTGTGAATTTTCAGATGTCTTGGGATTCACCTGTCGGGATACAGCCCTCCTTTTACGAAGTATACACTTATGATGCTGATGCCTTAGAGTGGAGAAGAATTGCTACTGATGTAAAAGAAACTCAATTTCTGTACTCTCCAGACCCAGAAGGTACAGGAACTTTATCTTCTGTAGTAGGTAAAGAGTTCTGTTACGCTATTGTTGCTTCCAGCTACTCAGGTAGACATTTACCTGTCGAAGGTGCAAATATAAGCTGTATGACAGCGCAAGGGGATAGGCTTAGCCCGAGTGCTCCAGCCATATTAGACTTAGATGTGGTAAGCGAGACTATCGTTTTGTCGTGGAACTTTGTTAGTGATCCAGATGTTGCTGGTTACGTTATTCGCTATGACCCTGATGTAAGTGCTACGGAATGGGACCACGCCACCGTGTTAGTTCCAATAGTGGCGTGGACGAGTAACACCGTAACCGTCAATGCTCGTGTTGGTACTTACTTTGTTAAGACGGTCGACACAAGTAACCATGAGTCTGGTTCATTCGCTTCTGCTAAAACGTCAATACCTGGATTAGTTAACCTGCAAGTGTATGACACAGCCAGAGATAAGCCAATGTGGCCTGGTAACTTCGATCAGATGGAGCCTTACGGAACAGATAGAATACAAATATCCGCACTAACAGATACTACTTATTATCCTTTTGGATTTTACGAGTTCGCTGATATTGTGGACTTAGGGGACATCTACGTTGTTCGGTGTATCTCTTACCTGCAAGCACACGGAGACGGAACGCCCCGATGGATTTCATTCTGGGGTCCAATGTCCGATATTGATCCTATAGCAGGAGACGTTGTCGCTAGAGATTGGGACGCTTGGATGGAAGTTAGATTTACGGACAACATATCTGTCCTCGCTGATTGGGTAGTAATGGCAGACATTAACCCTATCTCGCACGGTGGGTCTACGGACTGGACTGAATGGGTTCCATTCTACGCTGCAGACTTTACAGGACAGCTATTCCAATTTCGTATAGCGGCTAAGACTTTCAAGGAAGACGTTACAGTAGTTATTGATGACGCATGGGTAGACGTTAATTTATCCGGTAGGGTAGATGGAGAGAACGATATTGTATGTCCGTCTCTTGGCTTAACTGTGTTCTACGACCCTGCTTATAGAGATAGGCCTGCGTTACAGATTACACAGGATACGGCGCAACAAGGCGATTACTACGTTATCACTAACCAGATGAACATTGGTTTTGACATTAACTTTTTCGACAGTACAGATACGCCTGTTGAAAGAACTTTTGACTGGATGGCAAAGGGCTTTGGTAGACTAGCTCCAGAACTTATAGCTCCCGTTAGTAGGGGTGCTGCTCAGATGAATAACTTACGGAGGCTCATAGTCTAATGGCACAATATAACCCGGGTGATGACAGCATCAACCCAAACAGTACCTCAGGTACAGACTTAGCAGATATCATCAACAGACTGACGTCTGCTACTACTTCTGGAAATTCCGGAGTAGCAAGACCAGCTTATGCCGTGTTAGGCACTTACTGGGTAGACTCCTCCGCACCACCAGAGTCTATTCCTGTTTACTTTTTCGATGGTGTGCAAGATGTACTGATGTATACTTTCAATTCGGTCACTGGTGTATTGACACCGGGGTTTGCTACGCAGCCTATCAGTGTTAGTCCCACACCACCCTCTACTCCAGGCATAGGCGAGTTGTGGCTTAATAGCTCAACATTAAAGCTGATGTGGTATGACTCTGTCGAATGGCAATCTTCTAGTGAGCCTATGTGGGTTTTTCCTATTGCGGATCATGCTGCTCTGGATAGAGAGAACATTCTTATTGGTAATTTCAATGTTACGCTTCCCGCTGCACCCATTGTGAACAGTCAGATTCGTGTGTCAAATATTGATGCTACGTGGGATGGAACGAAGATAATTGGCGGTAACGGCCACAACATCGAAGGAGCTGCCTCTTACAGCTTAGATTCGCCTAAGTCTATAACGCTTGTCTATAGTGGTATTCAATGGGAAAAGCTCACAGAGGCTAATCTAAGCAGTGATGTAACTGCTAATCTAGCCGTAGGTTACACCACTAACGTGGAAGTCATGGGCAATTCTGGAACGGGAACTATTGTCCCTGACATAACTGCTGTCTGCCAAAAGACGTTAACAGTAGACGGCTCCTTTACTTTGGCAGCACCTACTGGCAATGGCTACATGGAGATTCGCGTAACAAACGATGCTGTAGGTGGGTATGCTATTACTGTTAGCGCCTACACCCTCTTGTCCGGAACATATAAATCTGCAGCCAACGCAGTCAGTTTATTTCGTATAACGCGAATCGGAAGCGCATCTTACCTGGAGATAGTCGATGTTACTTAAAAAACCATTCAGCCCATCCGCTGTGGGCGGGCAGTTCTATCCGTACCCAATAAGCAATTCTATGATGTTGGATTCCAACGCCAACTATTTAACCAGCACACCTGCCGGTGCCGCAGATAGCGCGGTATTGTTCACCAGTTCTGGTTGGTTAAAACCTAATGCCTTTGGCATCTATAACTTACTGTTCGGGTCTGATCTTGGCACTGATGCTGCCATGTGGATTGGTATAGATAACAATGACAGGCTAACTTATAAAAACAGGAATTCAAGTGGCAGTACCACCTCAAGATTAGAATCAACAATGTTGCTGCGTGACCCTGCTGCACACTACCATATTGTTTTCTTATGGGACACCGCGCAAGGCACATCAACTGACCGGGTGCGTATCTGGCTGAATGGAGTAGAAGTTCTGGACTTTAGCACCACAAAGTATCCATCTCTAAATGATATGCCACATGGTGACGCATGGTGGACGGCTGCTGCGCCTTCACTAGTAGGTGGAGGTAAGATTGCCACCGGTGCATCCTACTACGGTAATGAATATATATCGGATGTACATCACATTGATGGGCAGTCGAAATTACCTACAGACTTTGGTGAGTTTAATTCCGACGGAGTCTGGGTGCCGATTGAATACGCCGGTACTTATGGTACTAACGGATTCCACCTCCCGTTTAATGACACCAACCTTGGATATGACAGTGTGTCTGATTCAGATTTATTTACAGAGGTGGGAACACCAACCCAGGAGACAGACACACCGACGGACAACCAGTGCGTATTGAATGTATTAAATGCGTCATCAGGCGTCACTATTTTTAATGGCAATCGTACGGTCGTGCATAATGGGGCCAGTACATGGCGATCAGCCGCCGCAACATTTGGCGTTAGTGCGGGTAAATGGTATTGGGAATGCTTGGTTACTGACGCGGCGCCATTTGTAATGGTCGGCATAGCTTATGATTACTTTAGTGCCATGCCAGACATTACATATGCCGGAGTTACCCAGAATTCTTGGGGGTATAATGCATCGGATGGGGACTTATACAATAACGGTGTCGCTGCCGCGTATGGCGCAAGTTACAGTGACGGGGATTATATTGGTGTTGAAATTGATCTGGATTCTGGGACACTTGAATTTTATAAGAATAATGTAAGTCAAGGCGTGGCGGTATCGGGGCTTCCTGTAGGCATTTATTACCCTGTAGTTAGTGTATATTCAACAGGCCAGGGCAGGATTGATTGTGCCTTTGACAGTGAATTCTGGCAATACATCCCACAGGCTGGGTTCGATGAACTATCAGCCAACAACATCCGCGATACCCACGCAATAGCAAAACCGTCAGATCACTTTGCGCCTGAAATATATACGGGCAACGGCGCAACGTTATCAGTTGATACACTAGACTTTCAGCCAGATTTAACTTTGTTAAAGAACAGGGATGAAACGTTTAGTTATGGCGTATTCGACGCCATACGCGAGGCAACCAATTTCTTATCAACAGACAGTGATGCTATAGAAGCCACATCACTAAGCAGTTTGTCATCATTTGATCCTAACGGGTTCACGGTAGGAGCAGATATCGCTTTCAATCGGGCGGGTGGCAGAATTGCGTCATGGAACTGGAAGGGCGGTGGCACTGGTATCGTTAATAACGACGGAACGGCGCAGTCTATTGTTAGCGCTAATGTCGCGGCGGGTTTCAGTGTAGTGTCGTGGGATGTTGGTGTATCGTCAGATACGGTAGGGCATGGGCTAGGAGCGAAACCATACATAATCATACAAAAACCGGTGGACACTGTTTTAGGCTGGCCGGTATATGACCAGCATAATGGTGCTGGTAAATATATGCTCTTCAACACAACCAACGATCCTATACCGTCGGCTGGGGTTTTTACTAATGCGCCGAATGCGTCAGTGTTCACACCAGGGTCAGGATTTACAAGCGCGCTGTACAATGAAATGACAGCGTGGGTATTTGCCCCTATACAAGGGCTTTCCTCTATGGGGGTTTACCAGGCAAACGGCGTAATTGATGGGCCATTTATTAATTGTGGCATGCGGCCAGCATTTATTATTATTAAATTAATTAGTGGGCCAGGCGGGAGTTGGTTTATATGGGACACGAAGCGGAACACATTCAATCCAGCAACCAAAGTGCTTTTTCCATACTCTACGTCAGCCGAAATTGATTCAGCACTGTATTTAATCGATATCGCCTCCAACGGGTTCAAGATAAGAACGACGGAAGCACAAATAAATGCGCCTGGGCATAGCTATTTATATATGGCGTTCGCAGAACACAACGATTTATCACTCGCACGATAATAGGAGAATTAAGATGGGTTTATATTGGGTAGAAGAAGGTGTAGCAACGCCTAAAACACAAAACCAGCTTCGTAAGGCAGGGGTCATGGGCAACGCATTAGCCCACCCTAACGTGTACGAGGGCGTCCAGCAACCGAGCCAAGGAGAGAACAAGGGTTCTTATTCTGTAAGCCAGCTTGCCTTTATATACGTGGAGAATAACGATCAGGTAGAGGAGACAATAACCTACTCCGACACTACTCTGGACTCCGCGAAGAACATAAAGTATGGAGAGTTAGACCAACGAGCTAAGAGGGAAGCAGGTGCTGGATACATCATTGCACTGGGCAACGAAGCTTACTTCTACGCCAGTGATGTGGCAGGGGTTGAAGAGCTATCCCGAGTGGAGCAATTAGCCACGGCGGAGAACGCGCCAAAGTATAAGTTGAATAACATGACTGTAACTGACGGTATTCCAGACGTAGGCTCACAAGCACGTAGAGAACATACTCGCGGAGATTTAAACAAGGTGTTTAAAGAGGTAATGCGCGGCAACACTGATGTCTTGGATGCTAACGACGTACTGCACGAAGAGGTGAGCGCCGCTACTACAGTGGCTGAAGTCATTAGTGTATGAGTTACACCGCAATAAGAGAGCTTATAATCGTTGCCATGATAGGCTTAACCTTCTGTATGGTGGGGTGCATAAGCATCGAAGCTTATGAAGGTAGCCAGGTAACTGTCCAAGCAGAGATAAATGCTGCGGGTAGTGGTAATGAGCTCGAAACAGACATTGAAAAGAAAATAAACCAAGAGGATGAAGATGAAGATGAAAATATTACTGATTAGTTTGATACCCCTTCTTTTGGCTGGTTGTAGTAGTCGTATTATCCAGCCCACGGAGAACGATATGGCTTCTCGTTGCATGACAACAACAAGCGGGCTTCTCGAAGTTGGCGAGTATAAGACGCAAGGCTGTACAAATTATTTGCCAGATGATATTCGACAAGGTGTATTGGATGGCATATTCAATCTAGAGTACCAGTGCTTTAGTGGAGATTGCGACCTCAAGGTTTATTCTGCGAAGGATGCTGAGTAACCTGGTTGCTTAAAGCGTGAAGGTCATTTCTCACTCCTCAGTATCTCAAGTGCCACAGTATTAATG
>Ga0164313_10003025_pt1 | contig 14972 bp, 13 predicted proteins | sample GuaBasSedimGuay4_FD_113735 | JGI IMG/M metagenome (GOLD analysis project Ga0164313, IMG submission 113735) | Subseafloor sediment microbial communities from Guaymas Basin, Gulf of California, Mexico - Guay4, Core 4569-4, 0-3 cm | ecosystem: Environmental > Aquatic > Marine > Hydrothermal vents... | reverse complement strand
GAATTAATAAAAACTATTAAAGAGATTAGTCTTAAAGTTAAAAATAACCTAATTTCGCCCGAAAATATTGACAAATCGGTAATAAATAATCATCTTTACACGCGAAATTTACCAGATGTAGATTTATTAATTCGCACCAGTGGTGAACAGCGTATTAGTAATTTTTTACTTTGGCAAATAGCGTATGCTGAATTGTATTTTACCGAAACTCTTTGGCCTGATTTTACAAAAGAAAATCTTTTTGAAGCAATATTAAATTATCAAAACAGAGAACGTAGATTTGGAAAAACAAGTGAACAGATTAGTTAATAGTCCACTATTATATACATACAAACAGGTTTATTGTATTCTAATTATTACAATATTTTCGATTTTTAGTCTATCTGCACAACAATTAGCACTTGATGGAAATAAAAAATATACTATTAATTCAATTACAATTACTGGCGCTCAAAGTTTTAATGAAAAGACTGTTATCGCTTTTACTGGCCTAAAAGTTGGAGATCGTATATTTATCCCTGGTGAAAAACTAAGTGAAATAACAAAAAAGCTTTGGGAACAAGGGCTCTTCAGTGATATCAATTTTTATATAACAAATATCGTTGATGATAAAGTTGATTTAGAATTAAACATTGTAGAACTCCCAAAAATAAAAGATGTTACGATAGAGGGCATCAAAAAAAGTAAGATTAAAGAGGTCATTAAGGATAATGGGCTCAAACCAGGAGTTAAGATTACAAAAAATCTAATCACTACAACTTCAAATTATATTAAAAGAAAATATAAAGAAGAAGGTTATTTAAACACTCAAGTAATAATAACAACTATTCCTTTTAAAGATTCATTAGGAGTTGAATTTTCAAAACACTTGAAAATTGTAATCGATAAAAAAAAGCGGGTTAAAGTTTCAGCTATTGAATTTGAAGGAAATGAATCCCTTTCAGATGAGAAGCTGAGAAAAGCAATGAAGAACACGAAACAGAAATCGATGTTCCGATTTTGGAAAAGGTCTAAATTTGCTGAAAATACCTTTGAAGAAGATAAAGCCAATGTCATAAAAAAACTCACTTCTAGTGGTTTTAGAGATGCTCGTATCTTAAGCGATACTATCATTGTTGAAAATGATAAGAATATTGTTCTAAGACTAAATGTAGAAGAAGGGAAAAAATATCGATTTGGAGATATTCGGTTTATTGGTAATAGCGTCTATACAAACTCTCAATTAAGAAGAGCTTTAGGTGTTTTTGAAGGGAATACCTATAATGGAGTACTTCTTCAGGAACGAATAGAAAATGTAGAAGATCCTGAAGCTAATGACCTTACCAACTTATATCAGAATAGTGGGTTCTTATTTTCGAGGATTAACCCGGTAGAAGTTGCAGTAAGAGGGGATACTATCGATTTTGAAATCAGAATCCATGAAGGCAAAGTTGCCTATTTTGATCATGTTACTGTTGTTGGAAACGATAAAACTAATGACCATGTTGTATATAGAGAAATAAGAACTAGACCTGGACAAAAATACAGCAAGCGAAATGTTGTACGTACCATTCGGGAATTAGGACAGTTAGGATATTTTGACCCCGAACAGATTTCACCAAACTTTAAAAATGTTGATCCAAATAATGGAACTTTAGACATGGAGTACTCTGTTGTTGAAAAAGGATCTAGCCAAATTGAATTACAAGGTGGTTATGGTGGCGGTGGATTTGTAGGTACTTTAGGATTATCATTCAATAATTTTTCCTTGAGAAATATCTTTAATAAAGAAGCATATTCTCCTTTACCTATGGGTGATGGTCAAAAATTATCGATTAGAGCACAAGGGAGTAGTTTTTATCAAACCTATAGCTTATCATTGGTTGAGCCTTGGTTAGGAGGAAAAAAACCTGTTCAATTAAGCACCTCTGTCTCTCATACTGTTCAATATTTATATAATGCAAGGACAAATGATGTAGATAGATCTCAACGTTTTTTAATATCTGGGGGAGCTGTTGGTTTAGCTAAAAGATTGAAATGGCCCGATGATTTCTTTACCCTTTCTCATGCCGTAAGTTTTCAGCATTATAACCTTCAAAATTACAATACAGGGCTGTTTACTTTTGGAGATGGAGAATCTAATAATCTCGCATATACTATTGGCTTATCTCGTAACAATACTGCTACAAACCCAATTTTTCCAACTTCTGGATCTGAGTTTAGTGTTTCTGCAAAGGTCACCATACCCTATTCAGCATTTAGCAGTACAGATTTTGAAGCCTTGGCTAATGAGAGAGAAGACTTAAATAAAGTACTTCCAGCCGATCCTGATTTTGTTGATTCTAGAGAACGGATAAGTGAAATTGATCAAGAACGTTTTAGGTGGCTAGAATATTACAAATTAAAATTTAAAGGCACCTGGTATACTACACTTGTCGGAAAATTTGTAGTACGGACCAATGCAGAATTTGGCTTCTTAGGAGCCTATAATCAAGATAGAGGCATTCCGCCATTTGAACGGTTTTATTTAGGTGGAGATGGACTTGGATCATTTAGTTTAGACGGACGTGAAGTTATTGCTTTGAGGGGTTACCCAAATCAATCTTTATCCAATATAGATGGAAATCCTATTTATAATAAATTCTCTTTAGAATTAAGATACCCTATTACTTTAAAGCAGCTTGCTTCAATTTATGCAATATCATTCGTTGAAGGAGGTGAAGTCTATGACCATTTCAGAAATTACAATCCTTTTAAATTAAATAGGTCTGCTGGTGTAGGATTGCGTATATTTATGCCTGCATTTGGATTATTGGGGATAGATTTTGCATATGGATTTGACCCAATACTTGGTGGAATACAGCCTAATGGATGGGAAACCCACTTTATTATAGGGCAACAATTTTAATTATGGCACGATATTTTCTTAACATACAACTAACTATTATGAATTTATTTTCAAAAAAAAACGAACACCCTAACTCAACTAAAAGCTTTGTGAATAAGACGAAAAAATTATTCTTTATTTCACTAATTCTTTTGAGTTTTACTTTTGCTGCTCACGCACAAAGAGGGGTGCGAATTGGCTATATCGATATGGAATATATTCTGCAGAATGTTCCTGAATATACTGAGGCTTCTTTACAATTAGAAGGAAAGGTACAACGATGGAAAAATGATATCGAAAAAAAGATAGATGAAGTAGAACAAATGAAGATCAATTTAAGTACAGAAAGAGTTTTACTTACCGATGAATTGATAGACGAACGGGAAGAGGATATTAAAATTCTGGAAGATAAAATGCTGAAATACCAACAGGATCGTTTTGGTCCAGATGGTGATTTATATCGTCAGCGAAGGCAATTGGTTCAGCCTATTCAAGATCAGGTGTTCAATATCGTTCAAGAAGTAGCTGAAAATAAAAAATACGATTTCATTTTTGATAAATCAGCAGATATCGTAATGCTTTTTTCTGCAGATAGACATGATATCAGTGATATTGTTTTACGTAGTATTAATCGCTCAGCCAAAAGAAAAGAAGTAAAAACTAGAAAGGAAAAGAAAGAAGTGACGAAAAGGGATGAAATTTCTTTAGAGGAGGACAAAGCTATAACGGAAAGGGAAGAAGCTGTTGAAGAGAAAGTAGCTGAAAGAGAGAAAGCAATTGAGGAAAAAAAGAGTGAACGAGAAGCAATAATGGAAGATCGAAAACGCGTTCGTGATTCAGTAAGAGATGCCAGAAAGCTTGAATATGAAACTCGCAGACAAGAATTACTTGAGGAAAGAGAAAGAAGAAAAGATTCTATTATGGCTGCTAGAGCTCAAAAATTAAAAGACCGAGAAGAAAATAATCAGAATAATAATGGAGATAATGAAGATGAAGAAAACAACGACGGTTCGAACAAATAAAATAGTATATTATAAATCTAAATATTTAATAACACCTTAAATTTAATACAATTACGATGAAAAAAATGAAATCAATATTCGTAGCACTACTTCTTTTTATTGGAGCTACTAGTTTTGTAAACGCTCAATCTAATGTAGCCCATATAGACACACAGTCGCTTATTGAAGCAATGCCAGAAATGAAGGCTGCTCAAAGTCAATTAGAGAAGCTTCAAAAAACGTATGATACTGAAATTAAAAATTTAGTAAAAGAATTTGAAACCAAAATTCAACAATACGAGGTTGAAGCAGAAAGCAAAACAGCTGAAGAAAATGGAAAACGTGCTGAAGAAGTACAAGGAATGCAAACCAATATTAATGCATACCGACAACAAGCCTTAGAAGATCTTCAGAAGAAACAAGAAGATCTTATTGCTCCTATATTAGATAAAGCACGTACCGCTATACAAAAAGTAGGAAGAGCACAAGGATTTCAATACGTTCTTGATAATTCTAATGGTAGTGGTTTATTGCTTGCAGAAGGAAAAGACCTTCTTGTGGACGTTAAAAAAGAATTGGGAATATAATTTCTAAATATTCTAATTAATATGTGAAACTGCTCTCCATTTGGTGAGCAGTTTTTTATTTTTAGACAATGAATACTACTAAACCAATAGGGGTTTTTGATTCGGGAGTTGGAGGCACTTCTATATGGAAGGAAATTCACGAACTTCTCCCTTATGAAAATACTATTTATTTAGCAGATAGTCAAAATGCTCCCTATGGTGATAAATCTGTAGAAGAGATTATTTCTTTCAGTATAAAAAACACAGAGTTATTATTAGAAATGGGCTGTAAAATTATAGTAGTAGCATGTAATACCGCCACTACAAATGCCATTTCCGTACTACGCCAAAAATATTCAATTCCATTTATAGGTATTGAGCCCGCTATAAAGCCCGCTGCACTTCAAACTCTATCTAAAAGTATTGGGGTTTTAGCCACTAAAGGAACCTTAAGCAGTGATTTATTTTCGGCTACTTCAGATGAATTTACAAACGGTATTTCCAAAATTGAAGTCATTGGAAAAGGATTGGTTCCATTAATTGAAGAGGGGAAATTAGACAGTCCAGAATTAATTTCATTATTAAAAAAATATAGTAAACCGATGTTGGAGGCTGCTATCGATTATCTTGTTTTAGGTTGTAGTCACTACCCTTACCTTATTCCTCAATTAAAAAAAATAATTCCAAAACATATAAAAATCATAGACTCCGGGGAAGCAGTTGCAAAACAAACTAAAAATATTCTTCAGCAAAATTTATTATTAAAAACTGAAACGAATCCTCCTAAGCTCCAATTTTATTCAAACACAACATTAAAAACTATGGGACTTCTTTTAAAAGATTATTCTGAATTGATCACACTTGAAGAAAGAGATTTTTAAAAAGTTGATCGAAGTTAAAGATAAATTAATTCCTTATTACCACTATTTATTAATTGCAGGACAATTACAATCATACGGTTCTTCACGTCCAGCTAAGAAATCATATCCAATAGTAATCTGGTGAAACCCTCCACTTTGAAATTGAACATCCCCTGACTGAGCTGAGTAAGTATAAGCGAACATAAATTTATTTAAATTAACTCCAACAACAGGTGTGAAATATTGTAGATTCTGACCATTTACTTCTGAACTATCAAGGCCTCTTCGTAAAGATAATCCTCCCCAAAGTCTCCCGAATTCCATCCTCCTGTAGGCTTTAAAATTAATATCAACTGCTTGTTCCCCTGTTCTTTCAGAAAATTGTAATAAGAATGAAGGCTCAAAAGTCCATAAAGCCCCTAATTTCCCAATAGCATAAGCTGCAGAAATTAAAAACTTCCTTTGGTTATTATTCTCATATTCTTCAGAGTAAATACTTCTATTCTGAAATAATAGATTTTTAACAGTGAAATGTCCCGAAAAATCTAAATAATTATATGAAACTCCAGCGTCTATATTAAAATAAGAAGTGCTTTGAATTATTCCTGCTATTATAGGATCAAAATCCTCTGGATCAAATTGTGACTCATCAAATCTAGATTGTGTAAGACCAAGGCTTAATCCAAAAGACAATTGATTTAAATCAGTATCACTTCTGGAAAATCTAAGGTGATGCGCATAGGTTATATATCCTCCTGTTTGAGAATGATATCCATTTTTATCATTAAAGAATATAGCTCCCAAAGCAGATCTATCTGTAATCCTTGCATTCACATTTAATGTTTGAAGGTTAGGAGCATCTGTTTGGTCAAACCATTGTTTTCTAGCAGTAAGCCGAACTTGATTATGAGATGCTGCCCCTGCCATTGAAGGGTGTAATAAATACAGGTTATCTGAGAAATAATCTGAATAAACCGGAATCCCATCTTGCGAAAAGGCAATCTGCGATAGCAATAATAATAAGATAATGTAGGTTTTTTTTAATATCATATTGCTCTATCTATCTTTTTAAAGTAAAGTGTCCCCTATTATCTTTTTGCTTACCACTTAATTTAATTTCTTTTTTCAAACAAATAACATTCAAAAATAACAAATTACCACCAAAGATACTATCCCATTTAAAATCATTTGGAAAAAGCAATCCGATTAGCTTTTCAAAACAATCAAAGATATAAATTTTTGACTTAAGGATTCCCTGGTCATTAACAATAATTGATTGTAAATACCCAAAATCTGCGAAAAGTAGAACTTTGGGGAGTAATATTTTCATCATTATAAGCGGTTAAGTTTTCAAATATATTGAATACATTGGTTTTCTTTTCATATTTTCGCAAAAAAAAGTTACAAAATGACAGAATTTAATACTACAGTAGAACCCACTAAAAATGAAAATATTGTAAAGTTTGTGATAAACTCTATTATTTCACAAGCAAAAAGCTATGAATTCACCAATATTGACGCTGCAAAACCCAGTCCTTTAGCACAGGAATTATTTTCGTTTCCATTTGTAAAAACCATATATATTTCTCAAAATTTTATTGCAATTGAAAAATTTACTTCAGAAAACACATCCATCTCCTGGAAAGATGTTCAGGATGATGTAGCCAGTAGTATTACAGATTACTTAAATTCTGGCAAACCTGTAATAACAGCTATTTCTGAAGGCAATAAAATACCTGTTACAATTTATGCTGAAAACACACCTAATCCTGAGGTAATGAAATTTGTTGCTAACAAAAAGTTAGCCACTAGAATTTATGAATTCAAGAGCGTTCAGGAAGCAAATCATGCACCTTTAGCGCAATCATTATTTGATTTCCCTTTTGTAAAAGATATTTTTATCAATGCTAATTATATTTCTATTACAAAGCATCCTAATTTTGAATGGCAAGATTTTGTTAATGAACTTCGAGGGTTTATAAAAGACTATATCGAAACTGGTAAAAGAATCTTTGAAGATGAAATTTTAGAAAAGGATACAAACGTTTCCTCAAATTCAAAAAATCAAAGAGAATATACAGCAATTGACAAGGAAATTATTTCCATTCTTGATGAGTATGTAAGGCCTGCAGTTGAAGGAGATGGAGGAAATATTGCTTTTCAGTCTTATGATGAAGATACAAAGACTGTGAGAGTGATCTTACAAGGTGCTTGTAGTGGTTGCCCATCCTCTACCATCACTCTTAAAAATGGTATTGAGGCGATGCTTAGAGAGCTACTTAAAGGAAAAGTAATGACTGTTGAAGCAATTAATGGGTGATAAAAATAAAAATATCAGGTTTCTTAATTATAAAAATACCAAAAATGTATTTTTGTTTTATTCCAGTACAATAATGAAATACTATTTATTACTATTATTTATTTTAATACTTTTTTCATGTAACTCTTCAAAAAAAGAAATTTTGGAAACACATCCTTTTACAAACGAATTAATAAACGAATCCAGTCCTTATTTGCGGCAACACGCACATAATCCTGTAAACTGGAAATCATGGAATGATGCTGCCCTTCAGCAAGCAAAAGATGAAAATAAATTAATTATTATAAGCATCGGTTATGCTGCATGCCATTGGTGTCACGTCATGGAAAAGGAAAGTTTTGAAGATACTACTGTAGCAGCTGTTATGAATAAGAATTTTATCTCTGTAAAAGTAGATCGTGAGGAACGACCAGATGTAGATCAAATTTACATAAACGCGGTTCAATTAATGACAGGAAGTGCTGGCTGGCCACTCAATGTAATTGCACTTCCCGATGGTAGGCCGGTCTGGGGAGGCACCTATTTTAAAAAGAATCAATGGATTAATGCGCTCGAAAAAATGCAAAGTCTATATGAAGAGGATCCTCAAAAACTTTTAGATTATGCTGATAGGCTTGAAGAAGGAATAAAGAATATGGATCTCATTTCTTTAAATACTACTGAAGTTAATTTTAAAGAATTTCCTACTAAGTCAATTATAGACAAATGGCAACAAAGCTTTGATGAAGACAATGGTGGGATCAAAAGAGCACCAAAGTTTATGATGCCAAATAACCTGGAGTTTTTACTTCGATACGGAGTTCAGTATAAAAATGAAAAGGTATTAAACCATGTTTATTTAACGCTAGATAAAATGGCTTATGGTGGTGTTTACGACCATATTGGCGGTGGGTTTTCAAGATATAGTACCGACTTACGATGGCATATTCCTCATTTCGAAAAAATGCTATACGACAATGCTCAGTTAGTTAGTCTTTATAGCCACGCATATTCTGTAACACAAAAGCAGCTTTATAAAGAGGTGGTTTCAGAAACTTTAGAATATATCGCCAAAGAAATGACAACAGATGAAGGGGCTTTTTATTCTTCTTTAGACGCAGATAGCGAAATGGAAAATGGCGAATTAGAAGAGGGTGCGTATTATATTTTTACAAAAGAAGAACTCAAAGAACAGCTTCAGAGTGATTTTGACCTTTTCTCAGCCTATTATAATGTTAATAGCTATGGAAAATGGGAAAAGGATAATTATGTGCTTATCCAGGATAAAAGTGATGAAGAGATTATAGAATCATTTTCAATTTCAAGAGAAACCCTTCAACAGAAAAAGAAGGAGTGGAAACAAGAATTACTTACATTTAGAAATAAGCGTCCAAAACCTCGTCTGGATGATAAAACATTAACTTCATGGAATGCCTTAATGATAAAAGGATATGTTGATGCCTATAAGGCTTTCCAAAATGAGGAATATCGAAAGGCTGCACTTAAAAATGCTCATTTTATAATTGATAAACAATGGCAGGAAACCGGAGCGCTAAATCATAATTATAAAGATGGGAAAAGCACTATTAATGGTTATTTAGAGGATTACGCTACTGTAATAGAAGCCTTTATAGCATTATATGAAGTGACACTTGATGAACTCTGGATCACACAAGCTAAAGAACTTGTTGACTATTCATTTATCAATTTCTTTGATACTGAAAAAAGTATGTTCTATTTTACTTCGAAAGAAGACAAAGAGCTTGTTACAAGAAATTTTGAATATCGTGATAATGTTATTCCTGCGTCGAATTCCATTATGGCAAAAAACCTGTTTATACTTTCTCATCATTTTGATGATAACAAGTATCAAAAAACAGCTCAACAAATGCTAAACAATGTTCAACCAGAACTAAAAGGATATCCAAGTGGGTTTTCAAATTGGTTCGATCTTTTAGCAAATTACCAAAACAATTATTTTGAAGTTGTTATTGTTGGAGATCAGGCTTTTGAAAAAGTTTCAGAAATAAACAAAAAATATATTCCAAATAAGCTAATTGCAGGAAGTACAACCGAGAAAAAAAGTCCATTGCTTGAGCTTCGATATGTAAGCGGTGAAACATTAATTTACGTCTGTGTGAATAATACTTGTAAGTTACCCGTTACTGAAACAGAGAAGGCTTTAAACTTACTAAATTAGTCTCCATTTATAAATACCGATACCTTTCATTTGCAAATAGTAATGTTTAGTTATATTTTTGGAATAGTGTTTTAAATTAGGAATAAACAAAATATTATATTTTGAATAAAATTATTTTCGTTTTAGTAGTTTCTTTGGCCTTTGGGTCATTCACACTATTTTCTCAGAATCTAGGTACTCAACGTAAATTAAATCAGTTTACTGAATATTTAGATAGACACAATGAAAATGATATTTATGATATTGATGACCCTAGCACATATAACGGATCACCCTTTTCAAATCCATCCTATTCTTTTGGTAATGTTTATCGGGATGATGAATTAATTTCAAAGGGAATTGCACTGCGATATAATGTGTTTTCAGAAGAAATTGAAGTTAAAGAGTCTATTTTGGAAGATGACAATACCGCAAAAGCTTTAACAAAATCGACAGATATTCATGTGAGTATTGTAAATGACAAATTTGTTTATATACCAGTGAACGAGACGCTTGTTACTGGAGGCTATTTTCAGGTTTTGCACAAAGGGAATTTTATACTATTATATAAGAAATTACTTAAGAAATTTTATTTCCCAAAGAAAGCCGCGACCTCGTTAACTAAAGATGTTCCTGCTACGTTTATTGATAGAGAGGTGTTTTATATTGCCACTAAGGAAGGAAGGTATTATGAGTTACCCAGTTCAAAAAGTAAAAAAATAAAAGTTTTTGAAAAAAATAAAGAGCTTGTAAAAAACTACCTTAAAGAAAAAGATTTAGATATTAATAAAGAAAAGGATCTTATCCGGTTAATTATTTATCTCGATAATCTTGAAGTTTCTGAACTCTAATAAATTATTATTTTTTCTTACCCATTAACTGCTTTAAAAAATAGGAAGGATATATTCCATGCTTTTTATAAAAGCCTTTTGAAAAAGATTCTGCACTTTTAAAACCACATTCACTTGCAATCGCCTTGATGGTATATTTCCTAAACTTCGGATTTGTTTCTAATAATTGAATTGAATAATCTATTCTCAAGTCATTGATATATTGTGAGAAATTTTTATCCTTTTTTAAATTAATCACTTTGGAAAGATAGGTGGAATTTGTGCTGAAATTTTTAGCCATTTCATTTAATGAAACATCCTTTGATAAAAATTTATTTTCAGCCTCAAAAAGGTCTAAGTGGAATAAAATATCTTCAATTATTTTTACAGATATCTCATTGCTCTCTGTTTCTGTACGGGTGGTTTTTACTTTTGTGAACTCTTGTTGCTCAATTAATTTTTCAAACCTGTTTTTAAACTGTCTTTGTCTATTAAAATAATAAAGCAAGCCCATTATACTCATGCATAAAAAAGATAATATCAGCCAACTAATCAATGTAGAAGTGTCGTTTTTCTCATTCAGATCTGCAATTAATTCTTCTTTTTCTTCAAGTAATCTTGGAATAAGATAATCTCTTTCCGTCTTTTCTTTAATATTTATTCTTTTAGCATCAATAATCCTAACAACTCGAACTAATTTATATAAGTATTCTAATTGCTTTTCCTTTTCATTTTTATTGCGATAATAACTTACCAATTTATCATAAACAAGCGGTAGCTCTGGATTTAAAACATGCCGTTTTTCATAAATTGAATCTATTTTTTTAAAATAAACAACCCCTTTTTCTTTATTTCCCATATTGTAATAACTGCTTCCAACATAAAAATAATAATAGGGTAAATAGCTGTTATTATAGGCTTCTCTGTTTATATCGCCCTTAAACAAACTATCTAAAGCAACTTTATAATACTCCTTATTATAAAGTGCTGTACCTGTTCGGGAAACAAATGCATAATAGGTGGCGGAATCATTTCTTTTTAATGCTTCAACAATTCCCTTTTTAAAATAAATCAATGCAGAATCTGGTTTTTTTAGACGTATAAAACATTTTCCAATACCTTCCAGAGAAAATAAATAATGCTCAGAAAAGTTGTCAATTTCCGGATTTTCAAATATCAGATCATAGGTTGAAAAAGCCGTTTCTAAAGCTTTATTATAATCCCCCCACAACTCATTTATTCTATTGATTTGATGCAGTGCCGTAATCTGTTGATCAACATTTTCATTATCATTAGCATATCGATAACCTAAAATGGCATTTTGCAGGCTCTTTTCATATTCCTCATTATTATATAAATAGCTTGACTTTAATAAATAGCCTTCAGCAGGAAAAATTTTATGAGTACTATTTTTAGAATATAAAATTGTAGTATCCAAATATTTTAATGCCTTATATCTTTTCGATATATAAGCTAATTTTGAATATCCCCTAGCTACCTTAATGCTATCTCCATCTTTTTTTGCCTTAGAAATATACCCAACAGCAATTTGTTTTGCTTTTAGACTGTCATTCTGATTATAATTATAAAGTATTAAAAGAGAATCATACGATTTAGAAAGCAAATTCTCTTTCTCAAAATTTTGAGCATGCACAGAAACTATAAACAAAAGAAAGAATAAAATATAGAATCGATTCATGCAGTGCTTAGTAAATTTTTTACAAATTGATTTCCCTGCTAAGGATATAATAAAAATACCCTTTTCTTAAAGAGTTTGGAAAATTAATTTCATTATAAAGAGCAGTTTCTCCGTAAATACTTGTTTTTGTGTTATTTAGGGCGCTATACAGTTGTCTGCATTTATAAATTCCGACCTATTTTTTATAAATGTCGAGCAACACAGTTTGTAATCCTTTTTAAACACTCTTATCTTTGATGAATAGAAATTTTTAGGCGAAAAAGCATTTATAATTTTTTAAGATTGAATTATAAGAAAGTAAAAACTTATAGGGCTTAACTTAGATAAATTATAAATGGATTTTATTTACAATTAATAATTAAACTAATTGAAATCCAGTATGCTTATTTAATTTGATTTTATTTAAATATTAGTATTTTTTTAACTATTTCAACATTACAATTTCTAAACTTATGAGATAACTTTGTCGTCCTAATTTTTACTATGAAAGCTATGAAAAGAACATTTTTGTTTACCTATTTAAGTATTGCATTAATCTCATTTAATGTAAGTGCACAATCAGCATATAATGATCATGTGATTGATACTTATATATCACATAAAACAGTTACAGATGATCATGATTTTACTTATGTAGGATCACCTTATCTTAATGAAGAGTTTCAAAAAGGAATTATTTATAAAGGTAGTTTAGCGGTAGCAAATAATGTTGGCCTACGCTATAATGCCAATAAGGATATTTTTGAAATTAAAAGAAAAGTTACGTCAAAAAATAACCAAGCTAAATATTTGGTTAAAACAGATGATATTAGTTTCCAAATAAAAAACAATCATTTTGTTTTTATTCCTGCTAGTAAAGAAAATAATGTTCCTGGGTATTTTATTTTACTTTATAAGGGTGAAAATACGTCCCTTTATAAAAAAACGAAAAAGTTATTTATTGCTGGACAAAAGGCCTATACATCTTTGGCCAGAGATGTACAACCTACTTATAAGGGAAAAGAAATTTTATATTTAGGTGATGCTGGCGGTACATTAACTGAACTACCTAGCTCCAAAAATGGTAAAATAAAAACATTCAACAATCACAATAAGGAGTTAAAACTATATATAAAAGAAAATAATTTGAATATCAGTAAAGAGTACAACCTTATTAAACTTGTTAAATATTACGACACCTTGTAAATCATTATGAAATTTGGTTTAAATCATGAGGTTTCATTAATTTTAAAATTTAGAACTATGAAAAAAACAATTTCCATTTCTGTCATCCTATTATTTATAGGATTCTCAACACTCATTGCACAAAACCTTGCCGTTCAAAGAAAAGTAAATCAATTTACTGAATATGTTGATCGGTTTAACACAAATGAAATTTATGATTTTAGTGACCCAAAATCATATGAGGGTACTCCATACCACCATGCAGAGTACTTACTAGGAAGTGTATATATTAATAACGAACTTTCTGCTTCAAATGTAGCATTGCGCTATAATGTTTTTGCTGATGAATTTGAATATAAAGAAACTTTGGCAACCGATGATAGTGAGGCTACTGCAATAATTAAATCAAGTGATATTTATGTGAGTATCGGAAATGAATTTTTCGTTGTTATTCCGGATAAAGGATATTTTCTTGTATTATATGATGGAGCAAATTTTAGTTTTTTAAAGAAACTAACAAAAAAATATCACATGCCAAAAGAGTCAACAAACACTTATGACAAAGGTACTCCTCCAACATTCTCAGATAGACATTCTTACTTTATATATTCTAAAGAAGGAGCTATTATAGAGTTCCCGAATTCTAAAAAGAAAATACTTGCTGTTTTTGGGAATAGTGAAAAAGAAATAAAACAATATTGCAAGGAAAATGATATAAATTTAAAAGAAGAGGGTGACCTTAAAAAGGTTATTATGTATCTGGACAAGCTTGAGAATGCTAGTTTGTAATAAAATCTTTTAAATAATAAGGCTCAAAATAAGCGACATCTTCGGTGTCGCTTATTTTGTGTTTTTTATTGGCTAAGAAACCCATTTCATTTGCAGAGGGTAATTTATTTTCAATGAATACGGCATTTTTATGATTGCAAATTGCTTTAAATTTTTCAACTCCATCACCTATAAAGTATACTTTTCCTTCATTTAAAAATGTTGAAAAAGATTCTTCATATAACACTTCTGCCTTGGTTTCTCTTATTTGTTTTTTTTGGTTATTGAAAACCGCTGAATAAACCTCCATCCGTCGTGCATCCAACATAGGAATAATCACACCATCATCATTTTTAATCTGATGAGCAAGTGATTCTAATGTTGAAGTAGAAATTAAAGGGATATCCAATGCAAAACACAAGCCTTTAGCTGCAGACACACCAATACGAAGTCCTGTATAGGATCCTGGACCTTTACTAACAGCAATAGCTTCTAGCTGCGCTCTTTTTAGTCCACCTTTATTTAATGCTGCATCAATATAACTATGAAGTCGCTCTGCATGTGAATATTGATTGTTATTGTCTTCCTGCAAAGAAATAACACTTCCATTAACTGATATCGCTACAGAACAATTAGTAGTGGCTGTTTCAATACATAATATTGTTGCCATTAATCATTTTCTTTTTTCTCCTCATCTTTTGAGGATTTTACCTCAATTTTATCGCCAGAGTCCAAAGATT
>Ga0164313_10003024_pt1 | contig 14972 bp, 14 predicted proteins | sample GuaBasSedimGuay4_FD_113735 | JGI IMG/M metagenome (GOLD analysis project Ga0164313, IMG submission 113735) | Subseafloor sediment microbial communities from Guaymas Basin, Gulf of California, Mexico - Guay4, Core 4569-4, 0-3 cm | ecosystem: Environmental > Aquatic > Marine > Hydrothermal vents... | reverse complement strand
GACGTGATATTTGGCACTCAGGATAGTTTGTTTTTCCTTTCTCTCTGCTGGCGATGGCAACAGGGCTAGTATCCCCCTGCCCGTTCGGGTACCCCATCATTTGCCAGGTAGTTAAAGTTTTAAGGAAAGATCATGACCCCTGAACAGTTCGCCAGCCTGGCTAGCCAGGATTACAATTGCATTCCCGTTGTTCGCGAGATCCTCGCTGACCTCGAAACCCCTCTCTCCTGTTATCTCAAACTCGCACGCGGGCCATACTCCTACCTGTTTGAATCCGTCGAAGGCGGTGAAAAATGGGGCCGTTATTCACTTATTGGTTTGCCTTCGGCTACGGTGCTTAAAGTCTGTGGTAAGCATCTCGCCATCGAGAGCAATGGTGTTGTCGTTGATGAACGGGATATTACCGACCCGCTGGCTGAGGTCGAGGCCTTTGCCCGAAGCTTTAAGGTTCCTGAGTTACCAGATATGCCCCGGTTTACTGGCGGCCTGGTCGGCTACTTTGGTTACGATACGGTGCGTTATATTGAACCTCGCTTAGCTGCTAGCTGCCCACCCGATGAACTGGGGGTGCCGGATATCCTGCTGATGGCCTCCCATGAAGTGCTGGTTTTTGACAACCTGCAGGGCAAATTAATTTTTATTGTTCATGCTGATGGTGGTGATCCAGATGCCTGGGACCAGGCACAGCGCAGACTGGATGAGCTGGAAGCTGGACTACGCAAACCTTTACCCGATCTCGAAAAAATATCGCTAACGCAGAGTGGCGTGAGTGAGTCAGCGTTTACTTCCAGCTTTGGCCAGGCTCGTTATGAAGAAGTGGTTGAGACGATCAAGGAATATATCGTCGCCGGGGACGTGATGCAGGTGGTGCCATCCCAGCGCCTGTCTCTGCCATTCACTACACAGCCGATCAACCTGTACCGGGCTCTGCGTGTTCTCAATCCCTCGCCTTATATGTATTTTCTTGATCTTGACGGTTTTGAAATTGTTGGTTCTTCGCCTGAGATTCTGACTCGGCTGGAAGATGGCGAGGTGACGGTGCGTCCCATTGCCGGGACGCGACCAAGAGGAGCGAATCCAGAAGAAGATGCCGTGTTCGAAGAAGAGTTGCTTGCTGACCCCAAGGAAATAGCTGAGCATCTCATGTTGATTGATCTTGGCCGCAACGATGTCGGCAGAGTATCGGCGGTGGGCTCAGTGGAGTTGACCGAGAAAATGGTGGTCGAGCGATATTCCCACGTGATGCACATTACCTCCAACGTAACAGGGCAGATTAAGCCGGGCACGACTGCCATTGATGTACTGCGAGCAACTTTGCCTGCCGGTACCTTGAGTGGCGCACCAAAAATCCGTGCCATGGAAATTATCGATGAACTGGAACCAGTGAAACGCTGCATCTACGGTGGTGCAGTGGGTTATATCGGCTGGAACGACAATATGGATACCGCCATCGCTATCCGCACGGCGGTTATCAAGGATGGCCAGCTTTATGTGCAGGCTGGTGGTGGTATTGTCGCTGATTCAGTACCACGGACCGAGTGGGAAGAAACCATGAATAAAGCCAGGGCGATTTTCCGCGCTGCGGCTATGGTTGAAGGAGTAGAGCAATGATTTTGATGATTGATAACTACGACTCCTTTACCTACAACGTGGTGCAATATCTCGGTGAATTAAAAGCTGACGTCTGCGTAGTGCGCAACGATGAAGTCACGGTGGCAGATATCGAGGCGATGGCCCCCGAGAAAATAGTTATTTCACCGGGGCCATGCACCCCTAATGAAGCGGGTATTTCTGTGGCAACCGTTGAAAACTTTGCTGGTAAGATTCCGCTATTGGGCATATGCCTCGGCCATCAAAGTATTGGCCAGGCTTTTGGTGGGAAAATAGTGCGTGCTCGACAGGTGATGCACGGCAAGACCTCAGCAATTTACCATAACGGAGAGGGTGTATTTCGCGGCTTGAGCAATCCCTTTGAGGCGACCCGTTACCATTCGCTGATCGTCGAAAAAAATTCCCTGCCCGATAGCCTGGAAATTACCGCCTGGACAGTGACAGAAGATGGTGAGCCTGACGAAATTATGGGTATGCGTCACCGAGAATATGCTGTCGAAGGCGTGCAGTTTCATCCCGAATCGATCTTGACTGAGCACGGTCATGACCTGCTCAGGAACTTCCTCGAGACTTAAGCACCGGTATTATTTATGGATATCAAAGAAGCAGTTGCGCAAGTTATTGAAAACAAAGATTTGCTCCAGGCAGAAATGGTCGAGGTAATGCAGCAGATTATGACCGGCGGAGCAACGCCAGCGCAGATTGCCGGTTTTCTGGTCGCCTTGCGCATGAAAGGTGAAACCCTGGATGAAATTACTGGCGCAGTTCAGGTGATGCGCGAGCTGGCCACAGGAGTCGATGTCAGTGGTGAGCACCTGGTTGATATCGTTGGCACGGGGGGTGATGGTGCCAGTCTGTTTAATGTCTCCACGGCGAGCGCGTTTGTTGTTGCTGCGTCTGGGGGTAAAGTTGTGAAGCATGGTAATCGCTCGGTAAGCAGTAAGAGCGGCAGTGCTGATTTACTGGAGGCGGCAGGGGTGAAGCTTAGTTTGACGCCTGCGCAGGTGGCGCGCTGTGTAAACGATGTAGGCATTGGGTTTATGTTTGCCCCAGCCCATCACAGTGCCATGAAATACGCTGCCGCGCCGCGTAAAGAGCTGGGCGTGCGTACTCTGTTTAATATTCTTGGACCGATGACGAACCCGGCTGGTGTGAAGAGGCAGTTGATTGGCGTCTTTGCTGCCGAGCTCTGTCGGCCCATAGCCGAGGTGTTGTCGCGCCTTGGTAGCGAGCGCATTCTGGTGGTGCACAGTAATGATGGTCTCGATGAAATCAGCCTTGCTGCGGACACAACAGTGGCCGAACTGAATGACGGTGAGGTGATTGATTATCAGCTAAAACCGGAAGATTTTGGTATTACCAGGCAATCTCTGCAGGGTCTCGATGTTACCGACGCCGAGGACTCGCTGAAGCTTATTCGCGATGCGCTTGGCAAACGTAAAACTGAAACCGGAAACAAAGCTGCAGAGATGATCGCACTAAATGCCGGTGCGGCAATATATGCTGCCGGCATATCCCTGACGGTGGCAGAGGGAGTTGCTATTGCACAGGATACTGTCGCCAGTGGCCTGGCTCTGGAAAGAATGGATGAGCTGGCTTCCTATACTGATTTGCTGGGCACTGTCTAAGACAGGGCTCATGACTGAAGGGATAGAGTTATGTCTGTAGACAATGCCAGTTTGACCGCGACGCCAACTATCTTAAAGAAGATTCTGGCGCGCAAATATGAGGAAGTGATCGAGCGCAGCGCACTAGTACCTGTTGAACAGCTGCGCGAACTAATGGTTGAACAGGATGCCAGCCGCGGGTTTATCGCCGCGTTACAAAAAAAAATAGCGCTGGGTGCAGCAGCAGTAATTGCAGAAATAAAAAAGGCTTCACCCAGCAAAGGCGTAATTCGTGAAGATTTTGACGCTGTTGCCATTGCCCGCAGCTATGAAAAAGGTGGCGCGGCCTGTCTCTCGGTACTGACAGATGTGGATTTCTTCCAGGGTGATGATAATTACCTGCGCCAGGCCAGAAGCGCCACGCGACTACCGCTGTTGCGCAAGGATTTTGTGGTTGATCGTTATCAGATCTATGAGGCGCGAGCTATTGGTGCGGATTGTGTTCTATTAATCGTTGCTGCGCTTAATACTGATAGCTTGCACAGCCTGCACGATGTGGCGCGCGATATTGGTCTTGATGTCCTGGTGGAGGTTCATGACCAGCATGAACTGGACGTTGCCTTACAGCTTTCGACCCCGTTAATAGGCATCAATAACCGAAATTTGCATACCTTTAATACTAGCCTCGATACAACGTACAATTTGCTCGATAATATTCCCAGTGATCGCTTGATCGTCACCGAAAGCGGCATTCATTCTATCGACGACGTCATGGCCATGCGTGGCCATCATGTGAATGCATTTCTTGTCGGCGAGGCTTTTATGCGTGCCGACGACCCGGGTCGTCGGTTAATGCAGATGTTTAACTAAGGAAGTTCAGCGCTTTACTAACGCGTACCATGGACGACCATGGTTTTCCCCGTTGCCACCACCAGTCCCTGGGTTTCCAGACTTTTTAGAACCCGGCCGACCATCTCTCTTGAACAACCAACGATCCGGCCTATCTCCTGCCGGGTAATTTTTATCTGCATACCGTCGGGGTGGGTCATGGCATCAGGCTCTTTGCACAGATCAAGCAGTGTGCGCGCAACCCGTCCGGTGACATCAAGAAAGGCCAGGTCGCCAACCTTGCGAGTGGTATCTCTTAGCCGTTGCGCCATCTGCTTACTGACGGCATAAAGGAAATCGGGGTGGCTCTCGGATAATTCGTGAAAGGCGTCATAACTGATTTCGCCAACATCGCATTCGGTTCTGGCACGAATCCATGCACTGCGATCCTCCTGACCAAACAGACCCATTTCCCCAAAAAAGTCACCGGGATTAAGGTAGGCAACGACCATTTCCCGGCCATCATCGTCTTCGATTAATACGGAGACTGAACCCGAGATAATGTAGTACAACATATCAGAGCTATCGCCAGCATAAATAAGCGTGCTTTTAGCAGGGTAACGGCGCCGGTGACAGTGGTTTAAAAACTCTTCGAAGTTGGGGATATGAGGTGTTATTGGTTTAGGGGCCAACTTTTTTCTCCAGCCATTAGGTTTTTGTGCGACTCAGTCTCATCATCGCACCAAATAATAACCTCTGTAAACAATGTCTGCGATGTATTTATAGTTCCGTATTTAGTTCCGTATCCATAGTTCCGTATCTAAGTCCCGTTAATTTATAGCTACGCTTGAGCGCATACTAACAGTGGCTGTTATAGTAAATGCCTAACGGCAAGTGAAGGGGTATGTAGTTGATGAAAGCAAATGTTAAGTGGATTGATAACGCGATGTTTCTGGGTGAGTCAGGTAGTGGCCACTGCGTGGCCATGGATGGGCCAGAAGATCTTGGCGGTCGCAATGCGGGGGTGCGGCCCATGGAGATGATTTTGTTGGGTATGGGTGGGTGTGCCAGCTTCGATGTGGTAAGTATTTTAAAGAAAAGTCGTCAGCAAGTAACAGATTGCCACGCGCGCCTGGAGGCGGAACGGGCTGACGCAGTGCCCTCTGTATTCACTGCAATCAATATTCATTTCATAATATCCGGCCATAATTTAAAAGAAAAACAGGTTCGGCGTGCAATAGAGCTTTCTGCAGAAAAATACTGTTCGGCGTCCATTATGCTTGGCAAAGGCGGCGTCGAAATTAGCCACAGTTACGAGCTGCTGGAGCTGGGACAAAGTTAGCTGGCTAAAGCATTAAAAGGTATAAATAGATGAAAGATCAGACTGATCCAGCAAAACAAAAATAGCGGGCAAAAAAAAGGGGAGCTGACGCTCCCCGAAAGTATAATACAGGGGGGCTAGGAGGTGTATATGCTAACGAAGGCTCCTAGGGCCTGTGGGTCGCTAGCCACGAACGACACTATAGTGATTGTTTGTTTATGAATAAAATGTATTATTATAATGCAAAGTATAATCTAGACGCATAGCAATCACCCTGGGCATTGTCCTGTGTACACAGGTATTAGTCTTTCTTTTGACTATCGGGGAGACCAGGATCCAGCACGGGGGGTGTGGATGCTTGCAGTCGCATAATTGCAAGGTATAATATCCGAAAATATAATAACCTGTGCTTATTCAATGACTATTGACACTCTTTCACGCGTTGATCTGAACCTGCTTGTGGCACTGCATGTGTTACTGGAGGAGCGCAATGTTACGCGCGCTGCCCACCGGCTTTTCGTAACTCAGCCGGCGATGAGTAAAACTTTGTCGCGCTTGCGTACATTATTTGATGATCCGCTGTTTACTCGCAGCGGCAGAGGCCTGGTACCGACGCCCAGGGCCCTTGAAATTGCTGACGCCCTGCCGGATCTGCTCAACGGAGTGTCGACAATTTTCGAAAATCTGGATTTTGACCCGCTAATTTATGAGGGGGCCATCGAAATTGTTGCACCTGAATTTATGGCTGTGCAGGCTGTGCCAGAGCTGGTCAGCTTGCTACGTGCTGAAGCACCGGGGCTCACGCTAGCCCTGACAAATACTGACGATACTTCTGTACAGCAGCTGGAATCAGGAGAAATTGATTTTCTACTGGAAGTAGAGAAAAAATTGCCTCGGGATTTTGTGGTGACCCCTCTGGGTAATTTCACCCCGGCAGTGTGGATGCGCAAAGACCACCCCCTGGCCGGGACAAATCCAACCCTGGAAGAAATGCTGGAATATCCTTTTGTACAGTATTATTTGTTGATTGCAGATAAGGTTTCGCCGTTGACGGAAAGCCGCTTTGACAAAGTGCTGGCCAGAATGGGCCATGTCCGAAACAAGGCGCTGGTGACCGATCAGCTCATGACTGCTCTGGGCACCCTGCATTCAACGGACTGCCTGATGCTGGCCACGACTGACGATCTCAAACTGGAACGTGAGTTTTATGAAATTGTTCGCCGACCCTACCCCGATAATATCGAGCACGACCCCGTCATTCCGGCCGTGTTGGTGCAACATAGGCGCACTATCAATTCACCCGTACACAATTGGGTAAAAGCTAAATTGCTGGATATTGTGCAGGGCATCAGGGAAGAGCGCGGTCTATAAGCAGTCTGTTGGCGAAAAGCCTGTAGATTTCATCTCGATTCTATCCATTTTAAACGGTCTTTGACCGGCTGCGGGTTTAATCAGTGGCTCATAATCGGTTAGTGAAAGAATTACAGGCGATAGCTCGATGTAGTCATCACTTTGGCTATCAACGACATGGCCTTTTTCACTGGATTAGGGAAGGGCAAACCACCGGCATTTAGCGCGCCAGTAGCGTGCCTGGCTTCATCGACGAGCATTTCTTCTACCACCGCGCGGCTTTTATTGTCGGCAGGCGGTAGCTCTTCCAGGTGACTTTCCAGGTGCTCGCAAACCTGTTCCTCGGTGGCAGCGACAAAGCCCAGACTCAAGCGGTCGCTGATCAGGCTGGCACCCGCTCCGAGCCCAAAAGACATGGCGTACCACAAAGGGTTGAGACGACTAGGTTGACTTCCCAGTGCTTTGAGGCGTAGTTCACACCAGGCCAGGTGATCAATTTCTTCTTCTGCCGCCTGTTGCATAGCTGCTCTGGTCGCCGCTGATTTTGCAGTAAGCGCCTGACCCTGGTAAAGACCCTGGGCGCATACTTCACCGCTGTGGTTGACACGCATCAGTCCGGCGGAGTGGTTTTTTTGACTGGCATCCATGGCCTCTTCTTCATATTGATGTGCGGGTGAGGGGCGAGATGAGTGATGCGCCTGACCGACGACAATGCCAAGCGCGTTGTCTAACTGGATAAATAACTGGTCAACTGGAGATAGATCGCGGTTTTTCATGATTTAGTCTGACTAAAGTGCCTCTGGGGACTGAATTGTAGCTAAAATTGCTAATGTGTGGGAGTACAGAGCGCGCGCGATACATGCGCAGCTGTGTAAAGTATAGAGTATAAAATTTCTACTTTTCATCCCGATTTATTCTTATTCTTAAGGAGGACAGCTATGCAGGATGCCCACGATCTCAACCTGGTAATAGCTTCAGGTGTATCAATCATCGGGCTGGAGACCTATGACGAACCGAGAGCCATTGACTTATTGCTGCGGGTTGCCCGGCAGCGGGATACAGCGCTGTATCAGTGGACTGTGACGGATGGTCTTAAACGTGCCGGTTTCGGTTTGCAGGTGGAACAAACGAGTAAATATTCTGAGCCCGGTGAACTACTTGATAAGCTAAAAAATCGTGCCGAACCGGGTGTCTACGCCTTATGTGATTTTCATCCATGGCTGGGCGAAGACATGCCAACTCAGGTGCGTCAGTTAAAAGATATTGCTCTGCGCAATGATAATGGGGTTGTGACTATCGTTCTGGTTAGTCACCGCATCAAATTGCCTGAGGAGCTATCCCGGTTAAGCGCTCGTTTTACGGTGTCGTTGCCAGGCAAGGCGCAAATTATGAAAGTGGTGCGCGAGGAAGCGAAAAGCTGGGCGAGGAGTCATAGCGAAGGGCGCGTAAAAACGGACAATGACACGCTGGAACAGCTGGTAAGCGGGCTGCGAGGCTTGACTCATGGCGAAGTAAGACGTCTGGTGCGTAGGGCTATTGTCGATGATGGGGCGATTACCAATGCTGACCTGCCCGAGATAAATGAGGCCAAGTTTCGTCTTATGGATATGGAGGGGGTACTGAGCTTTGACTATAGCGGCGGGCAGTTTTCTGATGTTGGAGGTATGGAAAACCTCAAGGACTGGCTGGAAAAGCGCAAAGCAGTCTTTACCGGTTCAGTGAGTGGGCTTGATTCACCAAAAGGTATTTTGCTGCTTGGTGTTCAGGGTGGAGGTAAAAGCCTGGCGGCCAAATCAATAGCCGGTGCCTGGGCAGTGCCACTGCTGAAGCTTGATATGGGGGCTCTGTATAATAAATTTTTTGGCGAGACTGAACGTAATCTGCGCGAATCTTTAAGCCTTGCGGAAAAAATGTCCCCTTGTGTGTTGTGGCTTGATGAGCTTGAAAAAGGTCTGGGTGGTGACCGTGACGACAGCGGGACTGGAGGCCGCGTGCTGGGCACACTGCTAACCTGGATGGCTGAGCGAAAGAGCGGTGTTTTTATGGTGGCGACATCAAACGATGTTTCACAATTGCCGCCTGAGTTGATCCGCAAAGGACGCTTCGATGAGTTGTTTTTTGTTGATCTGCCGGATGCCGATGCCCGTCACAAGATCTTTTCGATACACATGAGCAACCGAAAACTGGATGTTGCCCAGTTTTCTATGGCGGAACTGGTGGCTGCCGCGGAGGGGTTTTCAGGCGCTGAAATTGAGCAGGCAATTGTGTCGGGCCTGTATAGTGCGCTGGCCCGTAATGAAGACATGACGACAGAGTTATTATTAGATGAGATTCTGTCGACCAGCCCGCTTTCGGTGGTAATGGGGGATCGCATAGCTCAATTGCGGGCCTGGGCGCAACAACGAAATGTAGTGATGGCCTGACGAGATACGCGGGGCCTTTATTGGTTTTCAGGCAGAACCTTTTTCACGTGTAATTGCGCGATAGCCTATATCGCTACGGTAGAACGCACCTTGCCAGCGGATGTTACGCACGGACTGGTAGGCGTTTTTCTGCGCACTGCTGACTGTATCTCCCAGGGCAGTGACACAAAGCACACGACCGCCGTTGGTCAACAGAGTTTTGTCACGGAGTATTGTTCCTGCATGAAAGACCTTAGTGGTAGGCGTTTCTTCCGGAATGCCACTGATTTCCAGCCCTTTGGCATATTTTTCTGGATAACCTCCCGAAGCTATGACCACCCCGACCGCACTGCGCGGATCCCATCTGGTCTCGATGTGAGCCAGGTTTCCATCCAGAGCAGCGGTGCACAATTCGACTAAATCAGATTGCAGACGCATCATGATCGGTTGAGTTTCAGGATCGCCAAAACGACAGTTGAATTCAATGACCCTGGGTGTCCCATCGCTGGTAATCATCAGGCCGGCGTACAGGAAACCGGTGTAATCGTTGCCCTCGGCGGCCATGCCGCGAACGGTTGGTAAAATGACCTCCTGCATAATGCGTTCATAGACAGTGGCCGTGACTACTGGTGCTGGCGAGTAGGCACCCATGCCACCAGTATTGGGGCCCGTATCGCCATCACCAGCACGTTTATGATCCTGGCTGGTAGCCATGGGCAGGACATTTTTACCGTCGGCGATGACAATAAAGCTGGCTTCCTCTCCCTCAAGAAACTCTTCTACAACCACGCGATGGCCAGCTTCGCCGAAAGCATTACCAGCGAGCATGTCTTCAAGGGCGGCTTCGGCTTCAGGTAAAGTCATGGCCACGATCACGCCTTTTCCTGCGGCCAGGCCGTCGGCTTTAATAACAATAGGCGCTCCACATTTGCGCACATAGCTTAGTGCTGCCTCAAGGTCGGTAAAGGTGTCGTAGGCTGCAGTGGGTATGTTGTGGCGGGCGAGAAAATGCTTGGTAAATGTTTTCGATCCCTCCAGTTGTGCGGCTCCCTGTGTCGGACCAAATATTTTCAGACCCCGCTGCTGAAAATAATCCACAATGCCCGCTACTAACGGAGCTTCCGGGCCTACAATTGTCAGGGCGCAATCATTTCGCTCGGCAAAATCTGCAAGTCCGGCAAAATCATCTACCTGGATATCGACATTCTGCATTTTAGCTTCGCTGGCGGTGCCTCCGTTGCCAGGAGCCACGTAGACAGTGGTCACGTTGTTGTTTTGCGCTACCTTCCAGGCCAGGGCGTGCTCTCGTCCACCGGAGCCAATTAGCAAAATATTCATTGTTTGGTTTTGTCGTCAAAAATAAAGGGGGCGATTGTACCGGGGCAATCGCCGTCTCGCAAAAGGGTGGCCGCAAAAAGATAACCGCAAAAAATTTGCTGTGACAGGCTGCCCTGATGGTGGCGTGTGTACGCGGTGTTGATGTACAGGTACGGCAGTAGCGTTACACTGAATTCAGGCACTAAACTCAGGCACTGGGATAATCACTTTAGAACGGGGATCTTGTTTTGGCTATGGTCGTAGAAAAAGGTATTTACCAGCATTTCAAAGGTAATCGCTATGAGGTGGTAGATATTGCGCGCCATAGTGAAACGGATGAAGAGTACGTGGTCTATCGGGCGCTTTATGGCGAGCGTGGCCTGTGGATACCCTGACGAATTTTATCGAAAGCGTAGAATATGGCGGAGGGTCTGTGCAACGCTTTACCTGGCTAGGTGAGAATTAGGCACTTCTGACTGGGGTGTGGCTGGCTATGATTTGGTAATGATTTGGTAATGAGCTGGTGATGGTTTCATTATGGTTTCCGCTATGGTTTGTCGTTACGAAAGTAGCCCGTCAGTGCCGGAAATGTCGCATACCGGTAAAAACCATAGCAATATTGTGCTCGTCTGCAGCAGAGATAACTTCCTCGTCACGAATGGATCCTCCGGGTTGAATTACCGCGCTAATACCCACGTTGCCAGCATTATCGAGACCATCTCTAAAGGGAAAAAATGCATCTGAAGCCATGGCCGAGCCCTGCACTTCAAGCCCTGCCTGCTCGGCTTTAATAGCGGCGATGCGAGCTGAATTAACACGGCTCATCTGGCCCGCACCGACACCAATGGTCTGTAAAGCTTTTGCATAAACAATGGCATTAGATTTAACAAATTTGGCGACTCGCCACGCGAATAGCAGATCGCTAAATTCGGCCTCAGTAGGGGCGCGTTTGGTGACCACTTTCAGTTCGCTGCGGGTAATGATGGTGCTATCGCGATCCTGAACGAGTAGACCACCGTTGACTCGCTTGTAGTCCCAGCCACCCTGAGAGGAGTCTTGCCAGTTACCACAGGTAAGCAGGCGGACATTCTTCCTGGCCGAGGCAATTTTTTTTGCAGCCTCGCTAATGGTCGGCGCAATGATGACTTCTACAAACTGTCGATCAACGATGGCCTGGGCTGTTTCAGCATCAAGTTCACGATTAAAAGCGATGATGCCGCCGAATGCGGATTCGGTATCAGTGGCAAAGGCTTTCTGGTAGGCATCAAGTATTGTTTTGGCCAGGGCGACACCACAGGGGTTGGCATGTTTAACAATGACGCAGGCGGGCTCATCGTATTGTTTGACACACTCCAGGGCAGCGTCTGTATCGGCTATGTTGTTGTATGAGAGAGCCTTGCCCTGAAGCTGTTTGACGGTAGCAATACAGGCCTGTGCGGGCTGTTCTTCCACATAAAAAGCTGATCGTTGGTGGGGGTTTTCGCCGTAGCGCATCACCTGAGATTTGTTAAATTGCAAATTCCAGGTGCGAGGAAACACGCATTCAGCCTGCTCTGTGCTCTCATCGGCGGCTTCCCGCAGATGAAGCCCTAGAAAGTTTGCAATTGCACCATCGTAAGCGGCGGTGTGTTCAAATGCGGCGACGGCGAGATCAAAACGGGTAGCGGCGCCGATAGTATTGTTATTCGCGGCCATCTCGCTGAGTACAGAAGGATACTTTTCTACATCAACGACTACGGTAACGTTGGCATGGTTTTTCGCAGCCGCACGAAGCATTGTCGGACCACCGATATCAATATTCTCTATGGCGTCTGTGAGTGTGCAATCAGGCTGGGCAACGGTTTGTTGAAAAGGGTAAAGGTTGACGACAACCATATCGATGGCTCTGATATCGTGTTCAGCCATTACCTCATCGTCCACGCCACGCCGTCCCAAAATGCCGCCGTGGATTTTGGGGTGAAGGGTTTTTACCCGGCCGTCCATCATTTCGGGAAAACCGGTGTAGTCGGATACTTCGACTACGGCGATGCCCTGGTCGGTGAGTAAGCGAAAAGTCCCTCCCGTGGAGAGAATCTGCACACCCGCATTTACCAGGCCGCGGGCAAATTCAATGATGCCAGTTTTATCCGATACGCTTATCAACGCAGAGCGTATGGTGACTTTAGATTCAGTCATGCAATCCTCGTGATTAGTACATCCCTGACGGGCAGTTTATAGAAGGTCGTACTCTTTGAGCTTTTTACGCAAAGTACCCCGGTTGAGGCCGAGCATTGCGGCGGCCTTACTTTGATTGTCGCGTGTGTATTTCATCACTCCGACAAGCAGTGGCGCTTCGACCTCCTGCATAACAATCTGATAAAGGTCGGTACAGTGTTGGCCGTCAAGGTCAGCAAAATAGTCGGCCAGCGCTCGTTCTACGCAGTCGCGTAACGACGTATGATCATGTTTTACTGGATGATTAGAATCCTGTTCCTGTGCAAAGATAAATGTGCTTTCCGCGTTCATGTACTGTGTTCCATATTTTTATTTTTAGTTTGGGTGAGGTGTGTAGTGATAAATCTGTCTTGCTCGCCAGTATGCTGTAGCAAGTTGAATTCCCGGCGTAACTGATGAGAGTAGCCGAGCCGAGACAAGTAGCTGGTGACATGCTTTCGAGACAGCTTTACCGCCAGTTCTTTGGGGTAATGTGCCCTGATTTCTGTCAAATGTCTGAATATACAATTGCGTACTTCTGCAAGATCTGGGGCAGGCAAGTATTGGCCGGTATCCAGAAGGTGGTTGATCTGCCTGAACAGCCAGGGTTGGCCCTGGGCGCCGCGGCCGATCATAATACCGGCAGCGGCAGTATATTTTAATACCTTGCGCGCCTGTTCAGCGGATTCAACGTCACCATTCGCAAAAACGGGTATTGCGACTTTGTCTACCACTTCGGCAATCGTGTCGTATTCGGCGCGGCCATTAAATAAACAGGCCCTGGTCCGACCATGAATAGCCAGTGCCTGGATGCCTGCGTCCTGCGCGATGGTGGAAATCATTAACGCGTTGCGATTATCTCGATTCCAGCCAGTGCGAATCTTTACGGTAACGGGAACCGGTGTTGCCTTGACAACGGCGGAGAGGATATTGGCAACCAGTGCCTCATTTTTTAACAAAGCCGAGCCCGCTGCCTTTTTTAAAACTTTCCTGGCGGGGCAGCCCATATTTATATCCAGTATTTGTGCTCCTGCCGCCGCGCAGCGTCTGGCTGCCTCTGCCATCTGTTTTGCTTCGGAGCCTGCGATCTGTGCGATCCGTGGTTCTGGCCAGGCTTCAGTGGGTAAACGACCACTGGACTTGCTGGATTGCCATAGCTGGTAATCCGCAGTCACCATTTCGGCAGTGGTTGCAGCAGCACCATACTGCCGACAAATCTTACGAAAAGGCGCGTCACTTATACCAGCCATTGGCGCCAGCACAGCGGAACCGCTCAGCATATGATTGCCAATTTGAATCAAAGTGGGCCTCTCAATCCACTAGTGGTGATGTCCCGCACGCGGCCGGTCATCATACTCGCTCGCGGAATAACGAGGAAGATGCTCAAGCGGTTATTTTGACTAATTAGTCACAGTTAATGAGTACGAAATAGCAGTTGAGTCAGGGCTGAAAATCTCCAGTTTTATGCGGTAGGGCTGTTCTGGCTCCATCACGGAAATATTTGCCAGGGCACCCAAAAGATACTCCTCAGGCGTGAATTTGCGCTGTGCCGTGATCTGACCCTGAAGCCCTTCGAATTGCAACAACAGTCCGGGAAAGGGTTGCGCAAAGGTGGCGCGGTTAGTGAGTACCATGTCGAGTTGCAGAGCATCTTTTCTGTCGGGGTGTTTTTGCACTACCAGAGCATTGCTCTGGATTAAGTGGATATCTCTTTGTTCGGCAATCGGGCAGCCCAGCAACCCACAGGCCACTTCAAGTGCGGGGCGATAGCGTTCATCTAAACTTAGGTTGGAGGAATTAAAGTAAAGAAGCTGCATGAGTAGTACTACGATACTTATCAATAACAGCAAAAACATTGTCCACTGTTTGCCGCGCCATGCTCCTGTTCCAGGTTTTGATTTTTCTGCAGGAGATTGCTGTTCGCTGCGCCAGGATTCAGACAGCGCGTCCAGCTGTTGATGGTTGGGTAACTTGCCTACGTCAATGTTTTGAATGCCGCTTGCTTCGCTGGCAATATTCAAAGGCGTTTCGATATGTTCTGTTGTCGCGGTCGGCTCGCTTTGTTGGATACTTTCAGTGTCAGTGTCAGTGTCAGTGTCATCAGTGGCCAGTTGGGGATCTGCGCAGGTATTTTCGTTACCGTCGAACTGAGTTAAACAAATACCGCAGCGAACTGTGCCCCTTGCTGCACAGAGCTGAGCGCCAGTGACATGGAAAGCAACTTTGCACTGGGGGCACCGTGTTGTCCCTGTTTCAGGCATAGCCGGATACCTGTAATTTACGGTGTGTTATCAGTGTCATTACCGGGCTATTTTTTCATGGCAACCAGTCGCACCCATTCAT
>Ga0164313_10003023_pt1 | contig 14972 bp, 12 predicted proteins | sample GuaBasSedimGuay4_FD_113735 | JGI IMG/M metagenome (GOLD analysis project Ga0164313, IMG submission 113735) | Subseafloor sediment microbial communities from Guaymas Basin, Gulf of California, Mexico - Guay4, Core 4569-4, 0-3 cm | ecosystem: Environmental > Aquatic > Marine > Hydrothermal vents... | reverse complement strand
GACCTACCTCTGCCCCGACGGCTTCGAGGGTTTGGACAAGTGCTCTGGCTCCACCGAGACCATCCAGGGCATCAAGTTTTGCACCGATGAAGAAGACGTTATCGGCATCGAGCGCAGGTGCGACGAGAGCATCAGCTCGGCCATGGGAACGGTCCTAGTCGCCGTCGAAGCCAAGGAGTTCCGCAGCGACTGCGACGCCTACGGCCTAAACATCTTCGCAACCTTCGGAACCGAAATCCCCGTCGAGTTCTGAAGTCAGCGTTGGCGCCAATACCAAAACCCCGAGGCCCGGGGCCCGAGGCCCGAGGAACTAGTATTGAGGCCTGACTGGCGCCGGTGCCGCCCAATTGACTCTAACCGTCGTCGCGGATATGAGGCATCGCAATTATGAGCCAATATCTGTTTACTTCCGAGTCTGTGACCGAGGGTCACCCCGACAAGATCTGCGACAAGATCAGCGATTCGCTGCTGGACGCGTACCTCGCGCAAGACCCGAAGTCGCGCGTGGCGGTCGAAACCATGGTCAAGACCGGCTTTGTCGTCTGTGCTGGAGAGGTCACCTCGAAGGCCGTCATCGAGATCGCGAAGGTCGCCCGAGAAGCGATCACGGAAATCGGATACACCGACTCCGCGATGGGATTCGACGCTTACACCTGCGGTGTTCTGGCCGCGGTCGAGCAGCAGTCGCCCGATATCGCCATGGGCGTCGACTCCAGCGCCAAGAAGGAGCAGGGGGCCGGCGACCAGGGGCTCATGTTTGGCTACGCCGTCAACGAGACACGCCAGCTCATGCCGATGCCGATCGACCTGTCCCACAAGCTGGCGCGCCGGCTGACGCAGGTTCGCAAGAAGAACATCATCGAGGGGCTTCGCCCGGACGGCAAGACGCAGGTCACCGTCGAGTACGAGAAAGACAAGCCGCGGCGGTTTGATGCGATCGTGGTTTCGACGCAACACGCGGAGAGCGTCAAGCCGCGCGCTCTTCGGGACGCGATCATCGAGGAGGTCATCCTGCCGACCCTTCCGGCGAAGATGATCGACAAGAAGACCAAGTTTCACATCAATCCGACCGGACGCTTCGTCGTTGGCGGTCCGTACGGAGATGCCGGCCTGACGGGTCGCAAGATCATCGTCGACACGTACGGCGGCATGGGCCGGCACGGCGGTGGCGCCTTCAGTGGCAAGGATCCTTCCAAAGTCGACCGCAGCGCGGCCTACTTCGCCCGCTACGTGGCCAAGAACATCGTGGCCGCCAAGGTCGCGTCACGCTGCGAGGTGCAGGTGGCCTATGCCATCGGCGTCGCGAAGCCGATGGGCGTCTACGTGACGACGTTCGGCACGGGCGTCGTCTCCGACGAGAAGATCAGCAAGGTGGTGTCCAAGCTGTTTGATTTCCGCCCCGCGGCCATCGTCGACACCCTGGACCTCCTGCGCCCCATTTACGCCCCGACGGCAGCCTATGGGCATTTCGGCCGCACCGAGAAGACATTCACGTGGGAGCGCACCGATCGCGCTGATGAGCTTCGTAAGGCGCTCATGCCAAAGCGTGGGCGCTAGGGCCCTGCCCGTCATCGCGCTACACTACCCACGCCATGCGTGAGCCACCGCTTTCGACGCTCTCGGGTTGGGGCCGGCATTCGGCTCAAGGGCGGGAGCGCGTGGGCGAGGATCTCGAGCGCATCAGCGCCGATGTCAATCTGTCACGGGGGCTCGGCCGCTCATACGGTGACGCGTCTCTGCCTCCGGATGACGAGCCGACCGTCCTCAACACCACGTTCGCTGATCGCATTCTGAGCTTCGACGAGGACTCCGGCCTCTTTCGTGCCGAGTCGGGCTTCACGCTGGGTGAGCTCAATCGTCTTCTGATGCCTCGCGGCTACTTCTCTCCCGTTTCCCCGGGCACGAAGTTCGTTACCCTTGGCGGCATGGTTGCTGCAGACGTTCACGGCAAGAACCAACACAAGGATGGCAATTTCGGTCACCATGTCACCTCGCTCAAGATGCGGGTTGCCGATGGACGCGTGCTCGATTGCTCACCGGAACGACACGCCGACCTCTTCCGTGCGACGATCGGCGGAATGGGCCTCACTGGGCACATTCTCGAGGTGGAGTTCGGGATGAGCCGGATCCCTTCGCAGTGGATCTGTCAGGAGAGTCGACGCATTCACGACATTGATGAGTTCCAGGACGCGCTGGAGGAGTCAGCGCCCGAGTGGCCGTACACCATGGGTTGGATCGATTGCCTTGCGCGCGGCAAGAACATGGGGCGCGGCATTCTCATGACCGGTCGATGGGCAGAGGCAGACCAAGCTCCGCCCCGCGCGCCCAAGCCGGGTTTCCAACCAAGCCTCCGATTCGATTGGCCGTCCTGGGTGTTGAGCGGGCTCACCATCCGGCTTTTCAACGAGCTGTACTATCGCAAGCAATGGCGCCGACGCTCTAGCGGGATCGTCAGCCACGAGTCCTTCTACTATCCCCTCGACGCAATCCGTTCTTGGAACCGCATGTACGGCCGACGCGGGTTTACGCAGTATCAATGCGTGTTGCCGCGCGAGGCAGGGCGGGCCTCGGCACGTCGCGTGCTCGACGTCCTCACCGCCCGCGGCGGCGCTTCGTTCTTGTGCGTCATCAAAGATTTTGGGCGAGAGAGCAAGGGTATCCTTTCTTTCCCTCGGCCTGGGATCACGTTGGCGCTCGACATCGCGGTTCGGGACGACACTCAAGACCTCGTCGACGCCCTGAACGAACAGGTGATCCAGGAGGGCGGCCGTATTTACCTCGCCAAAGATTCATTCACACGGCGAGAGCATTTCGAAGCCATGGAGGGGCCACGCCTCGACGAGTTTCAAGCGATTCGCGATCGCTGGGATCCGAACCGCAGATTTCGAAGCGCGCAGTCCGTGCGCTTGCTAGGGGACTAACATGAGAGTTGCGTTTCTAGGTGCAACCAAGGGGATGGGGCGTGCGCTTGCGCGATTGACGGCGGAGCGCGGCGACACGATTTGCCTTCTTGGCCGAAACAGCGTCGACCTCGAGCGCAGTGCTGCTGACCTGAGCGTGCGAGGCGCAACGGGTCCTGTGCGCGGTGTGGTTTGCGACCTCGAGAAGCCCGAAGCGTTTACCTCTGCGATCGATGCTGCCCGAGAGGCGCTCGGAGGTTTGGACGCAGTGGTCGTCACCGCCGGCGTGTTCGCCACTCAAGAGGAGCTCGAAGCGGACCCCGCGCTTGCCGAGAGACTAGTTCGAATCAATTTCTCCAACACCGTCATGTTCTGCGAGGCGGCGAAGAAGGCGCTCCTCGAAGAGGGCGGCGGCACTTTGTGTGTGTTCAGCTCGGTCGCGGGAGAACGGGGCCGCAAACCGGTCATCATCTACGGTGCCGCCAAGGCGGGCCTCACTCGCTATCTCGAAGGGTTGGATCACAAACACCATGCCGAAGGCCTGCGCGTGGTCACCGTCAAACCTGGATTCGTCAAGACCAGCATGACCGCCGGGCTCGAACCGCCGCCGTTCGCCGGTGAGCCCGACGCCGTGGCACGGCGTGTGCTGGGCGCCATGGACCGTGGCGCGCCAGTCGTTTATGCGCCGGCGCTGTGGCGACTCATCATGGCGGTCATCCGAGCCCTGCCACGCGCCATCATGCGCCGCATCAACTTTTAGCGTTGGATTCGATGAACTGGCCGATGTCGGGTCGCGTGGCTCGGTAAGCGGCCGCGACATGCAGCGCGCCGCTGAACGTGCTCACGAGGATCACGCCGCCGATGACCTCGGGGAGCGCTCCGCCTGGATGTTCGAGCGGCAACGGCGCAAACGTCAACTTGACGTGAGAGACGAGCGAGACGGTATAGGCGGTGATCCAAATCAACTTGGCCGCCACCGCCTGCTTGATCCACCACAGCGCGAGCTTTCGGCGCCAGCTCAACATGAAGCTACCGATGAGCACCAACGCCGAAACCACCACATTGGCAGCGGCCATGGGTCGCCGATAGGGGTTGGACACTTGAGCCTCGAAAAGCTGAACCTCCGCGTCGGTCACTTCGGCCTCCGGCTCGTACAGCTCGCGAATGTCCTCGGGAAGGGGAGCCAAGGACAGGTCGTAGGCGCCCCTGAGGACCCCCGCGATGCCGAGCATCGTCAGCAGCGTCGACGTCAGAAGGAGAGCAATGATCACCTTTCTTTCTTTTGATTCGTCTGCCATCGGCGGGTGGCCTCGTTGTACTCTGGCCAGCGGGTGCGATCGACCCCAAAACCCAGGAAACCATGATGGCCGAGGAACCCAGTCGCTTGAGCATTTTTGCCGATTCCCGCGAACGAGACGATTTCGGCGCCGACCGTATCCGATGGTTGGTCACGCTGCGATGGGTCGCCATGGCCGGCGTCCTGGCGGCGACGGGGTTGGTCTTGGCGGGCTACTTTCCGGGCGTGGCATGGCGGGTGTTGCTGGTCGTCGTCGTCGTGGGCAGCGTCTACAACTACTTCCTTCTGCGACGAGCCTCCGGCCTCGGGACTGGTAAGAGAGCCGCGGTCTCCCAGGCGCTCGTCGACCTCGTCCTGCTCACCGTGGTCTTGTGGGCCGCCGGAGGTATCTCGTCACCGTTCATTGGGTTCTACGTTTTTCACATCGCGCTGATCGGAATCTTGGGAGGCCCCGGAGCCACCCTCGTTGCGACAGCTGCTGCGCTAGCCGCCGCGGGCTTCCTTGCTCTGACCGAGTGGGTGCCTTGGCTGCAGATCGGGGTCTGGGATCCAGCCCCGCCGTGGGACACCGTCGGCAACGTTGCAGCGTTCACGACGACCGTGGCGGCTGTGGCGTACGTCGTACTTCATGCCGTCCGTGAACTGCGAGACCGGGAGCAGGCGCTGGCGACGGCGCGCGACCAAGCGGAGCTCGAGTACCAAGTCATCTCCAACACGCTCGACGAGCTTGAAGCCGGCCTGGAGGTCGTTTCTGCCGACGGCCGTATCGAATGGCGCAACCGTTTGGCCGATGAGCTCGCGCCCAGCCCCAATGTCGATGACACATGGGAGTGCCCCTTCGCGCGCCGTGGTTGTGAGACCCAGCCCGCTGGCCTGTGTCCTGTCTGGCGTGCCCGAGACGACGGTGTCGAAGGTCGATGCCGGTTCACGGTCGGCGATGGATGCTACGAAATGCTGTCCTTTCCGTTGGCTTCGCGCGGCAACGAGCCGCCGCGCGTCATGAACCTGTACGTCGACCGTACTCAAACACTCCTCGCAGAACGCCGGCTGCTTCACGCAGAGCGATTGGCGAGCCTCGGGCGCGTCGCGCAGGGTGTCGCCCACGAGCTCAATACGCCGTTGGCCACGATTCGAACGTTAGCCGCCGACATGCGAGAGGCGATCCGGTCGCTTGGCGGCGATGAAGCGCTGCAGTCCGATCTTGCCGAGTCCGCCGCACTCATCCGCGATGAGACCGGGCGTCTTGGCCGTATCACCCACTCGCTGCTGATCGGCGGGACTCTTCCGCGTCTCAGGCTGAACTCGTCGGCTCCGCTGCTCCCCATCGTCGAGCGGGCTCGCGCGCTCGTGTTTGCCGGCAAGCGCGAAGGCGGTCCGGAGCTCGAGATCAGCGACTCGGTTGGGGACCTGGTCGTGGTCGCCGATCCGGATCGACTGCTGCAAGTGCTCGTAAACCTGCTGCAGAACTCTCTAGACGCGAACCGCGAAGCGGGCGGCAAAAGCGTCTGGCTCTCGGCGAGCCGACGCGTCTCCATGGTCGAGATCGTCGTCGAGGACGAGGGCGGCGGGATCCATCCAGACATCGAAGCACGCCTCTTCGAGCCATTCGCGACGACCAAGCCGCCTGGCGAGGGCACAGGCCTCGGTTTGTACGCCTCGTACATGCTGGTCCAGACGATGGGCGGCGAGCTCACCATCGAGAATCGGGATCAAGGTGGCGCTCGTGCGCGTGTGCGGCTGGCCACCGGGACGGAGTCGCTTGCAAAAGGGCCTACGGTGCATCACCGTGCGCCCTGGCCATGAACGGTAGCGTCCTTATCATCGACGACGATGCGGCCTTTCGCTTCGCTATGGCGAAGGCGTTGCGGCGCGGTGGCTACGCCGTGTCGGAGGCGAGCAGCGGAGAGGAAGCCGTTGAGGTGCTCAGCAACGGCGTGCCGCCGGATGTCGCGCTCCTCGACTTGAAGATGAAGGGCATCGACGGTCTGGAGGTGCTTCGACGTTGCGGGACCATCCCGACGAGCATCATCGTGCTGACGGGACACGGCACCGTGAAGGCAGCAGTCGAGGCGATGCAGCTCGGCGCCTTTTCCTTTCTGGAGAAACCAGTCGATGCGGACATGCTGAGGCCCTTGCTCCGCCAGGCGCTACTCGAGCGGAGTCGCACCGAGTCCGAGTCGTTTCCACAAGCGATTCCACTGGTCGGAGCGAGCCCGGTCATCGACGAGGTGCACGAGTTCGTCCGCGCGGTCGCGCCAACCGACGACACGGTCCTCGTGTTTGGCGAGACGGGTACGGGCAAAGAAGTGGTCGCGCGCCAGATTCACGCGCAAAGCAACCGTGCTGCACGCCCGTTCGTCGCAATGAATGCGGCTTGTGTTCCGCGTGAACTGTTCGAGAGCGAGCTATTCGGACACAAGCGTGGGGCGTTTACCGGAGCGCAGGACAACAGGGCAGGGCTCTTTCGCGCGGCAGACGGAGGCACACTGTTCATCGACGAGCTCGCCGAGCTCCCCCTCGAGAGCCAGGCCAAGCTGCTCCGCGCCATCGAGACCAAGGCAATCCGCCCTGTTGGTGAATCCGGTGAGACCGAGGTCGACGTGCGAATCGTCGCGGCGACCAACCGCGACCTATGGGCAGAAACGCAGGCGGGCCGGTTCCGAGAAGATCTCTACTTTCGTCTGCAGGTTTTCCCTGTGCTGATTCGACCCCTGCGGGAGCGTCCAGAAGACATCGAGCCGCTCGCGGTGCACCTGCTCGCGCGCCTCGGAAAGAGCAACCTCTCACTCGACTCCGAAGCATTGGCCGCGCTTCAGGAGTACGACTGGCCGGGCAATGTGCGAGAGTTGCTCAACGTGCTCCGCCGGGCTTCGTTGTTTGCGATCTCTGAAACCCTCGGAGCCGATCTGATCCGTCGCATGGTTGCGGCAAGCGTTTTCGGAAACGCGCGTGACTCCACGCTCCCGTCAGAGCCGGATCGGTCCAGCCGAACGAGCCTGGCTGACGTTGAACGGGACCATGTCGAATCGGTGCTGCGGGAAATGGATGGAAACATCACACGAGCCGCCGCGGCGCTGGGAATCGACCGGAGGACGCTGCAACGGAAGCTGCGGGGGTACGGGATCGAGGCGCAGTAGCCCCCTGACGGTGTCAGTGTCAGTGTCAGTGTCAGTGTCAGTGTCAGTGCCAGTGCCAGTGCCAGTGGTTGGCGGTTCGCGATGACCGCCTTCTTCACCTACGCGTTCCGTCCTCTGTTTCTGCTGGCCACGCTCTACGCGGTCCTCGTCGTTCCCCTCTGGGCTGCGGCGTGGCTTGGGTATCTGCCAATGCCCACATCCCTCGGGACACCGACTTGGTGGCACGCGCATGAGATGATTTTCGGGTTCGCGGGGGCCGCCATTGGCGGTTTTGCGCTGACCGCCGTAGCGACCTGGACGAAGCGCCCCCCGGTTTCCGGGCTGCCACTCGTGATTCTCAGCGCTCTGTGGGTGGTCGCGCGGGTCCTCTTCGCCTTGCCGTTCCCCAGCCTGCTGCCACCCGCGATCGCGGCGGACCTCGGGTACGGCCTATTGCTCTTCGTGCTGATGAGCCGAGAGGTCATCGGTGCGCGCAGTCAGGGCAACTACAAGGTGCTCTTGATTCTGGGCCTGTTGCCGGTGACCAATGCGTTTTTCTTCCTGGGGATGACGCGCAATGCGAGTTCGAGCATGACTGCGCTCTTCGCAGGCCTTTGGCTCGTCGTCATGCTCATCAATTTGATTGGCGGCCGGGTCATTCCCGGGTTCACTCGCAACTGGCTAAAGCGTCAACTCGCCGAAAAGAAGCGTGAGCCGGCGACGCTGCCGCCCGTGTTTGATCGCTTCGATCTGCTCACCACCTGGCTGATGGTTGCCTTCGCGATCCTACACTTGCTTGGGGCCCCGTCGCGATGGACCGCCGTCGTTGGCTTGATCACCAGCATTCTGCTGTTTATCCGCCTCACCCGTTGGCAAGGGATCCACACCGGTGACGAGCCTCTCGTGTGGGTACTGCACGTGGCCTTTTCGTGGCTCCCCCTCGGCTTTCTCCTCCTGGCGTTCGCCGAGCTAGGTCTCCTTCCCCGAACCGCAGGGATCCATGCTCTGACGAGCGGCGCGATCAGCACGATGATCGTCGCAATCGCGGGTCGCGCCGCCCTCGGCCACACGAGTCGGCCGCTGGAGAGTCACCCTGTGCTGACCGCGGCCTACGTGTTGATCACGGTTGCAGCCATTTGCCGGGTGGCGGCGACCATCGGACCGGGAGCACGGACGCTGTTAGCTGCCTCGGCCCTGGCGTGGTTCCTGGGGTTCGTTTGTTTTGCGTGGCGGTACGTCCCGATCTTGATGCAGGGGCGGGTGCAGAGACCTGGGTCGTTGCCCACGGTCTAGACAGTGTCAGTGAAGGTGTTAGGCGTGCGGGAGCACGACCGTGAACACCGTTCGCCCTGCCCGCGACTCTACGTCGATGCGGCCGCCGTGTTCTGTCACGATCCGCTGCGTGATTGCCAGGCCTAGCCCGGTGCCGCCCTCTTTGCGAGTGTAGTACGGTTCGAAGATCGCCTCGGCTTGGTCGGCCGGGATGCCCGCCCCGTTGTCTTCCACCCGGATGGTTATCGTGCCGGCCTTCTTCTGCAGGGCCAGCCCCACCGTGCCGCCGCCTGCGGGGTGCGCCTCTCTCGCCGCGTCGCGAGCGTTTTGCACTAGGTTGTGGAGCACCTGGGTGATCTGGTCGGCGTCGACAAATGCTTCGACCGGCTCTCCCGGCAGGTTGGCGGTGACCGGTGCCTCTCCCTTCGCGTGCAGGGACGCAGCCTGTTTAACGACGTCGCGGAGGTCCGTTGTCTCGAGCTTCGGCGCGGGAAGGCGCGCAAATCGACTGAACTCGTCGACAATATTCCGAAGGCGCTCCACCTCTTGAAGAATCGTCTTCGTCGACTCATCAAACAGCGTGTCGAAATCATCGTGCGAGCGCTCGCGCGCCTTGCGCAGCGTTTCGATTGAAAGCCGAATTGGCGACAGCGGGTTCTTGAGCTCGTGCGCCAGGCTCTTCGCGATGTCTTGCCACGCGGCGATTCGCTCGGTCTGCCGCAGCTGCTCTCTCGCGTCCCTCAAGTCGCGCGTCATTCGATTGAACGCCGTCGCGGTTGCGGGGAACGCCCCACGGGGTCCGTCGCGCAGCGTCGTGTCGAAGTCCCCGCGACCGACCCTTGTTGCGGCTGCGGTGAGCTCGTCAACCGAGGACTGCAGCCATCGATTGAGGTAGCCGCCGAACATCAGCGCGAGTCCCAGCGCCAGAACCGCGACGCATGCGATCCAAAGGAGAAGTGGCGGGCCGCGCCGATCGAACCTCGGGCGCCAGACCACCGCGCCTCGAGGAACGCCCTCCGCGTCGACCAGCTCCATCACCACTTCGTCTCGCTTGCTGGCCTCGCCGGTGATCACCAGCTGCCGGGGATCCAGGCGGCGAAGGTCCGAGAACCGGTGCCCCGCGATCAGGGTTACGTGGGCTCCTCCGCGCGCAATCGAGCAAGACCTCACCAAGAACCTCTGATGTTCTTGGTCGCCCAGCGTCACCACGTAGGCGCGGTCCCCCGCGCTCCTCGCTTGGCGCGTCAGCTGGGCGCCTTCGTTCCCGAGAACCTTGTGGCGGTGCCCCGTGGCGATGACCTCTCCGCTCAGCGAGTCCAACACCCACAATGCCTGAAGCCCCGCGGCCTGCATCGATCCACGAAACAGGCGGTCGTAGTCGAGCTCCGAAGGCCTTTCCCTGGCGCGTTCGTCGAGCAGGGTGTCGACCGCCAGGTCGTCGCGGCAAAGGCGGCTCACCGCTGCTTTGCGTTGAGCGTCGAGCTCCCGCAGTTGCGTGCGGGCCATCTCCGCTTCGGCGGTCCCTGTGCCGGCGCCCCAGTGCGATACACCCAGCCAGACGATGCCCGTTAGCGCGACGGGGAACGTTGCAACCAGGGCGAACAGGACGACGATCCGGGTGGAAAACCGGTTCATGGCGGGGCCATGCCGCCGAGGACGCGTTCTTCACGCGGGGGCGGTGCGGTCTCGGTCGATTCGCTGCCGCCTTCTTCCTCGTATTGCTCCATCAAGAACAGGTTCGGGTCGGCGACATCCGGCGGCCTTGCGACTTCGACCGGGGCCGTCCCCGTGAGGAAGACCTCTTCGAAGGCGTCTTCTTGGCCCTCGTAGGCCAGCAACCCCGACGCGGGGTCGACGAGAGCCCTCGTCACACCACTCGGCATTGCGAAGTCGGTTTCCTTAGGCGTCGTGTCCGCGGCATCCATGACGTCGATCCAAATCGGAAGCGCGGTCCTCGTACCGGTCTCGCGCCTGCCGAGGGGTCGCGAGTCATCGAAGCCAACCCACACCCCGGCGACGACCGAAGGTGAGAAACCCACGAACCATGCGTCCCGAGCCTCATTGCTCGTGCCGGTCTTGCCAACGACCGCGCGCTCGAGTCGCTGCGCGGGCGAGCCCGTTCCCTCAGTCACCACGCTTCGCAGCATGCTGGTCATCACGTACGCTTCGCTTGGCGTCATCACGTCACGAGCTGGCTCGCCGCGCGCGAGTTGTACGCGTGTTCCGTCGGGAGCGACGATCTTGCTCACGATCCGCGTCGGCGCCCAGCGTCCGCCCGCAGCAAACGTGGCATAGGCGTTGGTGAGCTCAATCGGCTTCACGCCGCTCGCCCCAAGCGCAAGCGCCATGTCTTCTGCGAGCTTGGTGGCAATGCCATCCTGTCGCGCAAACTCCGCGACATCGTGCACCCCGATGTCCTCCACCACTCGAATGGCAACCATGTTGATCGAGCGCGCCAGCGCCTGACGGAGCCGAACGGCGCCCTGGTAGTTCCACTGCTCGTAGTTCCGCGGTTTCCACTCCTCGTACACCGCCGGCGCGTCGACGACCAATGATGCCGCCGTGAACCGGCGCGACTGAATCGCGCGCGCGTACACCAGCGGCTTGAAAGCACTGCCGGGCTGACGAATCGCCTGCGTCGCCCGATTGAAGCCGCTCACCGCGGCAAAGCTTCCGACCAGGGCCAGCACGTGTCGCGAGCGGGGTTCGATGACGACGACCGCGCCTTCGGGGCCTCGCTCCATTCGCGCGACCGCGGGGTCTTCTTCTCCGCCCATCTGCGTGATCGACACCGGGAGGAGGTCGCCCTTCTTGGTGAACGCCGAGGCCCGTCGGCCGTCCGGGTTGTACCGGGCGGCGTCGCGCATCGGAAGGACAGCCGGATGACCTGCGACATCGATCCGGATGCTTTCGTTCTCGTCGTCGACGCCAGTTACGCGCGCAATGTACGTTCTGCCCATTCGCAGCGACGTGGTCGACTTGGTGGCCTTCGGCGCGCCGCGGCGCCTCGTCCGGCGAAACGGCCCTTTGTACCCTTGCCGCTCGTCGACCGCGCGCAGGCCACGTTGCAGTGCCTCCCGCGCTTGCTTTTGCAGCGAGAGGTCGATCGTGGTGTGGACCTCGTAGCCGCCTTCGCCCAGCGCCTCGTCACCCACCGCCGCGCGCAGCGCCTGCCGCGCGATCGACAGCACCTCCGGAGCCTTGCCAGAACCCTCGGGCAGCGGAGCCAGTTCGACCTTCTCTTTGCGCGCCGCGGTGATCGCCGCTTCACTCAAATCCGGCCAGTAGACCTCCCGCTTTGCTTGCAGTTGCGACAGCACGTACGCCTGGCGACGCTTGGCCGCTTCAGGATTGCGCCGCGGCGAAAGGCGCGTCGGCGCCTGTGGAACACCGGCCAACATGGCCGACTCGGCCAGGGTGAGATCGCCCGCGTCCTTCGCGAAGTAGTATCTTGCCGCTTCCTGGATCCCGTACCGCCCACGGCCAAAGTTCACGTGGTTGAGGTAGAGGTGCAGGATCTCGTCCTTGGACAGCTCGTTCTCCAACCGTCGCGCCAAGATGAGCTCCCGAACCTTTCGAGACAGCGTGCGTTCCGGAGTCAGGAGCATCAGCTTGACCACTTGCTGTGTGATGGTGCTTCCGCCCTGTGCCGCCCGCCCCGCGACGATGTCGCGCCCTACGGCGCGAAGGATGCCGTTGTAGTCGAGCCCTTCGTGCTCGTAGAAATCCGCATCTTCGGCGGCAAGCACCGAGAGAACCATGTGCCGGGGGACCTTCGACATCGGAATCACGGTCCGGCGCTCGGAGAATATCTCCCCAATGACCTTCTTGTGACGGTCATATACGCGCGTGGTCTGCTGGGGCTTGTAGTCGCGAAGGGCGCTGACGGATGGAAGGTCACGGCTGAAGTACGCGTACGTCCCCAGCACGACCAACGCGCCCACCACCAGCGCCGTGCCGATCAGCTTTGGCAGCATCGACGTGCGTGTCGGCTTCCGCCTCTTGCGTTTGGTTGCCTTGCGCTTGGTTGCCTTGCGCTTGGTCGGCTTGCGCTTTGTCTTCTGGGTTTGCTTCCCTACCATCTCGTCCGCCGGCGCCTATAGCATCCCCTGCTTGGCGCCTTCCCCCTAATTCACGACAGTTGAGCCAGCCTGATCATTCCCGAGGAATTTCTCGATCACTTGGTCGGCCTTCTGTACCGAATTCATTAGGAATCTCGCCTTGAGCTCCTGGTGTCGCTCCCCCGGCAGACGCGGCCTGCCGTCCCGCGCGAGAGTCTGCATCGTGATGGCGGCAGCGACCGAAATGTTGAGGCTCTCAACGAAGCCGCACATCGGAATCGCAAACGTCCCATCGGCGAGGCTCCGCATCTCAGGCGACACACCGCGGTGCTCATTGCCGAACACTACCGCCAAGCGAGGCGTGCCGCGCAGCTCTTCCGGAGTAGTGTCGGCACCCATGGCGGCGACGTAAATCGCGTAGCCGTCCTGCTTGAGGCGCCGCACGCACGCCTCGGCGTTCCGATAGCGAATGACATCCAGCCATCGATGCGTGCCTTTCGACACGCCCCGGGACGCGCGAAACCCGTGCTCTCCGACGATCACGTGCACCGTCTGGACGCCGAAGGCATCTGCGCTTCGCAACACCGCGCTCGAGTTGTGCGGGTCGGCGATGCAGTCCAGCACCAAGACGAGGCGATCGGTTCGGTTCCGCACGACCTCTTCGATTCGTTCCAGACGCTCGGGCGTGACGACCGGCGAGAGTGCCTCAATGACGATTTCGGCTGGCTGCTCGAGCGGGGGAGGGCCTTCGATCTCGATCACATCTGGGTCGTCGGCCCGCACCTATTGCGCGGTCTTCTTAGGGTCGACGATGACGCCAACCACGAGCGTCCCGCCCTGGTAGGTTTGCCCAGCGACGAAGAACGGATCCCCGGCGGAGGCAACGACCTGCAGAAGTGGCAGATAGTCGGATTTGTTGGGCCGGTTGATCGCGGCTTTCACTTTGTAGCGCCCATCGGGCATCACCCGGAGCAGAGTCAACTTCATCCGGCGGCCGTTCGGCAATGAAACCAACGCGTCTTTGCCGGGAGTCAGCTTGAGCTTGGGCCGGGACAAGATCTTCATCGAGCGGAAGGAGTTGAACGGCGGCCTGCGGAGGGCGGTCAGCTTCTTGAGCTGTGGGTCGATGTCGCCCGGCTCCTCTTTGGCCAGGACCACGAGCACTTCGGCCGGGACGCTCGACGTCGTCGAAGCGCGATCCGATCTCGCCAAAGAGTTGCTCTGCGCGGAAGCGCCAGAGCTCACAGAAGCGCCAAACAAGATGGCGATTACCAGCAAGTGTCGAATGAGACTCATGGAAGCCCTACCTCTTCGTCATCGATCCAAATGACGGCCAAAGATTCGCCGGCACCACCTTCGACCTCGAAGATCGTCCCCGTGTTGGAACCGAAATCGACTTCAACCACCTCGGAGCCTCGCGCGGCCGGTGCCGGGTCGAGATGAGACTCCGGCCATGCCATCACGGCCAAGAAGATCGCTGCGGCGGCCGCGAACCCGGTCGCCACGCCGCCCCACACACGCCGCTCGCGGCCGCCCGGAACGACCCTCAATACAGGCTGCTCCTGCTTCGGTCGTTCGATTGGAACCACGGGGGCGTTGATCTCGGACTCGATTCGCGCGAACAGCGCGTCGGAGTCGACGTTAGCCGCCCAGTCCGTGGAAACCCCCTTCATCGCCTGGCGGAGCTGCTCCCACTCATGCAACTGCGCCGCGCCCTCCGGCGACCCCTCGAGGTCACGGCGCACAGCGGCTTCCTCCTCCGGAGCGAGCTCTCCGTCGAAGAACATCTGAAGCCTATCGTCTTCTGTTTTCGGGCTCTCCATGGCTAATCCTCGGAAATCGCCTCTCCTGAAAGATACGGGGCAAGCGCGACCTGCATCTTCTTTCTCGCGTGAAACAAACGGCTCATGATCGTCCCTTTGGGCACTTCCAGGGCTTCCGCCATCTCCTCGTAGCTCATGCCCTCAATCTCTCGGAGCACGATCACTGCGCGGTGGTGCTCGGGCAGCTCCTCCAGCGCGGCCTGGATGGCGCTTCCTAGCTCGGCGCGAAGAGCCGCCTTACCCGGGTTCGCGTTGGTGACACGCGGCAGCAGCGCGCCGTCTCCCGCGACCTCACTTTCCTCATGGAGCACACGCTCGTCGAAGTCGAGGCTCTTCCGCCTGCTCGTGCGCCGAATGTGGTCGATGGAGACATTCATGACGATGCGATAGAGCCAAGTATAGAAGCTCGAGCTCCCCTGGAACTTGTGTATGTTCTTGTGGACCTTGACGAAAGCGTTTTGAACGGCGTCGAGCGCATCGTCCTCGTTCTTGACGACGCCCAT
>Ga0164313_10003022_pt1 | contig 14976 bp, 14 predicted proteins | sample GuaBasSedimGuay4_FD_113735 | JGI IMG/M metagenome (GOLD analysis project Ga0164313, IMG submission 113735) | Subseafloor sediment microbial communities from Guaymas Basin, Gulf of California, Mexico - Guay4, Core 4569-4, 0-3 cm | ecosystem: Environmental > Aquatic > Marine > Hydrothermal vents... | reverse complement strand
CTCCATCTGTGATAATTGAACCTCCAGATATAGCTGAATTTGTCCAAACTTCATAAGCCTGGAAAGTATAAAGAGCCGGTACAGTAGGTGAATTGGTGGTAAATGATTTTTCTTCTCCATATACTGGTTGATTCACGCCTTTTCCGTAAGCTCTGACATAATACGTAGTATTGGGAGTCAGCCCTTTTAGCGTAGATGAAAAAAGTTCGGGGAAAATAGCGCTGCCAAGTTGAGTTCTTGTCTCACATTCAACGGTAGGTTCGGGAGATTCTGACCACACAAAACCGTGTTGAGTAATCCCGTCAAGCCCGACATCACTAATTTCTCCATGAATGATACAATGGGTAGACCCTATCTCTTCAATTTGACCGGTTTCAATCTCAATCAGCTCCTCAGGTTCTATAGCTTCATCTGGCTGACATCCTGATACAAAGAGCACCAGGGCAAATAGTGTCTGAAACCACGGAATCTTTACAGCTAATATTCTCATTTTCATCTTCACAAATTCTGGTTCCATACAAACCCTGGGTTATCATTAAAATTATCCTGTCACTATTCGCGGCTCAACCCATTCCACAATCCTTGCAAAAATCTCATTCCGGTTCAACTCATTAAAGTTTTCATGGAAATTGTCGGGATAATAAAGTTCTGTGACCAGTTCAGAATCAATCTGCCTCAACAATGATTGCCCTTCTGTTGCATTGGCCACCAAATCATTACCGGCAACAATGGTAAGCAATGGTTGATCCCAACGGGCAATATTTTTTGGAATCCAGGCCTGGGCTTTAAGGAGCTCACTGGCAAAACGAGCTGAAGCCTGGTTTGCCATGATCCCATCCCGTTCATCCTCCCTGTGTCGTTTGTAGATTTCCTCATCATGGGTGACATTGGGTAGTATATCTTCGATGGGAATGGTCATTTTTGGAGCTAAAAATGAAAGGAGGCCTGCCAGCTTGTACATAATCCACGGGGCTTTTACGGCATTTACATAGTAGGGAGCCGACATAATAAAACCTTTGATCAGGGGCTCCTCTTTCAACCGCCTTATTCCAAAATGGGTAGCAACCAAACCGCCCATTGAATGAGAAAGTATAAATATGGGAAGACCCGGATAATGTTTCTTAACCCAATCGACCATAAGTTCCATATCATCAAGAAAAACTTCGAATCGAGGGATGTATACCTTCTTCTGTTTGTTATGCCCGTGCTGATCATGAGCCACTGTTGCCATCTGATTTTCTTTGAAGTAGAGAGCAGGAAGTATATAATTTCCTCCATGATCCATACCTCCGTGTATGGTTAAAAATACGGCCCTGGGTTTCTCCGGTTCCCAGATATGGATATCCCTTTGCACACCATCACTACATGTTAATTTCTCAATCCGGTCTTCTGAAAATCTCATAATTTAAAATTTTATCTCTCCTTCCAAATATGTTACGGCTCCCCCTGAAATTAATACCCGGTCGCCCCTAAGCTCACATATCAACTCCCCTCCTCTGGCTGAAAGTTGTTGCGCAGTCAGTTTTTCCTTTCCCAGCACCCTGGACCAGTATGGCGTCAGGGTGGTATGGGCCGAGCCTGTCACGGGGTCCTCATTAATACCAGCCCGGGGAGCAAAGAACCTGGAGACAAAATTCACGTCATTCCCCATTGCAGTGACAATGATACCCCTTCCTCCCATCTGACCCAATAAGCCGAAATCTGGTTGCATAGACTCTATTTCAGCCTGACTGGCATAAACAAACATGAAGTCTGTTTTACCCTTGAAAGCTTTGAGCGGGGGTCTTTCCAGTGCGGTAACAATAATCTCGGGCACCACCATCTCTTCCATTGTATCTGCGGGAAAATCAAGGGTCAGCAGGTCGCCATGCTTCTCTACAGAAAGCCTGCCGCTGTGAACCGAGTCAAACTCTATCCTGTTGGTTGGATGTCCCAAATGATTAAATAGAACATGGCCGGTAGCAAGGGTAGCATGACCACATAGTTCAACCTCCATCTCAGGTGTGAACCACCGTATTTCATACCGATCCCCCACAGGGACCGCAAAAGCGGTTTCTGAGAAGTTATTTTCATTGGCGATGGCCTGCATCAGATTGTCCCCCAACCAAACATCCAGAATGCAAACTGCAGCAGGGTTACCTGAAAACACACGGGATGTAAATGCATCCACCTGGAATATTTTCAATGTCATTATTCTGGTTTTTAGCAATAGCATAAATATAGTAACCACTCACTCCAAAATCAAGCAGGGGCTCCTCTAAAATCAATCCCACGACAAATAATAAATGAGTAATTCAAATGATGTGCTCGATTCCCTGAAAGCATTTAAGGAGCAACAGGAACTGGTCAGCATCCTTCCCTGTAGCGACTTTCCCTGACATTTATATTCAGGTGTTGCGTATGTCCCGGAATTCCTCCAAAGTACCTGCTTCTGTGAATGATCTGTTCAAGTATGTTTTTGTTCCTGACCCTGAATTGAAGGAAATCCGGAAAGATCACTTCAGAATACCACGCATCCATTCCCCCTTTCAATACAAATACCTTACCTGGCAATCCATCTGACAGTTCAGCTACCTTTTCATCGGTCATCCCGTATAAGACAAACCAGGAATTTTCCTCACCGGGATCAGAATCCCATTTCTCATAACGCAATGCTGTGGGTATATGATATCCCATATAGCTTACTTCCTCCCTGGCATCCAGCAGTACAAAGCCTTGCTCTTTCATGTACAGCAAATCTGCCAGGTAGGAGGCCGAAATCAGGTCCACCTTCTTTCCTTCGATCCGGTCCGAATCAAATTTCCAGGTGGGGTACATGCTATTTCTGCTTGAGTAGTTCGTGAATGCAGCCGACAACCCTCCAACGAGGGCAAGAATGGCCAGAATATAATTAGTTTTCATAGCTCTCAGGTTCAGGATAGTGAATTGCCATACCGTTGCTCAACCCTCCCGGCTAACCAGAAAGCTCCAAGGGCAACGATGGTAATGATAAAAGTTAGGACTCCATAGTTCATATTAAACAATTCATAGAGGGAAACATCACCCATGGCTGAATAGTTGATTGCTTTGCGCAAAAATGGCTCAGTCTCGCCGTAGAGAAATAACCCCACAAACATTCCAGCGAAAACTGCAAGTCCGTCCAGTTTCCCTGTGAATACAGCTACACAGGATGTGCCCGGACAGAGCCCACAGATTACAAATCCGAATCCAAACAGGATTCCACCCACAATCTGCGGCCACAGGTAGGTTCCGTTGATATAGATCTGAGTGATGTCCAGCACTCCCAGATAGCCAAGCCAATAGATTCCAATCATGGCTGTGACGATCGCTGAGAAAAGTACCTTGAACATACTCATATCAGAAAAATAGAACTGTTGAACCAGTTTTCGTGCATTACCAAATCCGGCCTTTTCCAGGAACATCCCAAAAACAATCCCCGTGAGGAGTGCAAACAGTAGGAGAATACCTTCCGGTACCTGGTAGTTGAATTGTAACGGAGCTGCTAGTTCCATGCTTTTCTCATTAAAAAGGCGATTGCATATCCGCCAATGAATACTGAAATCATAAATAACCATGCGCCGGGACTCAGAACCGATCCTCCGCTGAGTGCCAGCCCACTGGTACATCCCCTGGTAAACTTGGCAGCAAATGCCATTAGTAATCCACCTGAAAATGCAAGAACCAGTCTGCTCAGATTGGAGATCCGGGGCCCTTTGATCACTTCAAACTTGAACCGCCCGGAAACAATACCTGACAGCAATCCTCCCAGGCAAACCCCGGCTATTTCGATCACCACCCAATCCTTCAGTGGGTGATCAACCCCGGCAACATATCCCGAATACACAGGATTTGCAAGCGCATATTCGGGCGCAATGGCATGTACCAGGGTTGCTAAGATCCCGTTAAACGCACCTACAGCTCCAAGTCCCCTGCCCGTAACAAAGAAGGAGAGTATAATCAGTAACCCGATGCCAAACCCCACGATGTAGGGATTCCAGTATGGTTGTGGTTCTCTTTTTTTCCTAAGCATATTTTTATCTGTTTTTTTCCGGGCTAATGACTGGAGAGGTCATGGGAAGCGCCAGTGATTCCCATTCCTGAATGGACCCATCATACAATAAGGCCGGATATCCCAGGTGCCTTGCGACCAAATAATTCACTGAAGCCCGGACTCCGGACCCACAATAATAGACCGCTGTTTTGTCCCGATTTATCCCAGCTTTCTCAAACTCCTTAAGCAAAACATCATCCTCCAGGAAAATATGCGGATCGGTTTCAGAAAGCAGGTTCCCGTAAGACATAAAATAAGCACCTTCAATATGACCGCCGCTTGTTTCCTGACCGGTGCTGTCCACCTCCCCATAATACTCTTCCTGCGACCTGGCATCAACGATTGCAAACTCGGGATTCCACCTTTCCTGGTTCAATTTATGGGCCTCCATAACCACCTCTTTTACATCCCCTATCACTTTTCTATCACGCGGCGCAGCCGCATTATCACTTGTCACAGGGCGAAGCCCTCTATCACGTGGCGCAGCCGCCTCCACCCATCCAGTCAATCCACCGTTTAAAACATTGGTCCGATCTCCCAATCCCACATAATCCAGGGTCATAAAAACCCTGGCGGTGCGTGTAATCATATCCTCATCTTCATAATAGAGTACAATCCTGGAATCAGGACCAATTCCCACCGCACACAGTAACTTTACAATGGAATCCACAGACGGAAGCTCATTCCTCAGATCTTCATCCTCTACAGTAAAACCATAGGGGTCTAAAAAGTTGGCCCCGGGTATATGAATGGAGTCATACATCTCTTCTGTACCCACGTGCAGGATGACCATACCGGGATCATAAAATCTATCCTGCAGCCAGTTTGCAGTTACAAGTATACCCTCCTCTTTTTGCACACTCGAAGAGCAACCCAGCAGAAACAAGGCAAGAATGTATGTAGCTATCCTTCTTAAGATCATAATTCAGTATTTGGCAACGAATGTATAAAATGACCGGGGTGTAGATGACAGGTTGGGGTGACAATCTCAGCCAGAGATCCAGTCAAAAGCCAACCTCAAGGTGCTAAAAGACTTAATCTGCACATGTTTCATCCTCTGATCCATCATAATGGTATCGGTTACCTGGGGAGTATTGGTAACGATGGCAATCTTTGTTCCTTCCATGCGGTCCATATAGCCCTTCAGGAAATCAATCAGCATGTTCATATTGTTATCATCAAGGCGCATTTCTGCTTCAAGCATATCGGTAATCACACCTTTAAAGACACTCAGGTCTTCAAACCTGGAAAAAATTTCTTTCCAGGAATTTATAATATCATCCAGATGAATTACGCCGGTAAAAGTGCGTAAGATAATGTGATCCTGCACATCAATTGAAGTTTTCATACTTTCAGTTTTTTAGGATTTCCTGTACGACTTTCAACAGTAAAAATATTAAAAGGAATCAATTGACGCCAATGAATTGAAAGAAACTTGACCGGAGGGAGGTGGCAAATGATGAAAACTATAAAAAAATTATCTTTGTTCCCAAACAGATATCTTCAATGAGAAAGCTAATTCAGTATATAACAATCGTTGTTTTGGCCACCGGCACTTTTGCCTGTAACAATGATTCTAAACAGCCACCACAGACCGAAGAGGGCCAACCTAAAATGGTTAAGAAAAAACGTGAGGACGGAACCCTTTCAAGCATAAATCCGGTAGATGAAAACGGCTACGTACATGGAGTGAAGGTGAATTTCTATGAAGACGGTTTGACCGTCCATTCCAAGGTTACCTACGAACATGGGAGAAAAGATGGTCCTGCCATCTGGTTCTTTAAAAACGGGAAGATTTATGAGCACACCTCCTATATTTATAATCGAAAAAACGGGCTCACCAAGCGCTATTATGAAACCGGGGAATTAAAGGAGGAGGTTATCTTTGATACAGGTGAAGAACTTCCGGGAAAAAAGACCTACAACAAGAAGGGTGAACTGACCTCAGACTAAAACATTTGCATGGAATGAAGCTTGGTATAGAGGCCTTCCTTATTGGCGATGAGTTCTTCATGACTTCCGCGCTCTACAATTTTACCTTCATCAATAACCAGGATTAAATTAGCATGTTTGATGGTAGACAGCCGGTGGGCAATCACAATGGAGGTGCGGTTCTTCATGATCTTAATAATGGCATCCTGAACAAGTTTTTCCGACTCTGTATCCAGGGCTGAAGTAGCTTCATCGAGAATCAATATCGGTGGATTGGCCATCACTGCCCGGGCAATACTGACCCGCTGTTTCTGTCCCCCGCTTAACTTCCCTCCTGCTTCACCCACACTTGCTTCGAATTTATTTTCAGTATCCAGGATAAACTCATGGGCATTGGCCACCCTGGCTGCATCCTCAATTTGCCTGTCGTTGGGGGTACTTTTTTTACTTCCAAAAGCGATGTTGTTCCTGAAGGTGTCGTTAAAGAGGATTGATTGTTGACTCACAATACCCATGAGCATTCTCAACGATTTGACTTTATAATCCTTTACTGATACACCATCGATTAAAATATCACCATCGGAGGGATCCATAAACCTGGGAAGCAGGTCCACCAGGGTGGATTTCCCTGAACCCGATTTCCCCACCAGCGCAATGGTTTGTCCCTTCTCAATGGTAAACGAAACATCATTCAGGACATACTCCTTGTCATATTTGAAAGAGACATTTCTGTACTCGATGGACTCTTTGAAAGCCTCAATATCCAGCGCATTGGGTTTCTCTTCGATCTTATCATCGGCCAACAACAGCTCATCCACACGCTCCACCGAAGCCAGGCCTTTCTGAATACTAAAATAAGCCGTGGTAAGGGCTTTTACAGGTTGAATCAACTGGCTAAAAACAATCAAGAAGAAAATCAGGCTCTCACCGGTCATACCTCCCAATCCACCCAGAACCATCGATCCCCCGTAAGCCATGATCACCATCAAAACCAGGGTGGCCAAAAATTCGCTAATGGGACTGGCAAGGTATCGGCGCCGGATCGCCTTGCGGAAAAGAATGGCATAACGCTGGTTGGTATCAAAAAATTTGGTTTCCATTTTGCCCTCCCCGTTGAAGGCTTTAATAATCCTCAAACCAGTCAGCGTCTCCTCCAGCTGGGACATGAGATCACCAAGTCTTTGCTGGCCCTTATAGGAAGTCTTTCTAAGCGATCTGCCAATCCTGCCGATTATGATTCCGGATAAAGGCAGTAAAACCAACACAAAAACAGTTAACTGTAAACTGATGGTAAAGAGTATCACCATGTAGAGGATCACTGTGAACGGATCCCGAAAGAGCATGGCAAGTGAGTTGACAATGGAAATCTCAATCTCCTGCACATCATTGGAGATCCTGGCGATCACATCGCCCTTCCTTGCTTCTGTATAGTAAGAAAGGGGGAGCTTCAATACCTTCTTGTAAATATCATTTCGTATATCCCTTACCACATAAGCACGGACCGGGGCCAGCATATGGTTGGCCAGAAAGATAAATCCATTTTTTAGCAGGCTGAAAATGACAACCAGGGTGCTTACCAGTACCAGGGCCCCGTTATTGCCATGGATAAGCATGATCCTTCCCATATAATAGTTCAGCGTATGTATAAAATACTCTGTATTAAATGCAAAGTCCATGGTTTCAGTGACCACAGGCTGGTTTCCGAATAATACCCTGAGAAACGGGATTACCATGGCAAATGAAAAGAGTGCAAAGAAAGCCCCCAGAATATTGTATCCAACATTTTGAGCAACAAGCCACTTGTAGGGTACCAGGTAATTTAATAGTTTTAAGAATCTTTTCATAGAGTAAGCATCAATCTTTCAAACGCAGGAGATTACAATCCGGTATAACTCCAGGGTGTTATTTTTATCAATTCCTCCTTCACCTCGTTGCTTACCGCAAGTCCAAGTACAAAATCTCTGATGGTTTCTTCGGTTACTGTTTTATGGGTACGGGTAAGGTCCAACAACGCTTCATATGGCTTGGGATAGTTTTCTCTTCTGAGGATGGATTGGATTGCCTCAGCAACTACTGCCCAGTTTCGCTCCAGGTCAGCACGTATGGCCTTCTCGTTCACGATCAGCTTGCCAATCCCCTTGATGAGGGATTGCATACCAATAATGGTATGTCCAAGGGGAACACCAACATTACGCAGTACAGTTGAATCGGTAAGATCGCGCTGCAACCTTGAAACAGGGAGTTTGGATGCCAGGTGGGTATAAATCGCATTGGCCAGTCCAAGGTTACCCTCAGCATTCTCGAAGTCAATGGGATTAACCTTGTGAGGCATGGCCGAAGAACCGATCTCTCCTTTTTTGATCTTCTGCTTGAAATAGTCCATGGAAATATAGGTCCAGACGTCCTTTGACAGATCAAGCAGGATGGTATTGATGCGTTCAAATGCATGGAAGATAGCCGCCAGGTTATCGTAATGTTCAATCTGTGTAGTGGGCCAGGAACGTTTCATTCCCAGGACTTCTCCCACAAACTGCTCTCCGAAAGCAAGCCAGTCAATCTCCGGATAGGTAACCACATGGGCATTCATATTGCCGGTGGCACCTCCAAATTTAGCAGGGATTGGGATCTCCTCCAGTTGCTCAAGTTGTACATCCAGTCGCTCGATAAACACCCTGATCTCCTTTCCCAGACGTGTGGGTGAGGCAGGCTGACCATGGGTCCGGGCCAGCATGGGAATGTTTTCCCACTCGGCTGCCACCCTTTCCAGATCCTGGGTCAGTTGATCCAGCAATGGATAATATACAGTTTGCATGGCATCTTTCAAAGAGAGCGGGGTTGCCGTATTATTGATATCCTGTGAGGTAAGCCCGAAGTGAATAAATTCTTTGTAAGATTCAAGTCCGAGATTTTCAAACTGTTCCTTCACAAAGTACTCGACCGCTTTTACATCATGGTTAGTAACCTTCTCTATATCTTTCACCTTTTGTGCATCCTCCAAAGAGAAATTGGTATAGATCGTCCTCAAAGCCGTATATTGATCGGAACTGACTTCCAATAGCTGCGGCACTCCTGATTGACAGAGGGCAATAAAATATTCCACCTCAACCATCACCCTGTATTTGATCAGCCCGTACTCCGAAAAGTAATCTGAAAGCGACTCTGCTTTGGATCTGTACCTCCCATCAACAGGTGAGATGGCAGTAAGTTTATTTAATTCCATAAAATTCAAATTGTTTCCCTAATTGCCACCCAGGTCTATGTTTTGAACGGCGTCACAAATTTAGCAGAAAATATTCTTACTTTTGGTGTTATATACCTTCATTATGAAACGTTCCACTTATATGGTTGCTGCAGCATTGGGAATGCTGGTTTTCAGCAGTCAAATCCTGGCACCAGATAGTACCGCTACAGACAGTGTTGCAGGTACCAGTTCAATAACTGATGATACCCTCAAGGGTGAAAAAATCCTGGTCTATACCTATGCCATCAAAGACAATATTGCCGCGCCCACCTGGCGCATTACACAGGAAGCATTAGAAGAGGCTCATGCCCTTAAGGCCGACGTGGTCATTCTCCACCTCAATACATATGGAGGAGAGGTGAGTGCTGCCGACTCCATCCGCACCAGGCTTCTGAATGCAAAAATGCCGGTCTATGTGTTTATTGATGACAATGCTGCATCTGCCGGGGCACTGATCGCCCTTGCATGCGACAGCATCTATATGAAACCTGGAGGCAAGATTGGTGCTGCCACAGTGGTGAACCAGACCGGGGAACAGGTTCCGGATAAATACCAGTCCTATATGCGCGCAACCATGCGTGCTACTGCTGAAGCTCATGGGCAGGATACGGTTATCAGTGGGAACGACACTGTGCTGGTCTGGCACCGAAATCCTTCCATCGCGGAAGCCATGGTTGACCCCCGGCTTTTCGTTGAGGGTGTGAGTGATACGGGTCAGGTACTTACATTTACGGCATCGGAAGCCATTAAACACGGTTATTGTGAAGGAATAGTCCAATCACTTGAAGAGGTAATTCAAAAAATAGGAATCAAAGAGTACGAATTGAAATCCTACAATCCTTCAGGTATGGATAAAGCCATTGGTTTCCTGATCAACCCCATGATAAGCGGGGTGCTGATTATGATCATCGTCGGGGGGCTCTATTTTGAGTTACAGTCTCCTGGCATCGGCTTTGCACTTGCCGCTTCTGTAGTGGCAGCGCTGCTCTATTTTGCCCCCCTTTATCTGGAGGGAATGGCCGAGAACTGGGAACTGATTCTTTTCATCCTGGGTGTAGTTTTAATCATGGTAGAGATTTTTGCCATTCCTGGATTTGGAGTGGCCGGGGTGGCAGGAATTATAGCAATAATTACTGGTCTTACCCTGAGTCTGGTGGACAATGTGGTCTTTGAAGACCCGGAATTCACAGGTGAGGGACTGGGCATTCTGATGAAATCACTCAGCATCGTTCTGGTTTCTGCTTTGCTTGGACTCATCCTCTCGCTCTGGACCACGAAAAAACTGCTTACAACCACAGCCTTCGGTAAACTGTCATTGAAGAGTGAACAACATCTGGAGGATGGATTCATTGCCGTGAGTACCGAACAACAAAAACTTATTGGCGAATCGGGTGAAGCACACACCGTACTGCGCCCTTCCGGACAGGTGAAGGTCGGTGACGAAATTTACGATGCCATCTCACAGTACGGGCTTATTGAACGTGGCGAGAAGGTGAAGGTAATCCGGTATGAGACCGGCCAGATTTATGTGACAAAAGCATAATCTATCATGTTGATCAGGGACTACCGGTCCGATGACTATCCCCGGATAGAGGCACTCTGGAAAGCAACCGGTATCTACACCGAGGAAAGGGGTGATACAACAAATCTCATCGTTCGCTGCAATAATATGGGTGGCCGATTCCTGGTTATGGAAGATCCGGACCAGCACCAGATTGTAGCAACCTCGTGGTTGACCTGGGATGGAAGACGGGTGCTCCTGCACCACTTTGCTGTTCAACCAACCCGGCAGTGCAAAGGATATGGACGTCTAATGGCCATAGAGTCACTGGCATTTGCCAGGGAAAAGGGCTGCCCTCTTAAGCTTGAAGTTCACAGAGAAAATCTGGCGGCCATTCTCCTGTACAAGAGTCTTGGCTTCAAAGCTTTTGAGAATTATGATATCTATATGATCCTGGATCCATAACCGACAACGAACCCTGCACCTTTCATTTTGTTACATACTAAAAGGAAAATATGACTCGTAAACTAATCATGTCGATTCTTGTTCTGCTCCCCGTCTGCCTGTTTTCACAATCTGGAGTTTGGGACCGGTGGGATGCTGAATTGGTGCGTACACTGAATACAGCCCACGATACTGAATACTTGAATGAGGAGGAGAAAAAAGTAATTCTCTTCATGAACCTGGCAAGGCACAATGGATCCCTGTTTGCAGAAACATTTCTGGATACCTATGTGACAGAAAACAAGACAGAGAAAAGCAGTTATCTCAGGTCTCTGTACAAGGATCTGAAAAAGGTCTCCGAATTGGACCCGCTGGTGCCTGAGAAAGACCTTACTGCCATTGCTCAGGGTCACGCAAAAAAAACCGGTGAATCGGGTCGCGTGGGACACACCGACTTTAAAAAGCGATTCGAGCCTGTGATGGGAAATCCCTACAACCACGTGGGAGAAAATTGTTCCTACGGATATCCGACCGCTATAGACATTGTAATTACCCTTTTGATTGATGAAAATGTAAAAGATCTGGGGCACAGGCAAAATACACTCAGTGAAGGATTTAATTCAGTGGGTGTCGCCATCCGCCCCCATAAAAAATACAGGACCAATTGTGTGATTGACTTTGGTGCGCAGGTTCGCAGCGACCTGAACCAGGTCCCCTATTAATCCTCCCCTGAGATGGGTTCAGGCAACATCTTCTGTTGCCGCCTGTAGGCATATACCGATAATACCACCAATCCTACTATGATCCCATACACCCAACCGGGAACTGTAAATGAGGAACCTCCTGCATAGGAGTGCATACCACCCAAAAAATAGTTTACCCCAAAGTAGGTCATCATCACAGAGCTGTAACTGATAAAGGTGGCCAGGTTAAAGGCAAACTGGCCCCTCATTCCTGGAATCCTGTGCATGTGTGTTACAAAAGCGTAAACAAGTACTGTGATCAGGGCCCAGGTTTCTTTTGGATCCCATCCCCAGTAACGGCCCCACGACTCGTTGGCCCAAACACCTCCAAGGAATACACCTGCAGTCATAAAATAGAGACCAACAATCAATGTAAGGTGGTTCACCCTGGTCATTTGTTCAATGACCTCTGTCATCCTGGCTTTATTGGACGGATTAAGCACTGCATAAAATACCACATTAAGCAATCCCATAATGGAAGCCAATCCCAGGAATCCATATCCGGCCATAATTACTGCAACGTGGATGGTAAGCCAGGGAGATTTAAGCACAGGCACCAGGTTTGTAATCTCAGGATTCATACTGCTCATGCCAGCAACCATCAGAGCGAGTGCTGCAAGTATGGCGGTAAGGGCCATTGCATAACCCGATCGTTTCACGAAGATCAATCCTGCCAGCAGGGTCACCCATGATACAAAGATCATGGATTCGTACCCATTACTCATGGGAGCATGTCCACTGATGTACCACCTGCCCATTAGAGCAAGCGTGTGAAGTATAAAAGCCACCAGCAAGTGCACCACCCCTACACTAAAGAGAAGGCTATAAAGCCGCTTTGGCCTGAATACAATCAGAAACTGAAGCACCATAAGGACAACCCCGAAAAGACCATAAAATTTTGTCAATTGCGGGAATATATTGACCCGGTTATAAAAGATTTCTATCTTCTTTTTTGAGTGGGTTGGCAACATTTCTTCCCTGGAAACCTGATTGTCATTTAAAAGCATCAGCCGGGTTTGAGCCACAGCTGAGTTACCCTCTCGAAGTGCATTCAGGTAACTCAGGAATACGCTGGCCATGGTATCTCCCCGAGCGCTCATTTGTCCCTGGAGTGCTTCATCAACAGAATTCCATTTATTGTTTTCTGAAGTGGGATCGGGAAATATCCTGATCAGACCTCCCGATTGAACCAGGTAGAGTGCATTGATGCGGTCATCAAGCTTAATCACCTCACGGTCCAGTTCGTTTTGCATGGTGACCTGCTTGGAATAGGCCTGGTTAACCACATCCGAGAGCAGGTATCCTGCACCTGAAGGATCCATAAAGTCATTAAAGCTTACAATATCTCCCTTATAACCTGTCATCTGCTGAAGTTCCGGGTGTTTTATTTTGAAAAGAGGCTTTTGCTGCCATACTTCCGGATACATCATCATTCCCAAAAGTACCTGGTCGGATGAGTAGCTACCGTAGCTTGCTTTTTTAGTAATTTTCCGAACTACCTCATTTGCAAGTGTATTCATGGGTTCAAAACGTCCGCCTTTATCCTGAACCCAGAGGTAGCCAAATTCTGCTGCTACATCTTTTGGAGGAACCTCCTGTGAATGGAGCGATAATCCTCCCGTAAGAAGCAAAAGTGCCAAAACAGCCGTCTTCCCTGATTTAGATGATTTCTTTGCCATCATGGCAAAACGGGTACCGGGAACAAAAAGTGCAATGACCATACCGGCTATAAGAACCAGGTAACCCAGGTAGGTAACAAAAGTGCCTGCCCAATCCTTGTTAACTGACAATACTGACCCCATCTCATCAGTGTCATAAGAGGCCTGATAAAACCTGTATCCCCTGTGCTTCAAAACATTATTCATATAGATCCGCCGTTCTTCCTTGATGCCCATTTCCGGGTCCAGGAGTACGACTTCGCTTGCAAATGATGAGGGGCTGTTTGATCCAGGGTAGCGTTCCACCTCAAAATCTTTCAGGAAGAGAGAGAAAGGAACTGAAATTTCCCTGGAGCCATAGGTAACCGTATAAGCAAGGTCTCCCATGTTTCCGCTCACAGACTGACCAGCAATCCGTGCCAGTCCAGGCACATAGAGGGAAGTGGTCATCCCATTGTATTTTATTTCCAGCCTTACAGCCCCCAGGTGCGATCCAGTCTGTCCCGGTTTGGCCCTGACCAGCTGCTTCCTGGCAGAGGGCATAAAGTTCTGTAGTGCGAACCGGATATGCCCAACGGTGTAAATTGTATTTCCCCTAATGGGAACCTGATCTCCGGGAAGGTACTCCTCTACTGTCTCCCCACCCATCTGTACAACTGACACAGCAAAGGTTGAATAGAGAAAAATCTCATTCCCCTTTGATACAAACTGAATCAATGTAGTGGAATCTTCAATGTTAAAACCAATACGTGTGCCCATTACATCCCTTGAGTATCCGGATGGAAGTCCCAGGGAACTCTGTCCCTGGTCAACCAGCATAATCTGCAGATAGGGATCACCACCTGGTGCGGACATGTATTGTTCAATGGCATTTGTCATATATTCTGTAGAACGTATCCTGACCTTCTCACCTCCAACCCGGGTACTCATTCTGTAATTCCGAGGTGTCAAATCAGTGAATCTTACCTCTTTGCTCGATTCAACCCGGTCCCCTTCAGATTCCAGTATCACACCAACAAATGCATTGGTACTCAGCATGGTATTGGAAGATTTATTTTCACGAATATGCATGGACCCTTCGTAGCTGATAAAACGTGTGATGGCTGCTCCCAAAAGGATTAAAATAAATGAGATGTGGAATAAAAAAACAACGATCTTTTTACGTTTGAATAGTTTTCGCTTCACAAGCACACCCACAAGGTTAATGCCTACCAACAGTAGAAGCAATTCAAACCAGTGAGTGCCATATACAACTGCCCAGGCTGTCTGGGTACTGTAAGCACTTTCAATAAATGTGGTCAGCGCCAGTACAACAATCAGTATAATCATTAAGACTGCCATAAAAGGCATGGAAATCAGAAACGATAACTTTTTTAACATATAATTAGGTTTTGTTATTCTAAATG
>Ga0164313_10003021_pt1 | contig 14980 bp, 6 predicted proteins | sample GuaBasSedimGuay4_FD_113735 | JGI IMG/M metagenome (GOLD analysis project Ga0164313, IMG submission 113735) | Subseafloor sediment microbial communities from Guaymas Basin, Gulf of California, Mexico - Guay4, Core 4569-4, 0-3 cm | ecosystem: Environmental > Aquatic > Marine > Hydrothermal vents >... | reverse complement strand
TAAAATTAGACGTTTCTATAAATGCCGCACCTATCTGTTCTATAGTTTCAATTTCATGATATAAATAATAACTATTTCCTATGGAATTTTGGAAAAGTATAAAGTCTTCTATAAATCCCCCGTCATCAGTAGCAAAATATTCAAAAAATTCCCCGTTATCTGATGGCCGAATTACTGCCCCTATATTCTTAAATGGATCTTCTTGTTCTAGTGAGAAATTAGCAACATTCTGTGTTCCGTATTTTGGGTATCCGTTATGATCGGTTATAGAATTAACCTCTTCCACTAATATATTAATTGGAGATGATGAATTAAATCCAGTTCCACTTTTACTTATAAGTCCTGCTAATGTGCTCGATTTATTAGCATCGGTAGCTGCTAGATATTTATTCTGCATATTAGGTAGATTGGGTACCTTAAATTCAATATACTTGTCATAAATATCAGATCCTATTGTTACTGGGGATGTATTATACGTATAAACTTGTTGAGTTCCTTTTTTAATCAAAATCGAAGCCACTGTAACATAAGATTCGTCCTGGTCTTCATATTTAACAGAAACTATAACCCCGTCTAAATTACTTAGGTTATATCCTGCTCTTATGTGGATTTTAACTGAATCATAAACTACGTTAATATTAGACGGAAATACTACAGGTAGATTTACAGTAGAGGTTAAATTATCATCAAAATCGTTAAATGGGATTATCAAATTAGAATCCAATGAAACATAATTCGTATCATCTATCCTGACCACACTATTCTCAGTAGTGTTGTTAGTTATTTCCTCATCAACAGTTGGATTGAATATATGTACATCATCGGAAAGATATCCGTTTATAAGCTTCTCAAAACCTACTGTAGTTGACCCAGTATTAACTGGATATGTTTCTGGTGTCGGGGAATCAGCATACACAAACTCCATAATCATATATGGGGTTAGTGTTGCGTATTTCGATGTTGTAGTAAATGCCATTTATAATATTTCTTTATTTTCCAAATTGTAAGAACTTAGGACTATAATTTAGTCCAATTCCAATATAAGGGCCTTGCAGTCCATAGCCCACACTAAAACCAATACCAAATTCCTTCCTAGCTGCTCTTAATGCTTTCTTTGATTCAGCATCAGTTATATCTATAGCATATACGTCTTTTAATACTAAATTTGGATAGTCAGTAAATAGGCGGATATACGTTCTTTTATCTTCAGGGTCTCTATATAATCCAGTCCTTATATCAATTGTTTGTGATATATTCAATTTATATTCCCCAAAGCTAATCGGATTTATAGAATCTGCCATGTTCATATTATAATCTACACCTCCGGATAAACTAAATGCATTATCACCAGGCAATTCTGGGTTGTAATTAAAAGATAAAAATCCGCTTGAATCTTCTAAATTAAATTCGTTGTCAGTTTCAGCAACAATCCCAGTATCCCTATAAGAGATTACAGTTCTTATTACAACTTTTGGTGGCTTATTCTTTTCAAATGCTAATTCATTATATAAATCTGAATTTTCTTCTTTTAATTCTTTCCCTGTTTTCTCAAGAGCAGACTTTTCAAAAAGTATACCTTTGTTTTTTTCAGAAATAATCCTTACTGTATCTTGTAATGCTAAGTAATTACCCAGTCTTTTGTCAGATTCTATCTCAGCTCTTTCTAAAGCTCCACATCCTCTTAGATATAAAACAGCAAGAAGGATTACTAAAATATAAGAAAACATCCTTGAATTAACCACTGTCCAAATACTATTTAGTATATTCATTTTTATTTAGTTTTTATTCTCCATTTCATTTCTACAGCATCAAAAGTTCCCTCTCCATATTTACTCTCGAGTTCCGAGAAAAATTTCCCTTCTGTAGCTCGGATTTTATATAATATTTCTACAAGATCATCTGTTTTATTATGAAGCTCCTCCATTCTATCCTCGACCTCAGCTATTTCGTCATGCACGTTATTATACTTATTCATAATTCCTTTAATCGTATTTAAATCTTTAGTATTTAAATCTATGTTATTCATATCTTATATATATTAAACGATTATTAAATGGTTATTAATTAAAATTCTTCCCCAAAAGCCTCTTGTTCTTCTTCTGCTGCATAAGAGCTCATATCAATAATACCAGAATCGTCTACAGTTTTATAAAAGGCAATCCCTTCTGCACCAACATAAGTTATCTCGAATGTGTATACAGGGGTTTTAAATTCTATAACAGAATCTGTAGATTTCTGCGGACGTTTCCAAGTAATCCCGCCAAATTTATAATCACGTTCCAGGTTATCTAAATTATTCCCAGATCCTCTATAGTTAAATCTATATGTAGTTACATCATCACTAGAAAATATTCCTGCTAAATTAGAACTAGAGCTCGTATTTATTTTGATCCACACAGAATCTGGGCTAGGCCCCGTTGGGCCTCCTCCATGTGGCTGGGTAACTATCGAGAGTGTTTTATTTGCATAATATGTACTTCCTCCTGATAGGTTTATTACAGAATACGTAGTTCCCCCTATAGTAGATAAAGTATATGACGTACTTACCTCAGTAGTTCCTACTAATGGATATGATCCGGTTACCCCCGGGAATCCATATTTAACATATCCTCTTTTTATTCCTGTATCCAGTGAGGCTCCAGTGGGATCTATTAATGTCATTTCTGTTCTAAATGCGCCTTCACCATCATTCTGGGTGTCTGTACGAAAGTCTTCTAGTTCTACGTGCTCAGTACTTCCGAGAGCATCAAACGAATATGAATTTGTTTCTATTACAGAAGTACTAGGTATTTTAGAAATAACAGATATTCTAGGATCAAATGATGCCCCTCCAGCTGCAAAACTATTAACTTCTAAGCCTTTATCAAAGGTACTTAGCGAAGAGTCCATTGACATATTAGAGGTATTAGTTACGAATCCACTACTGAAAGTAATTGATGTTGAAAGGTCATTCCCCTGCTTTCCGGCAGCATTAAAATATACAGAGCCGGTCGTATTTATTGACATAAGAGAATCCGTATTTATACTAATCCTTCCGTCAACCTCATCTGCTATAGTAGCTGCTGGATTATTAGATCCTGCATATATTCCAAGGTCCCCCCCAGATTCAAATCTAATGGATCCAGATAAATTAAAATCAATACCATGCCAAGCTGCATTTGTTGAATGCCAATATATTGATGGCGCTTGTGGATCAGGATAATTTAATTTTGATAAGGTAAATATCGGGAGTTCTGATTCCCCGTCTAACGATATCCTTACCTTAGAATAATTCGGGTTTATATTATCGGCAGTAAATTGATAATCACCGAAAACAAATGTTTCAAACCAAGGATCTGTACTATTAGATGATAGTATAGCATTTTTACTAGTAATGCTTCCGGGTCCTAATATTTGTTGATATTGGGTAAATATTAAACTTTTTGTTAGCGTTTCTCCTGTATATACCCAGGTAGATCCATCATAGTAATAAATATAACCCGATCCAGTAAGACCAGGAGACGTATTAATCCAATAATCATACTGTTTAACTTCAGAACCTGTTGGAGATTCGTTTTGTCTATACCACGTACTTGCATTCTCTCCGGTAATTCCAAGATTTCCTCTAGCTCCGATAGGTCCAGTTATACCAATAGCCCCGAACTGACCAGGATCTCCTACATAACCTATACCAGAATATAAAACTTGATCAAAGTTTAGGTTGATCTTATCTACAATCTCTCTTTGATTGTCGTTATATTCTATTTGTTTAAAATTTATTTTCATTATTACGTTATAGGATTTGAATAAATTACTCCAGTTTCGGATTCATCTTCGGAAGTTCCCCTTGCTTCATAGAATATAGTATAGTGATAACCTTCTTCAGAATCTTCATGTCTAATTATATGGAGATCGACAACAAATGCAGGGTTTGCTAATACCGCAAACTGATTTGCCTTTGAACTGTCTGGGTAGTATGTAGTTACAGTTTGCCCTACTGAAAGACCGATTGCACTAAAAACCTGAGAATCGTCCGCAGTTTTTACACTAAGGGATAAAGATTGTCCGACTGCTAAGAAATGTCTACATATCCAATACATATTAATATATAAAGCTCTATTAGCAACACCACTTGTATTGATTACCATATCCTCGTCACCATCCCAGTCAATTCTACCTGCACCATCACTACCTGTTGTTATCGGGCTTGGGAATATACCATACCAATTATATGTTGTTCCCGAATAAGTTCCATGGCTTTCGGTAGCTGCTGGTGATGGATTTTTACGAATCCCCATTTTTCTTGAAATCTTTAATTCCCCGTCTTTCGTAAGCCTTAATAAAGAGGCAGAATCAGTATTAGATGTCCATAGATAACCGTTACCCGATGAATATTCTGCTGCTACGTGAATGCCGTCTCCTCTCGAATATGTATAATTTCTTACTTCCATTGCTGGTTTATCATAACCATCAGTATATTTAGTAACGCTCATCGGGGAATTAATTGTCCCAAAATCTCTATTAGTTGATGGACCATCTCCTAATTTAAAATTTGGGGTATTAATTTTCACATTCTCCATACCAGCATCACTAACATCTCTAAAATAATAATCACCTGTAGTATTTATGGAGAGTCCTCCTACTTGGAATACTATCCCGTCTTTTTCTGATCTAAGCTTAACTGATCCTGTATTAGAAAACATATCTAAATTCCCACCAATATTAAAATCCATTCCTCCTCTTCTTACATTAAATGAAAGATCGTAAGCATCAGTGTTGTATGAATCCCATAAAAATACTACGCTTTTATCATAATCCCCTGTAGCTCCATTATTAGTTTTTGAAAACTCAATTAATGGTTGTCCTGCAGGATTATATGAGAATGTTGCTCCGGGGGAGGTTTCTACAACCATTCTAGAATATTGTGGGTTCAATGTATCCTGGGCAGGTACTGCACTGTTGAGTACCAATGTATTTGTTTCTGGATTAGAACTACTTTGTATTATAGCATCTCTCGATTCTGGTCCAGCAACACCAAAAACTCTTTTGAATTGCTCATTCGCTTTAATGTCTAGGTTTTGATATATCCATTCCCCCGAGATTAGTTGATATACCTTATTATGGTCAACAGAACTCATCCAATAATCTCCCTCTTGGACATCACTAGTAGGTTTATCTGGTAATAAAAACCATTTAGCCCCTCTCGGTCCCATAAGGCCCTTAGCTCCAATAGGTCCTACCGGTCCCTGTTGACCAGGAATACCTATTAATCCATCTTTACCGTAAGGTCCACCAAAAGAAGCGGTAAGCTCAGAGAAGTTCACATTTATCTTGTTTGTAAAAACCTTCTGAGAATCTCCTTTATTTATTCTATTTAATTTAAGTTCTGCCATCTAAATTATATATTCCTATTTAGTTTGTTGTTATCCAAAATCCACTTTCCCCGTTTCCGTCAAAATATACATAGTCCCCTATGCTGTCATATCCGGCAACTTGTTTAACTATAGTAAAATCAACAACAGAGCTAGATGCATCAAATTTATATACTTGATCATATGGATATCTTATATTATTATATGTTGTCGCTGCCGAAACATAGGTTATACCAACACTACCGATTTTTACGGAAGGATTTATACTTCTTACTCGAAGTTTTAGTGTTTCTCCTACATGTTTTAAATTATTTAAATATGATACTATCCCATTAGTATTAAATTGTAAACCAATTGCAAGTGTATATCCAGCGGGTATACTAGGGTTTATTAATATCTCATTTGTATCTGCAGCAAATGCAGTTTGCTTTACTGTTCCAGTAGGACTATATGTAGCTTCATTACCTAAATTATACCATGCTCTATATGTAGATCCGTCATAGTTCAAATTATCTGCTGCTTCTGAAATGACAGTAACCGAAGAGGATTCTTTCTGTCTGTATATAGAACCCGCTGCATTTATGCTAAATCTATTAGTTAAAACATTAAGACCATCAACAGTACCTATCTTCAATGCATAATTATCAGGTCTATATTCATCAGAGGATTCGCTAAAGTTCCCCCCTGTAAGCTCAACCATAAGATTACCTGTTCCTGTAGAGTTTGTATCAACTTTTGATGAAATCTTAATAGCAGGTATATTTATATTTGTCGAATTTAACGTAAGACTTGTATTTAATTTTATCCTATTAATGCTATTCGCACTATTATCATAACCAAAATTTAAGAAATCCGGCCTGAATGCTCCGTCAGAATTAACTGTCATAGTACCCAGGGAGGACATATACATACCATTCAGTGAATATATACCAGCTTCTACAGTAACCCCCGTAGATGATCTAATATTCACTGCTCCTTCTACATAAAACCTCATCTCATATGGTACATCAACACTTGTACTTAATGTATTTATATTTAATTTATCCTGTGGTACTAAAAACGAGAAATCTGAATTATCCCCTTCGGCATTATCAAAACTAATTACGGGATGCTTTAGATAATCTGAAGCAGTTCCGTCAGCTAAATCTCCTCTAGAGAACTCGATTAGATTAGAAATCTCTGTAGCTACTGGGTCAGAAGAAACCATAAACATAGAATGTAAAGGATTTGCATTCGATTCTAATAGAGTAACATCAGAAAAGTTAAACGTAGATGTCTCTGGATTTTTTTTATAAAATATAGCATTAGCTCCAGAATCTCCAGGCTTCCCTGTTATTCCTTCAAGTCTAATAAATTCTGTAATTGGTGCTATATCATAAGGGGTTTCTATCCATCCACTACTAGTAAATTCATTTATAGAGTTTACTCCAGCAGAGCTATTTATCCAATAATCTTCATTTATAATAACATCTCCTAGTCCCCCAGAAGGTTCGAAATCTCCAATAAACCATCTATTCCCCCTAATTCCGCTGTTTCCGTCGTTACCAGGATCCCCAGGTAAACCCAATGCTCCGGTAGGACCAGTTAATCCTCTTCCGCCTAAGCTTCCCCCTGAAAGAAAATACATTCCTAGGAAATTGGCATTTATTTTATCTATAACAGTATTCTGGGAATCTGTTGATAATATTGTTTGTATTTGCGGATCTCTTCTCATTATTAAATTTTATTTATATCAAAGCTAAAATTTAAAGAGTAATATTCAGCTGGATCTAATTTATATCTAAATTCATAAATAAGATCACTCCTTTTAGTTACTGGGAAATCTTTTGTGTTTAGATATCCGGTTCTGGATCTAGCGGAGGATATTATATCTCCTCTTACTGTTAATTCACTCTCTTTGAAAGTAGTTCCAGCAGATTTTAAATAAAAATCAACGCTGTTAGTCTCATATACTGGCAAAACATTCAATGTTATATATCTTAAGATATCATCCTCTATACTTTCAGGATCTCCTATACCATATTCAGAAAGTATATGATTAACGAAATCCTTTTCTACTCCGGAATTTAATAAATATCTTCTAAGCATTCTATCTATTCTAATTACTCCATTAACCCATAATAAGTCATCATCTTTAAATGGATCTACTACGGTTTGCCAGAAAAACTCTACATCAGGATAGATATTTTCGTCCATTTTCTCTATATCAACACCAATGAATGCCTCTGGTAATTGTCCGGTGCCATCAATATTTTGAGTCTGACCCATATTTTGGATTTCGTTTAATGAGGTTCTAGCTAAATTATTTAGGTAATTTATATCAGTACTCCCTTCAGTTTTCGATACCGGCATTCCGATAAAATTATTAATTCTAATTTTATCTGGTGTTTTCATAACTTTAGAACCGAAAAATGATTTATTTTCTTTCATTGCTCTCGTTCCAGCAACTGATATCTTATCTGTTGCAGTACTATATAGGTCATAATATCCTGGATCCCATGACGAATAGAATAAAGAGAAATCCTTTTTATCAATAGGGGTTTCTCCAACTAATGGGTATACTGGTCCTTCCGGTAACTCTTTAGTTGCAGCTAATATATCTTGTTCTAGGGAAACTTTAGTATAGTTCAAATTATTAAGCTTACCGAACCCATCTTTACCAGAACCAAACGTTGCATTTCTAAAAGATAAATCAAATACTGGATTACCTACTATGGTATCATTCTTATCCCCCTTGAACATTATAACTTTTTTCGCAATCGGTTCATAGAATCCACCAAATCTAAGTAGGTCAGTTTCTAGATTAATAGATTTTTCTATAGTATATGAGGTTACTTGAGATTCACCAATAGTCTGAGGACCTTCTAAAACTGGAGTTGGGTAAGGACCTTCTGGTTTTTTATAATATGAAGCTGCTTCGATTTGTATAGAAAATTGATCTATAGTTTCTATTGTTTCCATTGCTTCGTCATCCCATGTATACGTAGTATATTTAATATATGGATCAAGTAAATTAACCTTTTTAGTAATTTGCCCCATAGAAATCCTAGATATTATATTATCGTAATATTCTCCCCCTCCCCCTCTTTGGAATACTGGCTTATCTTTATATAGCGCATGTGACCCAACTGGTACAGTTATTCCTGAGGTTCCACCTAAAAATGGAATATTAAAAGTATAACTTCCTGTTAATTTACCAAATTCTACAAAATCTTTTGCTACTCCTATTGGCCAAGGATAATCAGAGGTATTCTGAGGTATATCAAAACTCCCAGTAGAAACAGAGGATTTGCTAGATCCCTCAGCATACGTAAGCTTTATTTCCTCTCTTAAATCAGTATCATATTCAGGATTGTCTATAGAATATATTCTTCCCGGAGAAATTAAACCGTTTACATAGCTTCCTGATGCATAAGAAAGATCTAATCCAACACTAAGTTTTATATCTCCTATCGTATTTAGATTAAATCCGCTCTCTTGTAAATTTAATTGTTTCTTATCACTAAGCGTATATAATAACGTATAATCAATAACCGCACTATCATCAGGGCTTTCAACCAATTCTTTTACTCTATAGTCATCAATAACTACAGTTGTTAAAAAGACTACAGATTTCTGAGTAGTATTCTCAATTATCTCGTGTTTAACAGGAGATTGTATTATTGAAGGATCCTCTAATATTACCTTTAATATAGAAGTAAATTTATATCCAGAGAATCCTCGATAATTAGTGATATATCCCGGCGCATCTGCATTAACAAGGGAAGATAATGATGATCTTCTTTTTAATACATATTTTATCCCTCTAAATACAACATCATAAAAACCACTAGATTCACTATATTTAAATGCACCAAACAATTCTTTCGTTAATCCGCTATCATTAGCATATGCTCCGGGATAATCCAGAGTAGAAACGGTAAAGAACTCATCAAAATAAGAAGCATTGTCAGGATTTGCATCCCGTATTAAATCATAATCCGGGGATTCTGGTAAATAGCTATTTTGATTATTAACTTCTGATGTAGAATATTCACGGGGTAAAGATTCTAAAAGAAATCCCTCGTGTGTCAAATACGGAGAATCTGCAAATTCCCTATCAATAGACGGGGAAAAATTAGTTGGTGAAAATGCTGGTGACGAATTTAATCTATACGGATTCCCTCTAGCATCGGTTCCTCTAGTTAATGCCCATTTATTTATATATGGAACAATTCTAGATATATTAGAGGTATTTATATTATAATTTTCCTGTAAATATTCATATTCTGTTTCTAGATTACCAAATACAAATAAAGATTTCTTGTCATCCGCGTTCACTTTACTATTACCCTCATCTATAGCTTTAATGCCATAGAATCCACTAAAAGATTCAAGGTTATCCTCGTACCTTACATCAGTTCCGTAACTACCTGTTCCCCCATATACCAATTGTGTAAATGGTCCCGGAATTACAATTGCTGAAACCCCAGACTTTTTAAGATCAGTAAAATAATCTTTAGCAAGATTTCCTGCAAATACTATACCTTCACTATAAGTAGAGCCGTTATATTCAATACTCCCTCTCTTTACATAATATGGAATGTTGTCTTTTATGTTTCCTGGTTCTTCTGCATTCAAATAATAATATCTATTTGCTTCTGCAATAGGGGTTTTTGAGTATTCAGACGACCAAAAATCATAATCAAACTCTTTTACGTCAAAGAAGGTAAAGACCCCACTATATAATACTGGTCCTTTAAATACACTCATTTTAGAATCATTTCCTAATTTAATTATATCAGTAGGATTTTCTAAATTCGCTATTGACATTAAATCCAAATTTCTAAATCCCGTTATGACTCCGTTATCATCTAATACGGGGGAATCTATAAATCTTGTAACCTCATCTATTCTAGATTTCCCTCTATTTGTTTGTACCCAATTATCAACCTTTATTATTTCTGAGGTTGTATTAGAAAATGCGACTCTTCCTGTGATCTGATCAGTTCCCCCAGAAGAACTTATATTTGAGGTTATGTCTGAAAAATCTATATCTCCAATAGAACCGTATCCAGAGGAATTATTAAAGGTATTATAGGTTTCCCATATACCAGCTTCTCTTATTAAATAATTATCTAATGCATCAATCACTATATCTCCATCCACATATACATACTCAGGATCCAATAGGCCTAAATAACTTTCTTCGAAAGAATCATAATCATAAAAAACAGATACACTAAAATCTCCATTTGAATTTGCCCCTGACGTATTTGCTCTTATTATTGATGTTCCGTAAGTATTTCCAGAATCTATTCTAACCCCGGCAAAATCACGAAATAGACTCGAAAACGAGTTTGCTATATCAGTAGGAGTTCCGTCATATGGATTAAATACCCGGGAATCTCCAAAATTATAGAACGATCCTTTAATCCATGGAAGCAATCCTGAATAATCCCCAGAATATACTAAATCATATTTTCTTCCGTGTTCTATTGATTTACCTTCAGACCAGAAGAATTTAAATACTATAGATCTTTGCAGATCATATATTTTATTAAACTCTATATCAATATAAGAATATCCTTTTTTTTCTGTATCTATTACTGGAACTGACGAAGAAAAATCAGTTATCCCTGTAAATTCATTTAAGTTCACATTAGTATCAGAAATTACTAGATTCCCTGAAGTTGCCCCTGGGTTTCCAGTAAGACCAAAAGAATCACTATTAGGTAGATATGCTCCGTAATTACTAGCCGAGACAGAGCCGTCATAATTTTCCCCCCTTTTCAGGCTATAAAATTTATCATTTTTATCTGTTATATAATAAAGTTTATTAGAATCTTTTATATTAGTGTCATCAGACCCGGGTATCCATCCTGTAGCCCCCTCATAATATAGTCTAATTCCAGATTCGCTATCTATATCATATGATGTTTCATTATAGTAATATCCTACGTTGTCCCTCTTAGGTTTAGGCTCGTTATTATTTCCGTCTGCATCCTTTTTATCATAATATAAACTTCCACTAGTATCAAAAGAACCCAGATCATTCCGGGAAACATACATTCCGAAATATCTATTTATGCTATAAAGATCAGAGTCTTTATCATCAAAGGCAAACTCAAGATTTACTATATTAGTTGGAATTATACCATTCCTAGAAAATCCCGCTGTTATATAATCTTCAAATTCTATCATAGGAGTAGAATCGGAGGAGACTAAATAATCATGTAGCAGTTCACCAGCTTTACTATAAATCCCATTTTTATAATCAACTCCGTGATAATAAGTATATGAATTCTTACCAAAATTAAAATCTATCGGACCGTTTGTAAATGCTTTATTATTAATTATAGACCTTATATAATTCCCGATAATAGTTCCTTCCCTTAGATCGAATGTCTCAACAACAGAAGAATTATTCAATATTTTATCATTAAAATAATTCTCAACGTCATCAACATTAGATTTGAATTTGAGTTCCTCCATAAGAGTAACACTCCCATTCCCACTTAATATTTTATAATCATTACCATTAAGTTCTGTGCTCTTAAAGAATTCGTTATTTTTATATGTAATAACTCCCCCTAACGAATCCCTTCCGTATCCAATGATAAAATCTTCTTCTGAGTCAACATTCTGTAGAATTTTATATTTATTTCCTGGACTTAAATCCCCACTTTCTACATTAGCTGAGTATGAATATGATAATGGTCCTGGTGTTTTAAAAATCACGAAAAATTCTGGCAATTCGCTCTTCAGCCAAAGAGGAGCAAAGTAAGAAAACGGTTCCTTATAATTTTTATCTATTAAAGTTGATGCCCCAGTACAATAAAAGAAGTCATATTGCAAAGCAAATTCATCGGAACTCTTAGAGCTTCCGTCTGTTTTTTCAGCAACATCAAAAAGGGTTTCGGGTTTAACCGAGCCTTTATCTAAAAATTCATATAGATCAGTAGCATATGAATTTTTACCACTAACACTATAGTTTTTAAATTTCTCAGAGGCTAAAGCAGGGTTAGCATTTATCGAATTAAGATAGACTTCTCCACTAGTATTTACAGTGACCTTAATATTTCCAGTTAACCGCGGATTTGTACGGGTAGCTAAAAAAGATGTATTATAATCGAAAAGTTTGGATTTTTCCGCCATTTTACTTTAGTTTATTATCTTTATCACCAAGATTAAGATGCGCTTCTAGTAGTAAAGAAATTAGGAGAAACTAAAGTATCATTCTTATATTTCCCAGTAACCTCAATATCAAAAGAGAATAAATCTTCATTCTTGACTTTTATATCTATACCAATTCTCTTAGTATATGTTATATTGCTAAGTGCTCCACTAGCTCTAAACCCGCCGATATTACCTAATTTATCAGTTGCTCTGAATTGATAGATTAAAGGAATATTTATAGCATTCTCAATTCCAAATACAAGATCCTTTTTAGCTAATGCTGTGCTACCTTCTACTTGAAGATTTGCAGAAGATTTCGGTCCTAAAAATAAATAAGATCCACACGAATATCTACCAATTAAATATTCATCATCTTGTTGGAATCCTAACTTATCCGCATACATACCATCACTTCTGGTATCAGCTGTCCCCCCAGTAACGAAAGGTTCTGATACTACCTGATATTCAAGTTGTCTATAATATCCATTAATTGAGGTATCGTAATAGAAATAATTTGCATGTCTGAAAGAAGGGTAAACTAGCGTATTGTTACTATAATCAGGCTTTACTAGATCTACGAATTCTGGTCCAGATCCTACATTTAATGCCGGGTGATCCTTATGTATACAAAATTCAGATAGTGTCCCGTTTCCTGCTGGAACTTCAGAGCCGGTTGCTCCAGTATATGTTCCAATCCAAACTGATCCATCTACTCCTCCATTTAATACTGGGGTTATTGCTGGATCGTAAGGGATCAAAGATTCTCCATTTTGTGGGAAAGTTAATGAACCGATTTGGGTTCCTTCATACGTATAAGATCCACTATATCCATTGGTTTGTGCCTCGTATAAAGACAAATCAAAACCAACTGACTTATATCTAGGATAAATATATTGGCTATATGAGTTACCTGAAGCGAAAGGAGAAGCTTGATGGTATGATGTACTATCAGGGTCTCCGTTTGCATCGATAATATCACTATTTCTTAAAGATGTTATTGATATAGGAGTTTTACTATATTTCAAATTAGTATCATATTCAGGTACACTCGGGATAGAATCGTCGATTAATAAATCCTGTCCGCCTGGAGTTAAGCTTGCTAATTCTAAAACTGATGCAGCTGCATTAATCATTTGTATATTATAAACCTTAGCTGCAATCTTTCCAGCATCAGTCGTAGTAGGTGCAGTAAATATTTGATTATAAAACCCTGCTGTCAATCTAAGTACATCACCATGAGATACTTTAATAGGTTCGCTTTCTCCGTCAGTTAAATAAACTTCTAATATTCCTTTTGCTTGATCTATTAGTGCTTTCAAGCTATTAATTTCGTTTGTTATCTCAGTAAGCTTATCAAATAGATTCACCGGATTCCCCGCGCCATCATAAAACCCGCTAGATATATTTAAAGATCTGTGATTGTATACAATATTTCCGTTATTAAACTGGTCTTCTAAATGTTCAACTAATCCCATTGCAGCTAATTCCTCCTTAACCTTCAATACTGCCTTATCTTCTGCATTGGATAATATAGAATATTCCATGGTTTTTGACGATAAATCATCTGGGAATATAACTGTAATCGATGAAGACCAAGCAGATTTAAGTGGATTTTCTGGCCATCCTGCTTCCGAAATTGATCTAACCTGTATCTCAGCCTGCTCCCCTTTCTTTATAGGAATGTCAAGCTGATTTATATTAACCTCATCAGAATCAGAGGTATTCTCAGTAGCCCAAACATATATGCCTTTATTCCCATCATATATTTTATCTCTAAGATCACTTTTCTGGATTATCCAATTACTAAATGATCCATTTTTTTCTGCTCCGTCAGAGCCTTTATATCTTATATTTTTTGCCGGTTGTGTGTCTCCGGAATCACTAAGATATCTATATCTTATAATAAATTGAATTACCTCTTGGTCACCAGTCTTATCACTTACTTTAGCATTTGGGATATCCCAAAATCCCCTAATATTATATTTAGGAGCCTCTACAACCTGTGGTGTATCCAAACTAGTAATTGAGATTTCTTCTACTAGTGTATTATACAACCTCTGTTTTTGTGATCTTTCTTCAGTTAAGGTATTTAGATTAGCTTGAGTTGCTGCAGGATTTACACTATCTGAAGACCTCGCTCCTGGATTTATAACAGAAGCTGAAGAAAGCCCGCTATTTAATTGTAATCTGGTTTTCCCTATAGCATCATCTAAAGTTCTTAGCTCATTACTAATCGAAGATTTAGCAGCTACTTTTTCTTGTATTCCTTTTACACTTACAGAATCAGTTAATTGTTTATTTATCTGGGTAACTTGGAAGCTATTTACATCTAATGTAGGAGAATCTGGGATTATTCCATATATTGCTGGTATAACATTATCCTTAGCCATTCCTAAGAAGATCTGTCCCATATCAGCTACCTGGTTTTTATAGAAGGTACTAAGATCTTCTATTGTTCCCTGGTTATTGAT
>Ga0164313_10003020_pt1 | contig 14984 bp, 9 predicted proteins | sample GuaBasSedimGuay4_FD_113735 | JGI IMG/M metagenome (GOLD analysis project Ga0164313, IMG submission 113735) | Subseafloor sediment microbial communities from Guaymas Basin, Gulf of California, Mexico - Guay4, Core 4569-4, 0-3 cm | ecosystem: Environmental > Aquatic > Marine > Hydrothermal vents >... | reverse complement strand
GATATTTTCGATAAAAGCCTCAAGCAGGTCGGAACAGCTGATGCGCTTTTCCCGTATGTCCGCCAATAATTGGGTTGCCGATCGGTAGGTCAGATTTTGCATGGATGGTTTCTCCTTTTTGATATAATTCACCGTAGCGGCGATGCGCTTTTTTTCAGACAGGATTAACAGGATTTACTGGATTTATTAACAATACCCGGTCACAAGCCTTGGAAGAATACGCTTGTCGCCCCAGGGTATGCCGATAGTTTTTGTACCCCTTACCCGGTTGAATCTACCGAAGGAAGACCACCTCCAGCAACATCCAACCGGATGAACCCCTAACATTGTTGGCGGTAGCCAGTAGTCAGTAGCCCGAAACAAATGTCATACTTTAATATGATCCTGTAAATCCTGTCAAAAAAATAAATGTTCTGTGCCTCTAACCAAGCTGCCGTGCGAATCATTTTCCCGTTTGACCGTTGAATTTCACCGGCTCGAAATCGACCTTCAGCAAAAAGAAAAGCGTACTTACAATCAGCAGGGCCGACACGGCAAAGACCACCCTGTACGAATCGCCCCCCAGCCAAGCAAAACGATCCAGGAATTTGCCGAACACCAGGGGCATCCCCGTGGCAAACAAAAGGGTCAGGAGCGGGGCCACTGCAAAATAACTGGTGGCGTCACTCAAGCCGGAAAGTTTCCTCACCGAAGGCGCAAATACGATCATGCGGGTACCGCGGGATGCGCCGAACAGAAAAGATGCCAGCAGAAAACTCCAGTAATCCTGAAAAAGAACGATCAGGATCAGGGCCGTAACCGTCGCGCTCTTGGAAAGGATGTATTTGTCCCGTATGCGCAGATACCCAAGCGACCCCAGGAAAATATTGGTGAGAATGGCCCCGGTATAGAGAAGCCCCACGAACAGGCCCGCGGCAACTGATGGCCGGATCCCGCAAAAGGTGGTGGCATAGTTGGCGTAAAAGGAAATGACCGTCACCACAACGAAATAGTCCATGTCCCCTGCCAGGAAAATCAGAAAATTTCTGTTCTTCAAAATATGGCGAATGGAGTCGATGGTGTAACGGGCAAGCGAGCGGCCCCCGCGGTTGTTTTGCTCCCCATCCCGGACCACTTCCCGGGTAAACAGAAACAGCAGGGCGCTCAATGTAAACAACACCCCCACGGCTATGAATATCAAAGCTGAAGAGTACGGGGAGAATGAATACATCTCCACCCACCGAACGATCATGATGCTGCTGATCAGCCGGCCCACGTTCTGAGCGATCATCATGTAGGCAAAACCCGTCACCGTGCGATCTTCGGAAAGGAGGTTCACAGCATAGTTCAGCCACACCGGCACGGTCATGCCGATGCACACCGAGAAAACCGCATAAGCGATGAAAAACACGAGGATAATAGACGGAATCTTGCCGAAAACGTAGAGAAAACAGCCGAAAAAGAGCAGGGCAAACCCGGAAACAATGTGCAGCATAATAACCGCATTGCGTTTGAAGGCCATGCCCGAGGTGAAATAGCTGGAGAGCAGGCCGAATATCGAACACCCCACGAAAAAAAAGGCCGGTATGAACCCGATGACAAAACTCGAGGCACCCAGGCTTTTTAAAAATAGCTGCAGGAAGGTGGATTCAATCACCACGGGCAGCCCCAGCCCCCATATGAACTCGACACTCGAAATACCGAACACGTTCTGTTTGAAATATTTGTCGATCATGCTGACCACATCTGAAAATCTTCTTCTCACCACAAAGACACAAAGAACACAAAGGAGACCCCAATATTGAAAAGCAAAACCAAATCGCTTTCTGGTTTTTTTGCCTGTCTTCAATCAAACCATAAACCACGGCACATATATCAAAAGAAAGGTGAAATAAAAAGCACGATTCACGCTCATTTATTTTGTGGCTGGCGGATGCCCGGAAGAGCTATGATTAATAGCCCTTCCATATCGTTGAAGTCCCCTCGCGTATTCGTGTCCAACCACATGAGCGTCCTGGAAACGTTTCTTTTCCCGAGCCTGCAAAGGAATGTTTCCGTGCTGGTTTTCCCGCAGACAACCCGGGGACTGCGTTTCGATCCCGACAAGTTCAACACCCTCGGGATCAAGCTGGCCCGGCGGGCCAAGGTTCCGGTGATCCCCGTAGCCGTGAAGGCGGATGCCTGGGGTGTAGGCCGGTGGGTTCGGGATATCGGCCGGATCGATCCCTCAAAACTGGTCAGGGTCAGGGTCAGTTTCAGAAAACCCGTCCACATCAGCGGCAACGGCGAGGCCGAACACCGCGCCACCATCGATCTTATCAAGACGAAGCTGGCGGGCTGGCAATAATTATAAATTCGCCTGGGGCGAATTTATTGTACGCGGCTGCGCCGCTATTTTCCAAAATACAAGATCGAATAACATTTTCCGTGAACAGTTAATGGGTAGAACCAATAACCGCCCACTTCGTTCAAGACGCCAAGTACGCAAAGATTTATTTTTCCCCAAGACAATAGGTTGAAGCAAAGTGACAGAGTGACAAAATAGGGGTTTAGGTTGAAGGCTAAAGGTCGAAGGTGCCTTTTAGCTTTTTGCAAATCGCTCCTTCAGTCTTCCACCTATATCCCCTTCTACCTTATACCTTCCACCTTCTATCTCCTACCTGAAAGCGTCTGCGCTTTCGACAAAACACCCCTCAAACACCGGATCCACCTGGTCATTGAATGTCCCCATAGGCATGGGCGGGGAGTCGTTGTCGGCAATAGCTTCCCTTGCATTTGGCATCAGTTTCTTCAACCACTGCATGGTTTTTCCCTTCATGGTCAGCCATATTTTTTCGGGTGTTGACAGGCCTGCCATCTGGGCGGATTCCGGAAAAACAAGGTAAGCGCCCTCCACGATGGCCTTGACCCAATACCCTTTGTAAAACTCCAACACGAAGTCTTCCTCAAGCAGATGGACTTTGTATTCTCCATCTTGCCATTCCCAGATGCGATGGTCGATAAGCAAGGACGCGGCAGGATCGGATATGTGCACGGGATCCACGTTAAGGGAATCGCTCACCCAGCGTCCCACCATGACTTTATTCCAGAAGTAATCGACATCATTGGGTGGGGCGATCATGTTCCATCCATAGCCAGCCGCTGGATTGATGTAAAGGCAGTGCTCCAGGTCATGCACCTTGCTCACGGGGATGCCGTTGAAGTTCACTACCAAGCCTTCGCGAGCCAGAATCCAGTAGGCCGTACCCGGTTCCATCTCCAGGCCGTCGCCGAACTCGATATATCGGCCCTGCTCAGGGTCCCAGGTGCCGATGCGGTAGTTGGCCGGGTCGTAGTCGATGCTAAACACGGCGTGGGGGGCGGGATTGTCCGGCCAGTGCACAATGGAGATCATGCCGAAGTCGCCCAGATTTTTCCCGGCCTGCACCGCTGGCAGGCTCTCCGGTACGGAGGTGCCCACTTTGAACGTGCTCATGGTTGACCATTCCGAAACTGCACCGCGTTCGTCCTCATATTTCACCCGCCAGGCATACTTGAGCCCGGGATCGAGCGTATCCATCACCGCGTGACTGGTGAGGCCGACGACGCTAGGAGCATCAAAGTACGATGGCAGCAGTTCTTCGCTGTCAAATCTTTCCACCTCCCAGTACGATGTGTTGTGGGCATCACCCTCCGGGTCGCTGAAGTCACTTGCCTGCAGCGTGACGGCTGTGTCTTTGTCAATCCTGGCTTCGTCCGACGGGGTTTTAGGTACAGGGGTTGCCGGCGGACTGTTTTGAGGCGTCCCGGACAGGGCAAAAATGCTGTTTCCCCAGTTGGAGAGCATGTCGCCTCCGGCCTTGTTGTTAAATTCACCCGGCTGGACCGTACCGCTCCCGTTGGGAAATGATTCCTGCGATAGAAGGCTCCCATCTACACCGCTGAGCAGAACGAGTTTGTCTGATTGCCCGCTCACGATGACGTCTTTTTTGCCGTCACCGTTGGTATCCGGGACCACCTTCACATAGCTGTCCTGATCAGTAAGGACATAACTCCATAACAGACGATCGTCTGCACCCGCAAACCCATCGAAAGCGTAAACACTCGAATCACTTCCCCCACAAGTTCCCGCAGTGCCGATCACCACGTCCTCGATGGTGTCGCCGTTGACATCCCCCAGGCTTTCGATGCCGCTGGGTGTTCTATCAAGCGGATACTGCCATAAAATAGAGCCGGATGAGCCGCTCAGAATGTATAGCCGCGGGTCGGGTGTTGTGGGGCAGGTCCCGGTGTGAAATTTGCCTACGGCAATGTCGGGCACACCGTCTAAATTGGCATCCCCTACCACTGCAGGGTTGGTTATATTTTCGGTCGTGAGCACAGACCAGATTTGGATGGGGCTGGCACCTCCGCCTGCCCAGGCCTGAACACCTCCGACATCTTCGGCGGAAGCGCCGCTAACGATGATGTCCGGCCAGCTGTCCCCGTTCAAGTCAGGCGCTGCAGTTCTCCCGTACACATCCCACAGGTTCGCATCCGTAAAAAACCAGATACGGCTGCCATCCACGCCGCTGAAAAGGAGACCAGCATCGCTGCCATAACAGGCTAAGCGGACCGATACATTGGCAAAGATATCGTTGATCCCGTCTCCGTCCACATCCGGAACGATGAGCGGCTGGTACAGGCCACACCCCAGTGTGCTGTCGCCCAGGTGCCCGACCGGGCCCCAAATCACACGGGTGGTTGGGTTCTCGGCACCGCTCAGAACGTACATGGCGTCATCCCCCATATTGTTAAGGCGGTCGGAGGTCCCTATCATCACGAGAATGTCCTGAATACCGTCATCGTCCAGATCATCCAGGACAGCGAGCCCTCTTTGCAAGGAATTCAGGGTGTAAGTCCATAGTATGGTGGTCCCGTCTACACCACTGACCGCGTAAACATACGAATCAATGCTGTCACTGATGGCATTTTCGTGCACTACCAGTTCGTCGAAACCGTCATTGTTGATGTCAGGAAGTACGATCCTTCTGTGGCTGCTGCCCACATTGTACACCCACAACGCCCGGGTGCCGCTGATCTCGTAACACCCTATTTCACGCCCAAGGCCATTGGGCCGGGCGATACCGTCCAGATCACCTGCGACCGTGTCACCCGCCTCGGCCCTGATGAGGTTGAGCAGCGGAGAGGTGGGTGCGAGATGAAAGTCAAAGCCGGCGGCATCCACGAAGAGAGGGTCATACGAAAGATCGTTGGGTCCGGAGATTACACTTTTATAATTCGTAGTGTTGCCGACCACAGCGTTGTAGTCAAATTTAAGGATACTAGACGTCGTCACGATTTCTTCGATGCCGACAACGAAATTCGTTATGATATTGAATTTGACATCGATGGTTTCAGTCTGGTCAGGTTCTATCTGTGAAACATAAATCCCGGTAGACTGACCGCCAGCGATGGTGTTGTGAAAAATCTGCGCAGCGATGGTGCCAACCCCATATGAATAAACCCAAATTCCCTGTTCCATATTCCGTACCCCTGACCCAGTGTTGTAGATCAAGTTGTTGATCACTTTCGGCCGGATGGTCAGGCTGCCTCCGTAGTCCATATAAATGCCGTTGGCGTTGTCGTAAATCGTATTCTGTAAAATTTCCGGACTGCCACCTTCTATCGTAATGCTCGAGGAATAATGATCATGGATGTTGCAGTCCGTAACCACATTCGCGGTTCCCGATCCTGACGTAAATTGCACCCCTGTGCCACTGTTGCTTATGTCGCAGGATTCGATGCGGTTGTTCGATCCACCGCTGACAACCATGTTTTGGCCCAAAGCATCACAAGTGAACCCGGTTATTTCCATATGCTTTATCGTCACCCCGGATGCGCTAATATTGAATGCCGGTCCCCACTCTGATAAGCAACCTGGATCACCATCGATGACCGTACCTGTCGTACCCTGAATGGTTAGGTTGTTCTGAGTCACTGTGAGTGCCTTATCCTCTTCTCCTTTGGCAACGCTGTATGTTCCAGTGGCAACATTCAATATATCACCAGCCTGCAACCGTGGTACGGCGTAGTGAAGTGTTTTCCAGGCATCATCTGCCGAAATGCCGCTGGTTGGCGCATCAGTGCCGTTGTTGATGTCCACATAATAAGTTGTCGACCAGACCGGTGTCGTGCCGATCAGGCCCAGGAAACATATGGAAAGGAACAGGATAGAAATATGGTTTGTTTTTATTTTCATGACAACCCCCTATAAATTCGCCTGGGGCGAATTTATTGTATGCGGTTTCACCGCTATTCTATGAAATTCAAACCGTTTCTGGATGCTGAATGCCAGGCCCTATATGCTAGCGCCTGGTTTCCGGGCAAACACACAGGTTTGCCCCTACCGGTCTCCGGCCTAACACTGTCCTCGGGCACCCACAAGGGGCGCCCCTACAATGGTCTCTGTTCTCCGGCCGCTGACCTCCGTTCTCTGTCTTCTGGCCTTTGTGTCTTTTGCGCCTTTGTTTACCCCAACGGCTTTATCGGCGCTATTCCGGCATCTGTGGAAAATCGGGCAGGCTGCTCAAAATACCCTCATTCACCTGTTCGACGATGTCCGCCTGGACCAGGCCGGGTTTTTCTTTGGTTACGCCTGACCGTTGCACGTCCTTGGCGATGTCCCGCCTGTCGACATCTTTCACCTCGAAATCCTCGGACAGGTCGACGATAGTGTCTTCCGGCACCAGTACCCGCACATCCTTCATGGCTATGGCGGTAACACCGGTTTCCATCCCGGTTTCCCCCTGAATCTCATCTTCTTCAGGCTCCGCGTCGGCAGGATCCACGCTGATGAACTGTTCCTTCAAGCGCTGGATCTCTTCGGGGGTGAGCTTGATGGGTGTCGTGGGACGCCCCCCAAGATACACTTTGGAGGTATGAAATTCCGGCACCACGATCGGGTCCGCTTCGGGATACTCCAGGCTCGCAATTTCAATGGTCGTCTTTTCAAAAGAAGTCACACTGGTGACTTGTGCGGACGCTTCGATGACATAGTCGGAACCCCGCACGCCACATACGGCCGTGGGCGTTTTCACCTTGAACTCGGTGCGTTTGAACTTTAACAGCTTCACAACCAGAAAACGGGTTTTGCCAAAGACCATGTTCAAAAAAGAGGACCGGCTTTTCTTTTTCTGGTCATAAACGCTCTTGTTCAATTCCAGTTTGGTCCTGGAGGCCAGGGAAAGTATGCTGCCGTCGTTCATTTTAAAACGGACCTTGCCTTTTTTCATGGTGACAATGGTGTCGCCCCTGTATAGCATCAGCCCGGGTCTGACGCGGTAACCTTTGTTCGCTTCATGGGCATGCAGGACCACGACTTCCCCCTTGACGCGTTGGACCTTGGCGATGGGCGCCCCGAACCCGGGCGTAAATGTATCCGCAACGACAGCCCCCGCCGGCAGGAGCGATACGGCCGACACAGCCCCCGGCAACCCCATACTCGACAGAAAGGCGGCCATCAGAACCAATCCACAAATTACTGTCAACTCGCTTCTTTTTGTATTCATAGTCTTTCTCCAGCTATGATTTTTTTCATATGCTTTATTTCATCCGGGAGATTCCCGTTCCTCCCGATCGACACCCCGTACATGATGCCCTGCGAAGCTTCACATCAAATGTCGAGAAGTTAGAACTCCACATCAATCCCTACACCCACTGTATTCCTCCGGTAGTCGAAAAGTTCTTCGTTGGAACTGTTGGTAATGTGGTTGTAATCCAGGGAAACGAAAAGCCATTCCCAATAGATGGGTCGCTTGATCGACACCACGCCGGTATATTTGTCATCTTCCCGGGTACTGCCGGGAAAATTCGGATATTTTTTCTGGTAGTAATACAGTTCCAGATCCATTCTAACCTTCCATCCCACGTCCACGGACAACCCCGTCTTGATCTTCGCCCGGTTGTAGTTGTACACGTCATCATCCGCGCTGTTGCTCTCGTAACCCAGGCCACCGAAAACAAAACCGCGCCCCCCGAAAATATGGTAGTAGATGTCCGCATATATATCGTGGAGGTCGCCGTCCCGGTCATCGTTCTGTCGGTAGTCCCTCAGGTAGTACGCGTAAACAAAACGGGTCAGCAGGTCTCTGTTGGGCTGCCAGTATACGGCAGGGCGGATTTGATGCTGGAACAGGTAGTCTTCATCGTCGATGGTGTAAAGCCTGGGAAGGTAGTTCAGGCCAAAAAGAAAAGACCGGGTTGAATAGGACCCGTAAATATCCGCGTTGGTGTCCGACATGTTGAACTGGCTCAGGTCGGAATACCAGGTCTGCCCCCGGCCAATCCCCGCCCCCAGCACCAGATCACTGCGGTTGACGATATTGTAGTATCCGCCTGCATAGCCATATATGCCGGTGTCAGCCTCATCCGAAGGAAACAGATCCTGGCCCGTGGGTTCGAGGGGCACATTGTCATCATATATGAATTTTAAGGTAAAATCGAGTCCATACGGTTTCCGCTTTCCTTTCTCACCGAGTATCGCCAGCCATTTCTCGGCGTTTTCTTTTTCGGTCGGCGATTCGGCATTCTCTTTGACGTAGGTGAATTTTTCCTCGGCCGCGGCTGTTTTCCCCGAGTGGTAATCACAGATCCCGGCATAATAATAACCGTTGACCTTCAGGGAAGGACTTTTGTTGGCCGCGGTGACAAATAAAGGGCCGGCCTCGTCGTAGCGCTTCTGCCGGTAAAGACAAATGCCGCCATAGTAGGCGGCAAGTACATTGGATGAATCTTCATCAAAAGCTGCGGTAAAATGTTCCGAAGCCATGCCATCATTCTCGATTTTATAATACAACAAGCCCAGGTCATAATTCAGTCCGACCAGGTCAGGGTCTTTATCCCGGGCGGTTTCAAGATATTCCCCGGCATCTTCATACTGCCCGGTCTTAAGATAGACCCGACCCAGATTGTGAAGGTAGACCGGGTTCTTCGGATCGGCTTTAAGGGCCTTTTTGAAATTGCCTTCGGCCTCCTGATAATCGCCGGCCTCATAAGCGAAAACGCCCAGGTCATAGTAACCGCTTCCCGACTCCCCCGCCTGGACCTGAAAACCGGCACCCGTTAAAAATAGAACCGCTAACCCAACTGCCAACATTCGACGCATAGTATGGCCCCCCACCTTTACCCTGTCATTGCCCAAACAGGCAGCAACAGACAGATATTAATGAATTGTGATTAACCCCGCGATTGAACGGCGCATGGGAACGCCCCTGAACGCGCCGATGGAAAAAATTTTCGCCGCATAGCCGCGGAAGTAAAACAATGCAATTTTTTATCAAACAATCATTGTATATAAAAAATTATATCTTCAGTAGAATTGGACCGATCGTGCCTGAAGTTTTCAACACTTGGAGCATATGTATCTGAAAAAGCCATAAGCACCGGCTCAGGTTTCACTTTGTAACTGGTAGGCGTACTTTGGGCTCGCTCAAAAATAACCGCCCGTTTCTATCTTTTTGAGGGAAATTATGTTATCCACCGGTAAGGCAGATTTACAGGTGAATTATATAAAAAAATGTCAACGATGTCAAATAGTAATAAGGATGACCTTACATGTCCGATATCAGAGAAAAAACTATCAATGGATTGAAGACCGGGGATTCATTTACCATATCCAGAACCTTTACCGAAAAGGACATGCTCGCCTTTGCCGACATAACCCGGGACTACAATCCCGTTCATTTTGACGAACGCTTTGCACGGACAAAAAATTTTAGCGGCCGCATCTGCCACGGTCTGATGACAGCCGGCATGGTGACTCAGGTCGGGGGACAGATCGGGTGGCTGGCCACGGGGATGCACTTTGAATTCAAGAAGCCCGTCTATTTCGGTGACACCATCACCTGCAACTTCACCATTTCCGATATCGATAAACGAGGCAGAGCCCGCGCCGACGTAATCTGCACGAATCAGGCGGGTCATACGGTATTCGAAGCATGGATTACCGGGATGCTCCCGGCATCCCCGGAAGTTGAAGTCCTGGCGGCCATGGTGTCTGAGGGGGATCCTACCAATGGCGAGAAACGTGAAGTGTGAAACGTTAGACGTTAAACGTGAGGTGGAAGGTAAAAGGTAGAAGACTGAAGGGGCGGTTGCAATAAGTCAAACGGCTCCTGCGACCTTGGAACTTTAACCCAACCCGGATAACCGGAATTGAATATCCAATAATCAATATCCAATTTCCAATGATCAGATTTGCTATCTGCACTGGACATTGATCATTCGTTACTGCAGTGGAAGGGACAGGTTAAAGGTATAAGGTGGAAGGCTGATCTTCTTTTTCTAGATTCGGGCCGATTTCATTTAAATATCTTTGCTTTACCCCAACGTTGCAAAAGCCGGAGGGCTTCAGAGCCAAGGCGTCTGAGAGTGAAGTCGTAGTTTTTTACTTCGAACCCTCAGCAACGCAGGATCTGAAGTTCTCCGGCTTTCCCGAAGGGTAAATAGCATGGCAAAATAGACGTCATCCTTAGAGTTCACCTGGGGGAATATCCAGAAAATGGCGCTATTGCTATGATATCGCATATAATAACAGCTCATTATCTATTCTTTGCCATGTTGTTTATGTAACTAAGGGGTTTATTAGTCATCTGGTATCCCCAGAAAGTAACGCAGCCCTGAAAGATTGTCCGTGGTTATCATACCGTCACTGTACTCCTTCAGAATCTCCTTGGGGCTGAATGCAATGGCCAGTCCCGCATTCTCCAGCATGAAACGGTCGTTGGCGCCGTCCCCCACAGCCACGATCTGATCCTTGGTGATGTTTTCCAACTGGGCGATCTGAATGAGAATTTCGCCCTTGCGTTCCGCATCGATGATGTCACCCTTGATTCTGCCGGTCACGCGGCCATCCACTATCTCCAGTTCATTGGCAAAAACGTAATCCAGCCCCAGCCGCTCTTTGAGGTAATCCGTAAAAAATGAAAAGCCTCCCGAAATCACGCCGACCTTGTAGCCCATGAAATGAAGCGTGGAAATCAGGTCTTCCGTTCCCGGGGTCAGATGGATGGATTTTGTCAGCGTCTCGAGCTGATCGACGGTCAGTCCTTTCAACAGGCTGACCCGTTTTCTAACCGCATCCTGAAAATCAAGATCCCCGTTCATGGCCTGCGCGGTCATGGCCTTCACGTCGGCGCCGACGCCGGCGACGTCTGCCAGTTCATCGATGATTTCGCCCTGTATTATCGTACTGTCACAGTCGAATATCACCACCCGCCTGGGTTTTTGGAAACGGTCGAATTTCCTCAGGGACACGTCCAGTCCTGTTTTTTCGGAAAACTCATAAAATATTTTGCGCAAGGCGGCAATATCGTCCACATCCGATGTGTCTACGGTGATCTCCATAGCAATGTACTCGCCGCGGGCAATCATCTTTATGTTCTCTATGTTGATGCTGTTTTCGGAGAAAATGCCGGACACGCTGGCGACAATGCCGGGTTTGTCCTTACCCATCAGGGTGAACAGCATCAGGCGTTTGTTGACAATCCTGCGGCCTGTTTCATAGGGCTCCACCCGCAGACCAAGGTTGAAATTGGCGCCCACCGGCTCGATGGCCGCCATCATATCTGCGTGGCTGCAGTCTGACGTGCCGAGGTCGACCACCAGAAACATGGTAAAATGTCCCCTCACGGCACGGGCCTCGACATCCACAATATTGATTCTCAGGTTGGCCAGAACCCTCGTTACCGAGTGCACCAATCCGGGTTTGTCTTTTCCCACTGCTGAAATAACGTACAATTCTTCCATCCAAATAAAATCCTCTTTGAGAAATATAATCTTTTAAGTTCCATTATTTTTAATTCCAACGGCCCGTGCTTAAATACGTATGGCTTTATTTGTATGTCAAGGTGTTTTGTATTTGGTGTTTGGTATTTTGTGATTTGATGTCAGGTTCCGTCCTCTGGCTTCTGTGGTTCTGGTTCCTCTGCAGATCTGTCCTCTGCGTGTCGGGGGTTTGTTGCCGATAAATTGATCAGACACACAGTTTCCTAAACACAAAATACCAGATACAAAATACTAGCATCTTCGGAGATGCTTGCATTTCCGAATATACGTGATTATTGTTTGGTCACTATGAAAGAATACAACGAAAAAATCCCGACTCCCAAGGAACTCGAAAAAGAACTGGGCGATTTTTTGTCCAAAAAATTCGGCGGCAACGTCAAAGTGGCCACACCGATACTCATGCAGCAGGCAAATGCGGACGACAGCACCCAGAAGGCTGCTCCCGACACGCATGCGATCGACTTCAATCTCATACCCGAAGAGCTGGTCGCCTACCTGGATCAGTACATTGTCAAGCAGGACAATGCCAAAGCCATTCTGTCCACCAAAATTTGTACACATTTCAATAGGATAAAACGCCATCAATCATCTCCTGAACAGATGGGCGAAATGGTGGGCAGCATCAAGAACAACGTACTCATGGTGGGGCCCACCGGTGTAGGCAAAACCTACATGATCAAACTGATTGCCCAAAAAATCGGGGTGCCCTTTGTCAAGGGGGATGCCACAAAGTTCAGTGAAACCGGCTATGTGGGCGGTGATGTAGAGGATCTTGTACGGGATCTGGTGCGCGAGGCGGATGGCGACATCGAAAACGCCCAATACGGCATCATTTACATCGATGAAATTGACAAAATTGCTTCGAGCCACAATTTGATCGGGGCGGATGTGTCGCGCACCGGTGTGCAGCGGGCGCTGCTGAAGCCCATGGAAGAAACCGAAGTCGACCTCAAGGTCCCCCACGATCCAATTTCCATGCTCCAGGAAGTGGAGCATTTCCGAAAAACAGGAAAAAGGGAAAAAAACACGGTCAACACAAAGAACATCCTTTTTATCATGAGCGGCGCTTTTACCGGTCTTGTGGATATCATCCACAAGCGCATTACCGCCAAAGGCATCGGATTCGGAGCCAGCCTCCCAAAAACGACCGACAATGCGGACATCCTGCAGCAGATCAAATCCGAGGACCTGATATCATTCGGATTCGAATCGGAATTTGTGGGCCGCCTCCCCGTGCGGGCGGTCTTCGAACGACTCTCAGAAGACGACCTGTACAGCATTTTAAAAAATCCCAACAACCCGATCATATTAGGAAAAAAACTGGACTTTGCCGCCTATGACATCGAGGCCAAATTTGAAGACCAGGCCCTCAGACTGCTTTCCAAAAACGCCTTCCAGGAAAATACCGGCGCCAGGGGCCTGGTAAGTGCCGTGGAAAATGCACTGCTCTTGTTTGAAACAAAGCTGCCTTCAACCACCGTGAGCAAGTTTGCCGTTACCCGGACCGTCATCGAATCACCGGAGCAAAGCCTGGAAAACATCCTGGATACCGCCAAGCAGCCGGATCAGGACAAGATTTTCACCGACCTGACCGAAAAGGAACGGCAATCCCTGGTGGCCTATATCGAAGCTAACCAGAACAACCTCATCAGCAAGCACCACATGGACCTGACGCCCTCCAGAAAAAAACTCATTGCGGAGTGTTATGCTGCAACCCCCTCGGACGTCAGCAATATTTTTAAAAAAATTAAATCGTACCACAACCAGGTCAAAGCCATTGAACTCTATTTTTTAAAAAACCACGATATCAATATCGTTCTCGATGAAGACGCCATTGATCTGATCATCGAAAAAGTCATTCACGGCCATATTGCGTTGAAAGATGTGTACAAAAAGCTGTCCGACGACTTTGAACTCGGGCTGAAACTGGTCAGAGACAAAACCGGCCGCAACCGGTTTTTCATCACCCGGGAAGCGCTGAATTCCCCTGAAACCTACGTTGGGGAATTAATAAATCTTCACGCTGAATCGCTTCCGGATACTTAAAATTGGAACTGGGATAGTATCTAAATGATAGGAATATCAAAACTTTACTGTGGAACCGTGGAACCGTCGGACGCTCTGCGCTATGGGCGTCTCTCTTCATCGCTGCCTTCTCACCTGCTGCAGTTTTCCAGCGACAAAAGACCGGTTGTGGTCTGGAACATCACCCGCCAATGCAACCTCAGGTGTGTGCACTGTTACGCCCACGCCAAAGACCAAACCTTTGAGAATGAACTCTCTTTCGAAGAGGGCAAGGCGCTGATCGATGACCTGGCCGGATTCGGTGTACCGGTACTTCTATTTTCCGGCGGAGAGCCCCTGGTGCGCAAAGATCTGCCCGACCTGGCGGCCTATGCCGTGGAAAAAGGAATGCGGGCGGTGATTTCCACCAACGGAACGCTTATTACCGCTAAAATGGCCCGTACCCTAAAGGAGATCGGCCTCTCCTACGTGGGTATCAGCCTGGATGGAATGGAAACCATAAACGATCGTTTCCGCGGTGTTGTGGGCGCCTTCAACAAGGCCATGAAAGGCATTCGCAACTGCCAGGATGCCGGTATCAAGGTCGGGCTGCGTTTCACCATCAACAAGGCCAACGTTCAGGAAATACCCCCCATATTCGACATTCTCGAAGAGATGGATATCCCCAGGGTCTGTTTCTATCACCTCGTGTACGCCGGCAGGGGATCGACCATGGTGGAGGAAGACCTCTCCCATGCAGAAACCAGGGCTGCTGTCGACCTGATCATGGACCGCACCAAGGACCTTCACGACAGGGGCAAACCCAAGGAGGTACTGACGGTGGACAACCACGCGGACGGACCCTACCTGTATATGCGAATGCTCAAGGAAGACCCGGAACGGGCCAAAAAAGTCCTGGATCTTCTGAAAATGAACGAGGGCAACAATTCCGGCCGCGGAATCGGCTGCGTCAGTTGGGACGGCAGCGTTCACCCGGATCAGTTCTGGCGCCACCACAGCTTTGGCAATATCAAGGACAGGCCTTTTTCGGAAATATGGACAGACCTGTCCGAACCTCTCATGGGGAAACTGAAAGATAAAAAGAAGCATGTCACCGGCCGTTGCGCGACCTGCGGATGGCTCAATATCTGCGCCGGCAACTTCAGGGTGCGGGCTGAAGCCGTATACGACGACAT
>Ga0164313_10003019_pt1 | contig 14986 bp, 10 predicted proteins | sample GuaBasSedimGuay4_FD_113735 | JGI IMG/M metagenome (GOLD analysis project Ga0164313, IMG submission 113735) | Subseafloor sediment microbial communities from Guaymas Basin, Gulf of California, Mexico - Guay4, Core 4569-4, 0-3 cm | ecosystem: Environmental > Aquatic > Marine > Hydrothermal vents... | reverse complement strand
TGCCATCGATGCCGCGAAAGCGGGAGCCGCCGTGGTCCATTGCCACGTACGCGATCCCGAGACTGGAAAACCGAACCGCCGCACCGATTTATTTCGCGAAGTAGTCGACCGTATTCGCGACTCGGATACCGATGTCGTGATCAATTTGACCGCCGGCATGGGTGGCGACATGGTTTTTGGCGATCCGGAATCTCCCCTGCCTCTCAACGAGACCGGTACCGATATGGCGGGAGCGAGCGAGCGTGTTGCCCACGTGAGAGAATGCCTGCCTGAAATTTGCACACTCGACTGCGGCACGATGAATTTCGCCGAGGCCGACTACGTGATGACCAACACACCCGGCATGTTACGCGCCATGGGGCAAATGATGACCGACCTTGGCGTGCGCCCCGAAATTGAAGTTTTTGAGACCGGTCACCTGTGGTTCGCCAAAAAACTGGTCGACGAGGGCATTATTCAGGATCCGGTGATGATCCAGATGTGTATGGGTATTCCCTGGGGCGCACCCGACGATCTCAACACTTTCATGGCGATGGTCAATAACACGCCTTCTAACTGGACTTTTTCGGCGTTTTCAATCGGCCGCCATGAAATGCCTTACGCGGCCGCGGCTGTACTCGCCGGCGGCAATGTTCGCGTTGGCCTCGAAGATAATCTATGGTTAAGAAAAGGTGAACTCGCGACCAACGCACAGCTGGTCGAGATGGCCGCGACCATCGTCACCAACATGGGCGCGACCCTGATGACACCCGCGCAGGTGCGCGAAAAAATGCAGCTGCAAAAGCGTGCACCCGTATCAAAATAGGTGGAGATTACTATGCTCGAAATTAAAACAGCCGCTATTATTGGCGGCGGCGTCATTGGCGGCGGTTGGGCGGCACGCCTGATCGAGAATGGTATCAACGTTGCCGTGTTCGACCCGGCTGCAGATGCAAAGGTCAAATTCGATGCGGTGCTAGCTAATGCGGAGAGTGCATTTGCGAAACTTGGCACGGTGCCCCGCCGCCAAAAGGGATCTATTAGCTGGCACGATACCGTGGCCGCAGCCGCGGGCAATGCACAGCTAATTATCGAATCGGTTCCCGAAAGACCGGATATCAAGCGTGCAGTCTATGCTGAAATCGAAACCACTGCCGCAACGGACGCAGTTATCACTTCTTCCACCTCCGGCATCATGCCAACCGAGTTACAGCGGGATATGCAGAATCCAGAGAGACTAATGGTTGCTCACCCTTTCAACCCAGTTTATTTGCTGCCCCTGGTAGAACTCGTTGGTGGAGAACAGACCGATCCTGAATACATAGCCTGGGCCAGGACTTTCTACGCTGAAATTGGTATGCACCCGCTGCATTGCCGGGTAGAAATAGAGGGTTTTATCGCGGACCGTTTGCAGGAAGCATTGTGGCGCGAGGCGCTATGGCTGCTGCATGACAAGGTCGCCACCGCGGCGGAAATTGACACCGCCATCGCCTACGGTCCCGGACTTAGATGGGCGCAAATGGGCACCATGCAGACCTTCCACCTGGCAGGTGGAGAAGGCGGCATGCGGGCCATGCTGGCGATGTTCGGTCCCTGCCTCAAATGGCCCTGGACCAAGCTCATGGATGTGCCGGAATTAACCGATGAATTTATAAACGAAATCGGCGATCAATGCGATACCCAGGCTGATGGCCTGTCACCCCGGGATCTGGAAGTCATCCGTGATGACAACCTGATTGCAATCTTGCAGGCGCTTAAGGGAACCAACTGGGGGGCAGGGAAAACGCTTGCAAGTTATGAGCAGCAACTCATTAATCAGGCGCGAACAGCCGCTAATGATTCCTAAATAGTTTTGAATTGGGAGAATTAAAATGCATTTCGGTTTGAGTTTTGAACAGGAAATGATCGTCGATACGGTACGGGAATTTGTTGAAAAGGAAATTTATCCACACGAAGCAGAGGTGGAAAGAACCGGTGAGGTTCCAATTGAGCTCGGTCATGAAATTCGCGACAAGTGTATCGAGGCTGGTTACTTTGCGGCCAATATTTCCGAAGAATTCGGCGGCGGCGGGCTTGGTGCGCTGGATTTCACATTGCTCGAACGCGAGCTTGGGCGCGCCAGCAATGCTCTCGCGGTATTCTTTGGCCGTCCCTCCGGTATTCTCATGGCCTGTAACGAGGAGCAACGCGATAAATACCTGTTGCCGGCGGTGAAGGGTGAAAAATTCGACGCGCTCGCAATGACCGAACCCGAGGCCGGTTCAGATGTGCGCGGCATGAAATGTAACGCTAAGCTCGATGGCGGCGACTGGGTCGTCAACGGTAGCAAACATTTCATCAGTCATGCCAATATCGCCGATTTCGTCATCGTCTTTATCGCCACCGGTGAAGAACAAACCCCTCGTGGCATAAAGAAAAAAATTACCTGCTTCCTGGTCGATCGCGATACACCCGGATTCGAAATTCGCCCCGGATACAATTCGGTAAGCCACCGTGGTTACAAGAACTGTATTCTGAACTTCGATAAATGCCGACTGCCCGAGTCGCAAATCCTGGGTGAATTGCACCGTGGTTTCGATGTCGCCAACGACTGGTTATACGCAACCCGTTTGACCGTCGCCGCCACCAGTGTCGGTCGTGCCCGCCGTGCGTTCGAATACGCCCTGCCCTATACCACCGAACGCAAGCAATTCGGTCAGCAAATTTGCAAGTTCCAGGGGGTGTCGTTCAAACTCGCCGACATGATTACCGAAATCGACGCGGCTGACTGGCTAACCCTCTCCGCTGCCTGGCGCCTCGACGAGGGACTCGATGCCAATCGCGAAATTGCCAGCGCCAAGCTCTATGCGACTGAAATGCTGTCCCGCGTTACCGATGAAGCGATACAGATCTTCGGCGGCATGGGCCTGATGGACGAACTGCCATTGGAGCGATTCTGGCGCGACGCCCGGGTTGAACGTATCTGGGATGGGACCTCTGAGATTCAGCGCCATATTATCTCGCGCGAACTATTGCGCCCTCTCGGCGGCTAAGCCGAATTTTTTCGATGTCGAAGCTGGAACGTCTGCTACGCCCGAAATCCATCGCTGCGATCGGCGGTCTGCAAGCCAGTCGAGTCATTGAACAATGCCAGTTAATGGGTTATGAGGGCGATATCTGGCCGGTTCATCCAACTAAAAAAGAAGTTCAGGGCATTCCCGCATTTGCCTCGGTGGAAGCATTGCCCGGTTGCCCGGATGCCGCCTTTGTCGGTGTCAATCGCCATCTCACCATCGACATAATAAAATCACTTAAAGCAATCGGTGCCGGCGGCGCGATTTGTTATGCATCGGGATTTCACGAGGCTGATGAAACCGGAGACGAATTGCAGTCCGCGTTGATCGAAGCTGCGGGTGACATGCCGGTACTCGGACCAAATTGCTACGGCTTTATCAACTATGCCGATGCGGCGCTGCTATGGCCCGACCAGCAGGGTGGTCAGAGGCTCGAGTCCTATCAAACCGGCGTCGCTATTATCGCGCAGTCGTCTAACATCGCAATGAATTTCACCATGCAGCGGAGAGGCCTGCCGCTGGCTTACATTCTCACGGTCGGCAACCAGGCCCTGGTCGGCATGTCCGACCTGGGCCTGACCATACTCGATGACCCGCGTGTTACCGCGCTTGGATTACACGTTGAAGGTTTCGATTCGATCGCCGGCATGGAGGCACTGGCAAAAAAATCACGCGCACTGGGCAAACCGATCGTGGTGTTCAAAGTGGGCAAGAGCGAACAGGCGCAATCCTCCACCCTGTCGCACACCGCGTCGCTGGCTGGATCACGCACCGCTGCCGACGCCTTCCTGCGGCGTAATGGTTTTGGCCAGGCACATTCGATTCCGACTTTCCTCGAGTCGTTGAAGCTATTGCACGTCTGCGGAACACTCGATGGTTATCGGCTCTCATCGATGAGCTGCTCCGGCGGTGAGGCGTGTATCATCGCCGATTCGGCAGTCGGCAAGAAAGTGTATTTTCCAGCACTGGGGGATCATCAAAAACAATCCCTCGAAGCCGCTTTAGGACCACTGGTTACAGTTGCCAACCCCCTCGACTACCATACCTATTGCTGGGGCAATGCCGAGGTCATGACGGCAGTCTATAGCGGCATGGTCGGCAATGATTTCGATATAAATTTTCTCATTCTTGATTTTCCGCATCGCGAACGCTGCCAGGACTGGGAATGGCATATAGCGGTCGAATCCTTCGAGACCGCACTCAGGGCCAATCAGGCGAAAGGAGCATTTGTGCTTTCCCTGCCGGAAAATATTTCTGAAGATTACACCGCGAGGTTTATGCAAAATGGCATCGTCAGCCTCTATGGCTTTGATGAAGCCCTGCAGGCTGCGGAAGTTGCTGCGGATATCGGGCATGCCTGGCGTCTGGCCGAAAGTGAACCGGTATTAGCTCTATCAACACCCAAACCTGGTAAAACCACGCTGAACGAAGCCGCCGCGAAACAAAAGCTAGCCCAGTTTCAGGTACCGGTACCCGCCAATGAAACTATCAGTTCGGTACAGCAGGCAATTGATCATGCTGATGAAATCGGCTACCCGCTGGTTCTGAAGGCACTCGGCATCGCCCACAAAACCGAGTCCAGTGCGGTGCATTTGAATCTACGATCGAACGAAGCAGTCGCCACAGCCGCTTTGTCTTTACTGGAATTGAGCGATGCGTTGTATCTTGAATCGATGGTAGAATCTGCCGTCGCCGAACTCATCGTCGGTATCACCCGCGACTCCCAGTTCGGCCTCGTGCTGACCATAGGTAGCGGTGGTATCCTCGTCGAAATCATGCAAGACAGCCGAACACTACTGGTACCGGCAAGCCCCAATGATATCGAAACGCTACTTGGCGAATTAAAATCGGCGCCTTTGTTCGCCGGTTATCGCGGCAAGCCTAAAGCCGACCTGAAAGCAGCGGTGGAAGCAATTTTGGCTATTCAGAATTACGCAATGGCCGAGGCAGATGAATTACTGGAACTCGACGTCAACCCATTATTGATTTGTGCGGAAGGTGAAGGTGTATTCGCCGCCGACGCACTCATCGTCTTACGACACCCTCTTACAGGAGAAATGAAACCATGTCCGAAGTGATAAAAACCAAACGTGTTGGCGGTATCTTTGAAGTTACTCTCGATCGCCCCAAGGCTAATGCAATCGACCTGGTCACCAGCCGCCTGATGGGTGAGACCTTTAAAGAATTTCGTGACGATCCGGATTTACGCGTGGCAATTGTACGCACCGCCGGTGACAAGTTTTTTTCTGCTGGCTGGGACCTCAAGTCGGCGGCCGATGGCGACGCTGTCGATAGTAATTATGGTGTTGGCGGATTCGGTGGTCTGCAGGAATTGCGTGACCTCAACAAACCAGTGATCGCCGAGGTAATCGGAATGGCGGTTGGCGGCGGCTTCGAACTCGCGCTCTCAACCGACCTGATCTATGCCTCGGATCATTCCACCTTTGCGCTGCCCGAAATCAGGGCCGGCACCCTCGCCGATGCCGCCACGCTCAAGCTACCGAAGCGGATTCCTTACCACGTCGCCATGGAAATGCTCTACACCGGGCGCTGGATGGACGTGCAGGAAGCCCATCGCTGGGGACTGGTGAATGAAGTTTTGCCCGCCGATAAACTATCGGACCGGGTCTGGGAAATAGCCGAACAACTCGAAGCCGGACCGCCGCTGGTGTTTGCAACCATCAAGGAAGTTGCGCGCGAGGCCGAGGGTATGAAGTTTCAGGATGCGTTGAATCGAATTACCAAACGCCAGTTTGAGAGTGTCGATATTCTTTACGGCAGTGAGGATGGGCTTGAAGGGTTTAAGGCTTTTGCCGAGAAACGCGAACCTGTTTGGAAGGGTCGGTAACAACCCCTCACCCCTGCCCTCTCCCCTGAGGGGCGAGGGAGAAAACAACAATGTCTTCGACTAATGCGCTCCCTCATCCCATGGGAAAATGAGTATATTCCCTCTCCCTCCCGGGGAGAGGGCTAGGGTGAGGGGGTAACTCATAGTAGAATCGCGAAACGCAAATTCCGGATCATAAAATGAACTCTGTCGCACCATTGTGGCAACCCACACAAAAGCAAATCGATCAGTCCCTGATGCGTGAATTCATGTTGTTCGCGAATGATCGTTGTAAGCAGTCGTTTAGCGATTACGACGGACTCTATGAATGGTCAATTGATGAAAAAGAAGACTTCTGGTCAACACTCTGGGATTTTTGTGGCGTCATTGGTGACAAGGGCAAGCGCGTATTAATCGATGGCGACGATATCGAAAAGGCGCAGTGGTTTCCCGATGCCAGGTTAAATTTTGCCGAAAATCTGTTGCGCAAGAAAAGTAGCGAGATTGCTATCTACTTTCGTGCCGAGGACCAGGTTGAATATACGTTAACCTGGCAGCAACTTTACGAACAGGTCGCGAGCGTCGCCGACTGGCTGCGCAGCAACGGACTGCAGGCGGGTGACCGGGTTGCCGCCTATATGCCGAACATGCCTGAAACAATCGTCGCCATGCTCGCCGCTACCAGTCTCGGCGCGGTCTGGACATCGACCTCGCCTGACTTTGGCGAGGAAAGCGTTATCGATCGTTTCGGCCAGACCAGTCCTCGTTTTCTATTCACGGTCGACGGCTATTTCTACAATGGCAAAAAAATCGATCTTGCCGACAAGGTACGAAACATCGGCGCGGCATTGCCCAGTGTTGAGAAAATTATTCAGGTTAACCTGGCTGGCCTGCAAAACGACCTGGCAGTCGTCAACTGGGCCGAAATCATCGCCAGGCCGGTGGCGGGCATTGATTTTGTGCCGCGCGGTTTTAACGATCCGCTCTACGTTTTATATTCTTCCGGTACCACCGGTAAACCCAAATGCATCACCCATAAAGTCGGTGGTGTATTGCTCCAGCATTTGAAAGAACATATGTTGCATTGTGACATTCGGCCCAGTGATCGCGTATTTTATTTCACTACCTGCGGCTGGATGATGTGGAACTGGCTGGTTAGCGCATTGGCCAGCAAGGCGGCACTGGTGCTCTACGATGGGTCACCTTTTTATCCGGATGGCAATGTGCTCTGGGACTATGCCGAGGCGGTCGATATGACCCTGTTCGGCACCTCGGCCAAGTACATCGACGCGTTGAAGAAAAACAATCTGGAACCAGGCAGGAAATACGACCTGTCTTCACTACGATGCCTTTGCTCGACCGGGTCGGTACTGGCGCCGGAAAGCTTCGATTATGTATATGCGGCTATCAAGAAAGACCTGTGCCTGGCCTCTGTTTCGGGGGGCACCGATATTGTTTCCTGTTTCGTACTCGGCAACCCGATACTGCCGGTTTACCGGGGCGAAATTCAATGCCGCGGGCTCGGCATGGCGGTCGAGGTGTTCAATGAAAACGGGGAGTCGGTGCGAAACCAAAAAGGCGAGCTGGTGTGTACGAAAACTTTTCCGAGTCAGCCCGTATATTTCTGGGCCGATGAAAGCGGCGAAAAATACCACAATGCTTATTTTGCCGAATTCGAAAATATCTGGCATCACGGCGACTATGTCAAACTCACCGACCATGGCGGTATCGTCATTTACGGCCGTTCGGATGCAACCCTGAATCCGGGTGGTGTGCGCATCGGCACCGCCGAGATCTACCGTCACGTCGAACAACTCGATGAGATTGTAGAAAGCATTGTCATCGGCCAGGACTGGGACTCGGACGTGCGCGTGGTGCTATTCGTGGTACTAGTTAATGGGCACTCACTCGACGATGAACTGGTGAAAAAGATAAGACAAACCGTGCGCGAGAAATGTACACCCCGGCATATGCCGGCGAAAGTTATCCAGGTAGCCGAGATACCGCGCACTAAATCGGGCAAGATCGTCGAACTCGCGGTGCGCGAAGTGGTGCATAACCGCGAGGTCAAGAATATTCAGTCGCTAGCAAATCCACAGGCGCTTGAGTTATACCGCGATCTACCCGATTTACAGTAAAGCCCGAGCGCGCACATATGGATTCAAGAACCACACTAATAAACTGGTCGCTATTAATGGGTCTGGTGCTTCTCTGGGGCACCTCGTTCATGTTCATATCGATTTCGGTGGAAACGATCGATCCCTACTCGATCGTGTTTTACCGCCTTGTGCTGGGTTCACTGGTACTGGTACTGGTGTGCTATGCCCGGGGCCTGCGACTACCGGTTAGTGTTAAAGCCTGGATGGCATTCCTGTTAATGGGTTTCGTCGGCAACCTGTTCCCATTTTTTCTGATTGCCTGGGGGCAGCAATCGGTAAACTCTGGTATCGCCGGAATGATTATGGCGATCATGCCGCTGATGACGATGCTGCTGGCGCATTATTTTGTCGAAGGCGAAAATCTCAATCGCTACAAAATCTTCGGTTTCACGCTGGGTATTACCGGTATCACGATCTTGCTCGGCCCGGTATTTGAAGGCGGTGGACCTGCGGCAGTTGGGGGGTTTGCAATATTTATCGCAGCCACTAGCTACGCTGTGAATACTATTCTGGTGCGTCGCCTGCCGCGTTACAGCCCACTGGTCGCCGGCACCGGCGTATTAGTCGCGGCCAGCATCACCATGCTTCCCCTGTGGCTCTGGCTGGCACCGGCTGGCTCGGCGGGCATTAGCTTAAGGTCGATGAATTCGGTAATCTGGCTCGGTATTGGCCCTACCGGTATTGCCACGATCATCCTGTTTGCGGTGATAGAGCGTGCCGGCCCGACCTTTCTTTCAACGATTAATTACATGATCCCGGTGGTCGCATTTTTTGCCGGTGCGCTGGTTCTCTCGGAACCGGTCGAATGGAATAGTATCCTGGCGTTGGTTACGATTCTCGGTGGAATCGCGCTAACCCGATTTCGCGTCAATCAGACCTAGGGAGCCTCTGATCAATTCTGAGTCATACAGATGCGCGGTTAAAATGAGTCAGATCGAGGCGCGAATCGCAGCGAATAGTCAATCTATTCGTAAGATTTGCAACGAAGAGCTGGCGCATTTTAACCAGCAGCTGTTGATTCATGAATTGATCAGAGGCTCCCTAACAGCCTATCAGGACATACACTGCAGATTATTGTTCTACTTCGTCGCAAAAATTTAACCTTAGCAGCAAGAAACCAACGCCTACATAAATAAAGGTGGAAAAAATCAAAAGCAGGTAGTTAATCGCCGGGTTCTTATCAACCCAGACCAGTACACCACCATTGTTGAATATAAAGGCCGCGACCACTACTGCCGACATGAGCAGCCAAATTAAAAGAGTAGCACACTTGGCTGTGAAACTAGCCGCACATAGGCGTTTGGAAGGCTTGGTGATAGTCATGTTTATTTTCGTTTTCCCCTCTGGATTATCTCAATTTGGTTGCCCGCATCATTTACCCTAATCAGGCATTGCATTCCGCATCACTGTAATGTCTTGTGTATCAGAGCCCCTGGAGCAGCAAATTAACAGTTTATGCCCCTGACCACGCAATCATACTGCAATATTACCAATGTTAAAATTATAGGTGACAGATCACTCGATCACCAACTTATTTAACTGGTAATCCTATAATAAGATATTTTCCCAGAGATCGCGCACCGGGACATTGACGTATGTCAAATTTTATGACCTATTTAACCCTTCAACAAGCCTGAATTTGCTGGCCGGACTTGTTCATAAACATAAACCGGGGGCAGGTTTTCGAGCTTTACATCCTATACTGATAAGTACTAAGGTGTATAAGTACTCGTTCGTGAATACCCGAACCGGTATCCACTTACAATCTGATGTTCGACTGGAGATTTTGAATGAACAGGGCAATATTTACAGCTAATTTAGTCGTTCTACTTGCAATCACGACAGGCACCGTATCGGCGCAGGAAAAGCAACCACCCCGAAATGAAGGCGCTCTCGACTACGCTAGCGGTCCCGCCTTAAACTATTCTCAGGTGCCTAGCCAGATACATATCGATAATGAGATTGCGGCAATGAGCAGGGGGCTCACGCTACGCCGAGAAGACTACCTCCATTTTACCGAAGACCGGAACAAGTCTCTGGCAAGAGACATTGAAATGATGGACAGAGACCATCAACGCTATGTGGAAGATTACCGCCGGAATGTTGAAGACCGCTACAGGCAGTTGGAGGAAGAAGTCAAGGGCATGCAGGAATATCACAACAAGCGTATGGAAACCTATCGCAAGAATATTGAAGAGCGAATCAAGGCGCTTGAGGATACCTTGCAACAAATGCAGAAGGGTGACGAAGCCCAGATTGCCAAGCGTCGTAAAATCCTGGAACAACGTTTGCTGGACTACAATAATTCAATCGCGGAAAACATCGCGGAAAACTAGTAGTCCAGGGAATCGGGCCCGGGTTTTTGCGGATCAATACCCAGGCGCTTCATTTTCCGCCACAGAGTGCTGCGATCTATGCCCAGTTCTTCCGCAGCTTCAGCCCGGTTGCCGTCAACTTTCCTGAGGACGGCATTTATTCTTTCCCGATCCTGTTCTTCAATCTCGGCCCTGTCGCCACTCCTCCTCGAATCGTGGGTACCGCCATAATCCCGGATATCCTTGGGCAGGCTCGCATCGGTTACGACCTTTCCCTTGGCGCAGATAATACCGTGCTCTACCGCGTTAGCGAGTTCACGGACGTTACCAGGCCAGGGATAATCCATCATCTTCGAAATTGCGTCATGGCTAAAGCCGATGTCTTCCGGATACCCGCGTTCTGCCAGTCCCTGGTAAAAATGTTTGATTAGTAAGGGTACGTCTCCCGGCCTTTCCCGCAGTGGCGGAATATAAATCGGGATCACTGCGAGCCTGTAATAAAGGTCGGGGCGAAACCGTTCTTCGTCGACCGCATCACGCAGCACGCGATTTGAAGCGCTGATTACGCGTACGTCGACCTGAACTGTCTGGTCCGACCCCACTTTTTCAAATTCCTGGTCCTGCAGCGCTCTCAGCAGCTTGGATTGCAGGTTTATCGGTATTTCACCGACCTCGTCGAGGAATATCGTACCATTGTGTGCAGCCTGAAAGCGTCCCTGTCGATCGCTGACCGCACTCGTAAAGGCGCCTCTCACATGGCCGAAGAGTTCGGATTCGACCAGGGCATCGGGTATCGCCGCGCAGCTAACCTCTACGAATCGCTCGTCCTTGCGTTTGCTGTGTTTATGAATCATGCGCGCTAGCAGGGTCTTACCGGTGCCGGACTCACCTTGTAACAGTATGGAAGCTTCTGACTCGGCAATGCGCATGGCCTCGGAAAGGACCTCCAGCATCGCCGGATCATCGGTTACCATTCCAGCTCCACGACGAAAATTCAATACCGAATCCAGACGTTGCTCACCGGTACGGTCCTGGATCATGATCGCCCGAAATCGGTTGGAAGAGCCTGGCACATTACAGACCCCGGTACGGAATCGAAGGTGACGGGTTGCATCCCGACCTTTCAATGCGTGGTCAAAAGTGATGAAGTTGCCATTTTGCTGGCTAGCTCCATCCGCCTGTCCTTCACTCTCCTCAGCAACAGATATCAACTCCACCAGATTACAGGAGCTAATTTCTCTGACGTTCTTCGGTTTGGTATTAGCCGGCAAGTTCAAAAGTTCCAACGCCGCGTCATTTGCGCAACGAACATTACCTTTTTCATCCGTAATCAAGATACCTTCCCTGACCTGCTCCATGACGGTGGAAATGATGGGTGTGATTTCTTTCATCGTATTGCAACTGGTCCTGACATCAATGATATTAACTATAGCCCATGTTGCGCATCATATGCAACATAACAAACCTGGCCCAATGCTTAAAAAATTCATATATTTCAATTAATTATAGTATCTAACCCGGGTTCGGACAAATGTTGCATGCAAATGCAACACGAAATTTCAACTCTATTGTTTTCAATCACTTATGAGTTGGTACGGTATTTGCATAATCAGCTAACCTCATAACAAAAACTGGGAGGCAGTGGTGTGAGTGAGCAATTTTCAGATAGCTGGATGCAACAATTCATGCAAGCGTGGAACAACGAACCACAGCTTGCCGATGAACTTAAAAAAATCGATTTCAACTCGGTGATCGGATACGGTATTGACGGCGAGGATCAACCCAGGGGTTTCATAACCGTAGAAAATGGCGAAGCGGTAAATGCAGGAAGTTATGCTAGCGAGGCGTTGAACTGGGATATTCGGGCCAGCGAGAAACAGTGGGAGGCCTGGAGAAAAAAACCACCGGGAATGATGGGTCTGGGCGCCGCCTATACAACCCGGAAAATCAAGTTCCTGACCGGCGACTACATGGCGATGGTCAAGGATCCGCGGATGGCGAAGCCATTTATCAAGAGTTTTGAAGTGATGGCGAGAGTGTAGTGCGAACTCTATCCGGGTTTCAACCAGTAACGCTGCGATGCAGGCAAGCGCCGACCAGGCCGGATCGATGCCTGTACAACGATGATACAGGGCGGAGCTGGCTGTATCGCGCCAGCTTAATGCTGCTGGTATTTTGGCTGGCGATTTTGATCACCGCTTGCGGCGAGTCGCCTACCACCCCGATCACAAGTGCGCATGCCCAGGTAGAACCGGGTAACAGCAACAGGCCGCTCCCGCGTGATATCGTCACCGTGGAACTATTCGATATTCGGGCAACGGTCAGCCTGGGCGGTACGGCGGTACCACGCCACCTGGTGACACTTTCTGCCAAGGCGCCAGGTTACGTCAGGTACGTGGCTGGACCGGTAGGCACCCGATTCAATCCCGGACAGATATTGCTGGAACTCGATAGCGATATTCTCGAAACTCAACGCAGGTCCGCATGGGCAAATCTGGCCGAAGCGTCCGCGGTGCTGCAGGACGCGAATGTACAGCTCTATCGGCAGGTCTATGCACCGGATCCCAGCCCGCAGGGCGGCATGGGAGTGATGCAGATGTTTGACCGGCTCGTTACGCGGCCGGCATCCAACATGATTGGAACCAGCGATAGCCGCCTCGAAAAATATGCGCAATTCAATAGCTTGCGAGCTGGCGTGGAGCGCGCCCAGGCGGGTGTCATGCGTGCGCAATCCCACATTGACGAGATCGAAATTCGCCTGGACGATACCCTGATTCTGGGACCAGGCCATGGCGTCGTTCTGGAAAAGTTTGTCGAGCGCGGAAATATCGTTCAGCCAGGCCAGCCGCTGATGCGGGTAGCCGATACCGATGATCTGCTGATCAGGGTCGAGGTTCCCGCACGGATAATTCGCGGCGTATACAGCGGCATGCCGGTCGAAGTCAGGCTTGACGCGTTGGATATGCCGCTAAATACGGTTGTGGAAAGAATTTTTCCTGCCGCGGATGCCTTCCGTCACACCGTAACAGTGGAACTCTCGGTTCCTCCCGGTGCACCGGTGGCGCCAGGCATGTATGCCACCGTAGTGTTACCGGATAACACTAGACAATCATCCGCATTTCCGGTCGTCCCCCCATCCTCCCTGGTATGGAGAGGCAGCCAGCCCGGGGTTTTCTTTGTGAATACCAACGGCACCATAGAATTGCGGCTAATACGGGCAGGGCAAAAAACAAGAGCCGGAATTGTAGTTCTCTCGGGCCTCAACGCTGGAGATCGAATCCTTGCTTCGCCACCGGTGGATCTGCGTACCGATTTGCACAGTTCGGCTAAACGCGGATAGCCTGATGACACTCATGCGGCATAGTAATGGCTGAAAATACACCAGACCCAAAAGTTCCCGTCACCCAACCCGCGGCACATGGTGATGGTCCCGGGCTTGCGGGAAACATGGCGTCCGCTTTCATTCAGTCGCCACTGTCACCTATTTTTCTGATTGCCTCGATGGCAATCGGTCTGCTGGGGCTGGTTTTTACACCGCGTCAGGAAGATCCCCAGATATCGGTACCGATGGTGGATATTTTCGTCCAGTATCCCGGTGCGTCTTCCACACAGGTTTCCCTGCTGGTGGCCGATCCACTCGAGCGCATCATGAGTGAAATACCCGGGGTAGACCATGTCTATTCGGCCTCTCGCCGTTCACAGGCTATGGTAACCGTCCAATTTGAGGTCGGTGAGGAAATGGGGCCGTCCCTGGTCAAATTGTACGACAAGCTGCAGTCTAACCTGGATCGTATTCCTCCCGGCGTGTCACAGCCGTTGGTAAAACCAAAAGGAATTGATGATGTGCCCGCGGTCGCAGTGACTCTTTCTTCGGCTAGCCTTGACGACAATTCACTCCGGGAACTGGCACTGGATGTGCTGCAGCGGATCAAGGAGGTTCCCGATACCGGTCCGGCGGATATCATTGGGGGGCGTAGTTCCCAAATTCGGGTGGAAATCACCCCTGAACGACTATCCGGCTATGGAATTTCACTGGACCAGATTGCCAACGCGATCCGCACCGCGAACAACGAAGTAACCAGCGGTCAACTCGACCTTGGCGGGCGAAATTTTGTGGTGCTCTCGGGCAGGTTTTTGACCAGTAGTTCCGATGTTGAACAGCTGGTAGTGGGCATCCGCGATGGGCAACCTGTTTACATGTCAGATGTGGCTAATGTTTTCCAGGGCCCGGAAGAATCGAAAATGCTGGTTAAGCATTATACCGGACAGTCGAAATCCGACACTACACCCGAAGCAAACGGCGATCCTGCGGTGACCATCACAGTGGCGAAAAACATCGGTACCAATGGCGTTGTCGTGGCAAATAACATATTGGCGAAAGTTGAATCCTTGAAAGGCTACCTGATCCCCGATAACGTCCGGGTCACCGTTACCCGCAACTATGGCAAGACTGCCAACGACAAGGTTAACGAATTACTATTCAAATTGTTCGTGGCGACCTCCGCAGTGACCATTCTGGTCTGGTTCACGCTTGGCTCGCGGGCCGCAATTGTCGTGCTGGTGGTGATCCCGGTGGTTATCCTGGTAACGGTTTTTGCTACCTGGGTGCTCGGTTTCACTATCGACCGCGTGAGCCTGTTCGCGTTGATCTTC